>MTKW01000604.1_pt2 | contig 12147 bp, 11 predicted proteins | sample 1042761 | NCBI WGS metagenome assembly MTKW01 (sample SAMN06205366, study PRJNA360243) | anaerobic digester metagenome | biome: Wastewater treatment plant; feature: Anaerobic digester sludge; material: sludge; isolation source: anaerobic digester fed with sludge from wastewater treatment plant ...
CTTGCCAGATTAAACTGGACGCCCCGCGCTTCTCACTGTCCAGATTACTTTGGCATTCAGCTGCAAGAAAAACTGTATGGATCTGAGGTTGCCATTCTTTACCTAGAATAGGTCTTGTGAGATAATGACTCGATAACAATATCTAGTACATCTAGTTTTTTGTTTGGAGATATAGGTTAGAAACAGGTTGTAGATGGGAAACGTAAAAATACTTGATTTGAAGAAAGCACTCTTTTATTACCTCTTCTCATGGCGCACGATTCTACTCTGCGTTGCTCTATGCGTTGCCTTCGCGGTCGGTATAGCGTATCTTCGTCCTGTAGCACAGGGCGTCGACATGTCTGAACTGAACGATATGGAACTCTCCGAGAAAAGGGATCAGTTTATTGCTTCGGATGCAATGGCGAAGGGGTGGGTGGCTGAGATTTCGGCGCTAGAGAAAGAATCAATAATTCTGCAAGATGAATTGTCAAACAGTCTTTTTCTGCAAATTGATCCTGAACAGCGTATGAATAAGCATTTTACGCTCCGTTTCACACATTTTAAAGTTAATTTTAATGATGAAGCAGAGAGGATTCGTGCGGATCAGATGCTTTGTCTTCAGTATGTGAGAGAGTTGTCGGATGGCCGGTATTTGAACTATCTCGCGACGAAAGGTATTCTCAAGTTTGATCCCGCAGATCTTTTTAATTTAGTCGATATAACAATTGAGTTAGAAGGCTCTATCGTTTTTACGGTGACCGCTCCTGAGGAAATCATTATTGATCAGCTCGTCAAATTGACAAAGGATTATCTTGAGGAAGTAGTTCGTCCCGAGATTGACCTTCTAGCTATACATTTTTTAGATTTCAGCAATGTGAAAAAAGAAGTCGTCAAAGATCCTTCTATTCTCATGTATAAAGAAAGAATAGAAAGCGATCTCCAGATCAAAATAGATAATATCGATGAGTTAAATCAGATGATCGATGCTGCGTTTGAGGAGTCGTTAAAGGAAGATATTTCTGAAATACCGAGCAGAGTCACCGTTCAACCGATACCACCTAAGAATGTCTTTGCTGCTCTCCTTTTAGGGTTCTTGCTGAGCGCATTTATTGCTTTCATGCGGTATCGAGACCAGATTATAAGAGAAGATGTCTCAGCGATCGCTCGAGAAAGACAAGTGACTTATCTTGGCAAGATACCTTATTATTCTGACAGGGCAAAGAGACAGGGCAAACGTTTTGGCAGGTCGATTGATATGTTTTTCATCAATCTGTTTGGGATGGCGTATGAACCGTCAGAAGCTGAGAAACGTGCTGAATATGTGGTGCAAATACTTCGAAGCACAATAAAAAACAAGATTGAAACGGAGAGTTCTTTCTGCAAAGCTAATATCCTCATTCCATACGTTCAAGGGGATACAAGTGCAGAAATAATTGTATCCGGTATCCGTACTATTTTTAAACATGAAGGAGGCGGTCTGCAAGTTGGTCTAATTTCCGGTGCGAGTTTACAAGATGATCCCGATACAATTAAGGTTGCGAGAGAATGCTTGGGATTGTTGCTATTATCTAAGTCTTCAAGCAAGAATGCAACTATTGAAAATAGTATCCAGAGGAGTGCCGATCTCTCCTTAGATATCTTGGGTATCTTGGAGATGGATACGAAATGGTAGACATCTGATACACCGAAAGTAGTTGTTGTAGTTTTAGTAGTGTGGGGTTGAGGGGTAGAATTTGCGCTAATAATTTCTTCTTTTTGTTTTTCGAATGAGCATCAGTTCATTTGATGAACGTTGTTGTCTTGTGAGGGGGTATATTTCTTTACACGTGCGTATAACTTTTCGCACACATGCTGAATTCATGTCATAATGATGAGGCTAGGTGAAAGAGGACAACTAGAATATTTTGTTCTTTCGTTTTACAATGAATGATTGAAAGGATATTTCATGACGATGCTTCATGTCCCTTTTTTTAAACCGGATATTACAGAGCAAGAGGTCGCTGCCGTTTCTGATGTTTTACGTTCAGGCTGGTTAACCACGGGACCAGTCACAAAGCGGTTCGAAGTGGCTCTGGCAGACTACATAGGTGTGAGTAAGGTTGCAGCTCTTAATGCGCAAACAAATGCAGCTTTTTGTACGATGCTATTGCTCGGTATTGGACCAGGAGATGAGGTCATCGTTCCCGCGTATACATACAGCGCTTCATGTAGCATCATTTATCATGTCGGCGCTACTCCTGTAATGATCGATTGTGCAAAAGATTCATTTGAGATGAATTATGACCTTATGGAAGAGGCGATCAACGAGAGGACCAAAGCTATTATCCCGGTTGACTTAGGAGGAGTTGTTTGCGATTACGATAGGATATTCGAGGCCGTTGATAGGAAACGCCACCATTTCAAACCTGTTGGCTCAGTGCAAGAGAAACTTGGTCGAGTTGCTGTGGTGGCAGATACTGCACACTCGCTCGGTGCATCTAGAGGCGGAATCATGGCGGGCGCTATTGCGGATTTTTCCAATTTCTCTTTTCATGTGGTTAAGAATTTAACAACGGCCGAAGGCGGTGCGGCAAGTTGGCGAAAGCTTGAGGGGCTTGATGATGTTGATTTATACGAGCGCTATATGCTCTTGTCGCTACATGGACAAACAAAAGACGCATTTAATAAAATTGAACCTGGTTCGTGGGAATACGACATCGTCGAACCATACTATAAATGCAACTTAACGGATATCGCTTCCGCTATCGGGTTGTCTCAATTAGGACGATATCAGTCTATGTTAATGCGGCGCAAAGAAATAGTTGAGTACTATTGTGATCATTTTAGAAACTTCAATGTTACGTGGCTAGAGCATTTTAATGAGAATTCGGTATCAAGTTTACACCTGTTCATGCTTCGATTGCACGGAAAGGATGTTCACGAGAGAAACAGGTTGATCGTGGAAGCTGCAGAGCGCGGTGTTGCACTGAATGTACACTACAAGCCATTGCCAATGTTGAGTGCCTACAGAAAGCGTGGTTTTCAAATTGATGATTACCCTGAAGCGTATGCTCAGTATGAAAACGAAGTAACTCTTCCATTATTCAGTTCTATGACAGATCTTGAGGTGGAATATGTAGTAGACACGTTAGTTTCTCTCTTAAAGGTCAATTAGGCTTCTTATTATTGCTGTGCGTCGCTCTGAGCGTTCCTTTCGCTATCGATTTAGGCGGGGAGTAGATGTGAAAAAATATAGTTCGATAAAACGATTAATTGATGTAGTGCTTGCCTTGTTATTACTTCCTGCCCTTTCTTTCTTTGTCCTCATTGTTGGTATTGCAATCAAGCTGGAAGATAAAGGTCCAATATTCTATTGCTCCAAACGATTGGGCATGAATGGAAGAATTTTTGAAATGATTAAATTTCGCTCAATGATAGTGAACGCTCAGGATATCAGGAATGAAGATGGCTCTACATTCAGTTCGAAAGACGACGCAAGGGTCACAAGGGTCGGAAGGTTCATACGATCTAGCAGCATCGATGAGCTTCCACAAATAATCAATGTCCTGAAAGGAGATATGAGCTTCGTTGGTCCAAGACCGGATCTCCCTGAAGCATTGGAAGTATATACGGGAACTCAAGCGAAAAAATTAGATGTTAGACCCGGATTAACAGGTCTTAGCCAAGCATTTTTTCGAAACTCGATTAATCAGAATGAGAAATTTGATAACGACGCTTATTACGTTGAAAACATGTTTTTTTGTACTGATATGAAAATTGTATTTGTTACTTTGAAGAATGTTTTACTACGTAGAAATATATATGCGAGCGGCGAGGATGCTGAGGAAACCGGTAGATGAAGTGAGGGTAAAAATGAAAAAGGTCATTATTTTTGGGAATGGCGATTTTGCTCGCAGTATGTGGTACTACATAACAACGGACACTGATTGGGAGTTGTGTGGATTCACTGTTGAGGCAGAATACCTCAATGCTGCTACATTTCAAGGCCTGCCTCTAATCAATTTTGACACAATAACAGACGAGTATCCTAGTTCAGATTATGAGATAGTCTTAGGCGTTGGCTATCGGAAAATGAATACGATTAGACAGAGGATATTCCTTGAGTGTAAACAAAAGGGATATCGTATTTCTCGGTTTATACACTCTACTGCACTTGTGCAAACAGATGATGTAGGTGAAGGAACTATTATTTTAGAGAGAGTTGTTGTGCTTCCATTTACTTCAATAGGTGCGGGTAATGTGATTTATAGCGGTACTCAGATTGCTCATGACAATACTATTGGCGACTTTAACTTGATTGCCGGAGTGACTTCCACGTGTGGATTTGTTACCGTCAAGAACAATTGTTTTTTAGGGAACAGATGCATGGTGATGGACGGCGTTACGCTTCACGATTACGCATTGGTGGGTGCAGGGGCTAATGTGAATAAGGACATGATGCCTTATGAAGTCATGGTTCCCGCTCGAAGTGTAATTCTTGAAAATAGGAAGAGTACTGACTTTATTTAAAATGGGGTGTATGAAGAAGAAAATTATGATTCTTGGTGCAGGCCCATTACAATTACCTGCAATTAAGAAAGCTAAGGAAATGGGCCTATATGTCATTACTGTTGATCGCGATATGGGCGCTCCAGGTTTCTTGTTTGCTGATAAATCCCTAGAAATTAGTACAAATGATATTGATCGTGTGGTTGGGGCTGCGACAGAAAACCGTATAGATGCGATTATGACGCTCGCAACAGATTTGCCTGTGCGTACCGTGGCCGCTGTAGTAAAGAGACTAGGGCTTGTTGGTATTAGTGTTGATACGGCTTTCAAGACAACGGATAAGATTCTTATGCGTGAAACTCTCAGAGAGAATAATGTTCCAGTGCCTAATTTCTATAAGAGTACTAGCAAAGAAGAGTACCTTGATGCGGTGAAACAAATAGGTGGAAAATGTGTCTGTAAGCCAGCTGACAGCTCGGGCAGCCGAGGCGTTTGTATGGTATCACATTGTGATACAAACGAGATGCTGTCTGATGCGTACCACTATAGTCTTAAATACGCGATAAGCGGTGAAGTGATCGTTGAAGATTATATGGAGGGGCATGAGGTCAGTGTTGAGTCGGTCTCTGTAAATGATGAGGTGTTCATTCTTGCTGTAACTGACAAGATAACTACGGGTCCACCTCATTTTGTTGAAATTACTCACTCTCAACCGTCGCGGCTTTCTTTTTCAGAAATAGCGGAGATCGAAAAGATTACAAAAGCCGCAATAGGAGCACTTGGAATTCGCAATAGTGCTTCCCACACAGAGATAATTGTCACAGAGAATGGTCCCAAAATTGTTGAGATTGGGGCAAGAATGGGCGGTGATCATATTGCTACCCATTTAGTTCCGCTTTCAACAGGAATTGATATGGTCAGATGTTGCATTGACATTGCTCTCGGTGAAATACCTAATGTAGAAAAAGTCTTTAATAGGGGGGCTGCTATTAGTTATTTGGTGAGTCCTATCGGAAGAATACGTAGCATTGAAGGCGTGGAACAAGCGAAAGGAATGTATGGAGTTCAATGTATTTGCATCAATAAGACAGTAGGTGAATACTCCACGATGATCAGCAACAGTACGGATCGGATTGCTTATGTTATAGCTCAAGCAGAGAATGCTGCGGACGCTATAAAGATTAGTGAAGCAGCTTTACAGAAAATTTCTGTTTCAGTTGAGTCAGATATTCATACTACGTCATGATCGGTGTCACAATGAAGAAGAATAATATATGGATTATTAATCAATACGCCATGCCTCCCAGCAAAGAGGTGCGTGTTCGCAATAACAAGATGGCTGAACATCTCATTCGAAATGGATACAATGTGCTCATCATTGGCGGCTCCATATTACATAACATGGGAGAAAGCTTGATTTCTGACAGCGGTCCTGATTTTGTGTTGAGAGAATATGATGTTCTTAAATTTGCTCACTTAAAGATAAGCAGTTATACCGGAAATGGTTTTAAGAGAATTTTTGCAATTGTTCAATTTCAAATCAAGTTAAGAAAGTATGCAAAGAGGATCGCCAAAGACTCCGGTATTACGCCGGATGTTGTGATTGTCGATTGTGCGCCTCTTCCATTTTACATGGGTTATAGAGTAAGTCGCCTTTTCGATGCCTTATACGTAAAGGAGATAAGAGATTTGTGGCCCGCATCGCTTGTTGAGTACGGCTTTGTTAAAGAAGGCAGTTTGTTTGCAAAATTTCTTTATCGATTGGAAAGGAAACAATACGAGAAGGCAGATCATATTGTTTTCTCGATGGAAGGAGGAGCTGACTATATTGTCGATAAAGGGTGGGATCTTGAGCATAGTGGAAAGATCGATTTAAGGAAAGTTCATCACATCAATAATGGGATTGATTTACATGAATTCGATACCAACAAAAGTATTTATCCGAAGGAATACAGTCATTATTTTTCTGATACATGTGTTAATTTTGTGTATGCTGGCTCGGTAAGACATGCAAATCAGCTTGATACATTTCTTTCTGCTTTCGATAGAGTTATTGATGAAGGACACAATGCTAGGTTTGTCATCGTTGGTGATGGCGATCAAAGAGAAATACTAGAGCAAAAATATAAAAGCAACCCAAGTATTATTTTCGTTGGTCCTGTTGAAAAGAGATGTGTTCCATCTATACTTGTGCAGGCTGATGTATGTGTTATGTGTTATAGACAAACGCGTCTTACACGGTATGGGGGAAGTCAAAATAAGCTTTTTGAATATCTGGCTTCAGGGAACCCCGTATTGAGTCTGCTTAATTCTAGTTATGATTTGCTAGAACTCGCTAATGCCGGCATTGCGATTGACGATCAATCATATACTCAAATAAGAGATGCTATTCTGTATTTTTTAAATATGTCCGCAAGCGAACGAGAAGCGATGGGTACAAGAGGCAGAGAGTTAGTTGAATCATATGACTATGAGATTCTGACAAATAAGTTGATTTCAATTTTGGAAAATTGCAAGTATGATTGAATAGTCAAATATTTTTACTTTTGATGCTATAGATAAGGATTAAACCCATGGAAGCATCTAAGATAAGACACAAAATGATATGGAATTGAACGAGTTGTATGAAAAAGGATTTGTTGCTAAAAATAGAGAATAAAACGATTAAGGTCGGGGTAGTCGGACTCGGCTATGTAGGTCTGCCACTTGCTGTAGAAAAAGCTCGTGCAGGGTTTGACACTACGGGTTTTGATATTCAGCCTCAAAAAGTAGACATGGTGAATCAGGGTCTCAACTACATCGGCGATGTGATTGACGACGATTTGTCCGAATTGGTCAGGGAAGGTAAGATTCGTGCGACATCTGATTTTTCTTTTGTAAAGGATATGGATTTTATCGCGATATGCGTACCAACACCGCTCGATATGTATCAACAACCGGATCTAAGTTATGTTAGATCGTCTACAGAATCAATAGCTCGATACATGACGCCGGGGACGATGGTTGTGCTCGAATCGACGACGTATCCTGGTACAACGGAAGAGCTTATCAAGCCAATTTTAGAAGAAGGCTCGGGTCTCGTTTGCGGAAAAGATTTCTATTTGGGGTTTTCGCCTGAGCGCGTTGATCCTGGGAATCGTATTTACAAGACTAAAAACACGCCGAAGGTCGTCGGCGCTATTGGGGAAGAAGCACTTGAGGTAATCGCTTCTATGTATCGCGCTGTTCTTGATGGGGATGTGCATACCGTTTCCAGCCCTGCTGTCGCAGAAATGGAGAAGATACTGGAGAACACTTTCAGAAACATTAACATCGGCCTCGTAAACGAGATGGCAATTCTTTGCAACAAAATGAATATCGATATTTGGGAAGTCATTGATGCCGCCGCGACAAAGCCGTATGGTTATATGCCGTTTTATCCCGGTCCCGGACTTGGCGGTCACTGCATTCCGCTTGACCCATATTATCTTTCATGGAAAGCACGTGAATACAGTTTCCATACATCAATGATCGAGGCTTCCATGATGATCAATGATAGAATGCCCGAGTATTGCAAAGAACGCGCGATGCATATACTCAATCGTGCTAAAAAGGCACTCAATGGAGCAAGAATATTGGTTCTTGGGGTTGCTTACAAACAGGATATCGATGATTATCGCGAGAGTCCTGCGATTCGTGTCATCGAACAATTATTGGCTGTTGGGGCGGTCGTATCATATTATGATCCTTGGATACCTCGATTTAGAGATGGCAATCTCGAGATGGAGAGCATTCCTGCCCTTACGGAGAAGGTGCTTGATGAATCCGATTTGGTGATTGTAACGGCCTCACACACCAACGTTGATTATCATTTTGTCCAGCGTCATGCAAAGATGATTTTTGATACAAAAAATGCGATGAAACTAGTGACTGAAAGAGACAACATTGAAGTGTTGTAGTATGTAGGTCCAATACCTAGCTAAAGAGAGTAAGTAAATGCGATACGGATTGATTGGTTGTGGCAGAATCGCACCGAACCACATTGAGGCTGCAAGCAACTGTGGAATTGATATTGTCGCTATCTGCGATATTGTTACGGACCGAATGGTCGAAACTTCAAAGCGTTCGGGGTTTTCAGAGAATATTCGGTTTTATGAAGATTACAGGCAAATGCTCGCCCGTGAAGAGTTGGAGCTGATAGCGATTTGTACAGAGAGTGGAAAACATGCGTCAATCGCTCTCGACTGCATTGCCGCAGGATGCCATGTCATCATAGAGAAGCCCATTGCACTATCCTTACGCGATGCGGATGCCGTGATCGAGGCGGGGCAAAGAGAAGGCGTTGTCGTGTGCGCTTGTCATCAAAACAGGTTTAATAAGTCCATCATGAAAATTCGCGAGGCTTTGGATGAGACTCGTTTTGGTCGTTTGCTCCATGGAGCGGCTCATATTCGCTGGAATCGCGGAAAGCAATACTACGATCAGGATGAATGGCGCGGCACATGGGAGCAAGATGGCGGTGTTCTGATGAATCAGTGTATTCATAATATCGATCTCTTAAGGTGGATGATGGGTGATGATATTGATGAAGTGTTCGCATTTACTGATAACCTGATTCATCCTTACCTTGAGACTGAGGACTTAGGTCTGGCGTTAATTAAGTTCTCGAATGGAGCATACGGACTGATTGAGGGGACATCGAATGTATACCCATCTAATCTCGAGGAGACGTTGTATATTTTCGGAGAAAAAGGAACGGTAAAAGCTGGCGGAAAATCAGTCAACCTGATAGAAGAATGGCGTTTTGGTGACGGTAAAGATACTGCTGAAGAAATCAAAGCACGGTATCAGGAGAATCCGCCTAATGTGTATGGTTTTGGTCATACGCCTTTGTATGAGGATGTTGTTCAGGCGATTAAAGAGAATAGAGAACCTTATATTACCGCAGAAGATGGGCGAAGAGCTCTCGAGTTGGTATTAGCAATTTACAAGTCGTCGTCTTTGGGAGTAAGCGTTAAACTTCCCTTAGAGAATGGTTCAACACTTGATTTTGTAGGGCAATTCAATGGCTAAGGATAAATATTTCGTGCACGAGTCGACCTATATTGACTCAGATGTTGAGATTGGTGAAGGGACGAAAATATGGCATTTTTGTCATGTTCAATCCGGTGTTCGCATCGGTCAAAAATGTTCTTTTGGTCAGAATGTTAATATTGGCAATAACGTCATTATCGGAAACGGGTGCAGAATTCAAAACAACGTATCAATTTACGAAGGTGTCCTACTTGAGGATTATGTTTTCTGTGGTCCCTCATGTGTATTTACAAATGATTTAACCCCCCGGTCTAAGTATCCTAAAGGACGCAAATACTATGTCGAAACTCATGTGAAAGAAGGTGCTTCAATCGGTGCTAACGCAACAATTATCTGTGGCGTAGCTATTGGTAAATGGTCGATGGTGGCTGCAGGAGCCGTGGTGACGAAGGATGTTAAGAATCATGCGCTCGTTGTCGGTGTTCCTGCCAGGCAGCGTGGCTGGGTTTGTGAATGCGGGGAAATTCTTAATGAGCAATTGAAGTGTAGTAGTTGTGACAGGACTTATAGAATGACCGATGAGGGATTGGAACGCCTTGATTGTAGTGACAGTGCCGTTTCATTGCCCAACTGTTTCGCTGAGTAAAGGGTGTTTGCCAAATAATACTTCTCAGGGGTGTGGTTATATGAAAATTGCCACGGTTGTGGGTGCTAGACCTCAGTTTATCAAAGCTGCTGCAGGTTCTAGGCAGATAAGAAAAGAACATAACGAGCTGTTAATCCATACGGGACAGCATTTTGATCATAATATGTCTGCCATTTTCTTTGAAGAAATGGATATTCCTGTTCCTGACTATTATCTTGGAATATCTGGTGGTTCACATGCAGAGATGACCGGCAGAATGATGATTGAATTAGAGAAAATATTATTTGATGAAAAACCAGACGCAGCCTTAGTTTATGGTGATACAAATTCTACTTTAGCAGCGGCGATTACTTCAGTGAAGATACACATACCGGTTATACACGTTGAGGCAGGCAATAGATCGGGAAGTCTCGATAATCCTGAAGAGGTAAATAGAATCGTTGCTGATCATCTCGCGAGTTTAAATTTTTGTGCGACTGAGAGCTCATTAAATAATTTGAAGAATGAAGGATTAAGCGATCGATCGTATATGGTTGGCAATATTATGTATGACTCTTTCTTGCATTACGCTAATAAGGAATGGACCAGTCCAAGCATTGTTGATTTCAATAACGAGATCGTTAGTGTACCGACTGACTACTATTATATGACCTGTCATAGGCAGGAAAATACTTCCAACGATATGCCCCTAACCGAAATTCTATTCGCTATGAATTGTCTTGATGCTCCTACAATTTATCCTGTTCATCCCCGAAACCAACGCCGTGCACTTAAAATATGTGCTGAAAACGGTTTTTCTAACATTTTTCTCACACAGCCAGTAAAGTATTCTGACTCCGTACATCTGACAAAAAATGCCAAGAAAATTGTTACAGACTCAGGTGGTTTACAGTGTGAGGCTTTTTATGCGGGAGTTCAGTGCGTTTTTGTCTTTGACTATGTAGTTTGGCCGGAAACTATGATTGGAAATAGAAATCAGCTAGCTAAAGCTGATCGAAATGACATTCTGCTGAAGCTTTCAGCAGAACAGACCATTGATCCCAGTTATATGCCTTTCGGAGACGGTCGTGCTGCAGAAAAGATCTGTTCGCTGATAAGTAAATGGGGGCAGTCTTGCTGCTAACCATTGCGTTTTACTAGGCAATAGAGCTAGTTTATCCGATATGTTGAATTAGAACTAAAGAATGGAGTGCTTATGAAATTCACATATGATGCATATGGGGAGCTGCTAGATTTGTTTCAGAGGAATGGATTTGTCTTTTCGAAATTTGTCGATGCTCAGGCATATCCAAAATCTTGTATTCTACGCCATGATATAGATCTCAGTATTCCTAAAGCGCTACAAATGGCAGAATACGAAGCGTCACGTGAGTTTCAGGTTAGAAGTACTTATTTTGTGCTACTAAGAACTGATTTTTATAATCCTGCTTCAAAGGACTCGGTAAAGATGCTCAGGGAGATTGATGCAATGGGGCATGAGATAGGTCTTCATTTTGATGAATCAACGTATGACGAGATGGACTTTCATACTTATTCTCAGGCGGTTCAAAAGGAAGCTGATATATTGCAAGGCATTTTAGGTGTTCCCATTGGAACTGTTTCTATGCACATGCCTTCACAGCGTTTTCTCTCATCAGATCATAATTTTAAAGGCCTGATCAATGCATATGGTAAAGTTTTTTTTAGGGACTTTAAATACATTTCGGACTCTATGCGCAGATGGAGAGAAGATCCTGTTGCAGCAGTTGAATTACGAGAGTACGATAAATTTCATATCTTAACACATCCGATTTGGTATGATACGAATGAAGTTGGTATTCAAAATATCTTAGGTAGGGTCTGCTGAACGAATTTCAAAGGCCTGAAATCAATGCATTACAGGGCTTTATTCGGTACAATAAGTGCAAGGGAAAAGGCGTAAGAGCGCTGAAACCCTTGCACTTTGCAGCTGGAGTTTAGTCATGTACGAACACAATAGTCGTCAAATCGCCTTTCACGACGAACCCTTTCTCTTTGGT
>MTKW01025418.1_pt1 | contig 12147 bp, 9 predicted proteins | sample 1042761 | NCBI WGS metagenome assembly MTKW01 (sample SAMN06205366, study PRJNA360243) | anaerobic digester metagenome | biome: Wastewater treatment plant; feature: Anaerobic digester sludge; material: sludge; isolation source: anaerobic digester fed with sludge from wastewater treatment plant ...
TTCGGCCGCAAGCGGCCCTTTTGTGTTGTACACAAGGCCAATCAAGGCCATGTTGACGGGTCCTCTCCTTTGCAATCATCCTGCTGCACCAGAGATTATTGCACGCCTAAAAGGACCCGTCAACGCACATTTTTACCTACAAAATGTGCCTCTACCTGGGGTCGGACGTGACCGCAGAGGGCTGCTCCCTTGCGGCGTCCACACACCAGATGGGCAAAGCCCTGTGATCATCCTCCGCTAAAAGCGCGGCTTCCAATACCTCATCCATGTGGTCCACCAACGTGACGGTCATCTCCGACCGGATGTTGGCGGGTACATCCTCAAGATCCTTCTCGTTCTCAAAAGGCAGTAGGATGTTGAAGATGCCCATGCGATGGGCTGCCAGGACCTTTTCCTTCACGCCCCCCACAGGCAGGACCCTTCCCCTCAGGGTGACTTCCCCTGTCATGGCCAAGTCGTGGCGAACAGGTCTACCCGTGAGGGCCGAAGCCAAGGCACACGCTATGGTGATCCCCGCGGACGGCCCGTCTTTGGGGATTGCACCTTCGGGTATGTGCACGTGAATGTCGACCTTTTCGTAGAAATCGTCGGACAAATCGAGGTCAAGGGCCCTTGATCTCAGGTAGCTGAGGCCGGCCTGTGCCGATTCTTTCATGATGTCCCCCAACTGCCCAGTCAGCGTGAACTTCCCTTTACCCTTGACGACGCTAACCTCACAAGCCAACACGTCCCCGCCAACGTCGGTGACCGCAAGCCCCGCAGCTACCCCCACCTGGTTTTGCCTCACAACCCTACCGTAGTGGAATCTGGGAATTCCCAGGTACTTGCCAAGGTTTCTCGGCGTGATCCTGACCCTCTTTCTCTTGCCGGAAACCAAATCCTTGGCGGTTTTCCTGCAAACCGTGGCGATCTGCCTCTCAAGATTTCTCACGCCCGCTTCCCTCGTGTACAGCCTGGCAATGTCCCTCAATGCATCCTCCGAAATGGAGAGGTGCGAACGTTTGAGGCCGTGTTCCTTCAGCTGCCTTGGGATGAGAAAATTAGCACCTATCTGCAGTTTCTCCTCCTCAGTGTAACCGGGCAGCGTGATCAGCTCCATGCGGTCGAGAAGGGGTCTTGGGATCGTGTGGGTCGTGTTCGCGGTAGTGATGAACATGACCCGGGAAAGATCAAAGGGTACTTCCAAGTAATGGTCCGAGAACGCGTGGTTCTGCTCGGGATCCAAAACCTCAAGCAAAGCAGCTGCGGGATCGCCCCTGAAATCCGAGGCGAGCTTGTCGATCTCGTCCATCAAGAACACGGGATTCTTCGAACCCGCGGTCCTCATGCCCTGAAGAATTCGCCCGGGGAGTGCCCCGATGTACGTGCGCCGGTGCCCTCTTATCTCCGCCTCATCGCGCACGCCCCCCAAGGATATCCTCACGAATTTCCTGTCTAGGGCGCGAGCCACGGATTTTCCTAGGGACGTCTTACCCACCCCGGGAGGACCCACGAAACACAGTATGGGCCCCTTAGGTTTGTCAACCAGCTGTCTGATGGCTAGGTACTCCAGAATCCTTTCCTTGACCTCTTCCAGGCCGTAGTGATCCTCATCAAGGATCTTTTGGGCTTCATTGATGTCCAGACAGTCATCGGTGGCCTCGTTCCAAGGCAGGGATACCATCCACTCAAGGTACGTCCTCACAACCACAGCTTCAGCCGCCGCCTGGGGCATCTTCTCCAACCGGTCGATCTCTCTCAGCGCCCGGTCAAGAGCTTCCCCCGTAAGGCCCTTTTCCTCCACTTTGTCCCGAAATTCCTGAGCTTCACTGGCATCGTCCCTGTCGCCCAGTTCCTTTTGAATGGCCTTCATCTGCTCACGCAGCCAATATTCTTTTTGGTTCCTCTCTATCTGTTCCCTGACGCGCCTTTGAATGCGCCTCTCAAGGTTCACGATCTCAATCTCCCTGCCAAGGAGTCCCATCAGGGTTTTCACTCTTTCCTTAATGGGCAAGGCTTCCAAGACCGTTTGCTTGTCCTTCGCGGCAATAGGCATATGGTTCGCTATGGAGTCCGCGAGTTTACCTGGATCCGTCAACGTTGCGATGGATATGAGGGTCTCCGGTGCCACCTTCTTGGTAGCCCGTACGTACTCCTCATAGCGCTCCATGAGGGTTTTCGTAGCCCTCATGCTGTCTTGGCGACTGAGGGGCTCGTCTTCGATTTCCTCAATTTCGGCAAGGGGATACGGTCCAGAATCCAAAACAGAAAGCAGACGGACCCTGGACAACCCTTCGATGACCACGCGGTAGTGACCCTGGGGATTCTTGGCTATCTCTTTTATAACTGCCAGAACCCCTATCTCCGCAACATCATCGGGGGATGGGTCAATGACTTCCGGATCCCTTTGTATGGAAAGCACAATGCGCATGGAGCCAGCTGTTGCGACCTCCACCGCCTTCATTGACTTACTGCGACCCACTTCAACCAGCTGGCTGGTGGTACCCGGAAACACAAGCCGGTCTCGAAGGGGCAAGAGCGGGTAGGACTTCACCTCGTTTGTAGCCATAAAAAAACACCTCCCGCATTCTCCTTCAACACTCCCCAACATCATATTAGCAGCAGAATGGGAAGTTACCCGACACAAAAGAATGCAGAGAGTATATTCGCTTCTTACGAGGGCAAGTCCTTCTCTACCGTTCTGGGAAGCTCTGGAGCGAGGTGAACACTTCTTTAAGGGTTGAAATGGGTATGACCTGGGTCTTACAGTCTGAAAAGCGAGCCTGCCAGTTGCTTTTAGGAATGTACACACGGGTGAGAGCCGACTCCTCCGCCGCCCTTATCTTCTGGTCCACGCCACCCACCGGCCTGATCTCCCCCCTTATGGAGATCTCGCCGGTGAATGCTGTCTTTCTGTCCACAGGAAAGCCGCCCATGGCGGAGTGCATGCTGACCGCTATGGCGAGCCCCGCGGAGGGTCCATCCACGGGCATGCCCCCGGGAAAGTTCACGTGGATGTCCAGACAGTGGGGCTTCAACCCCGTTTCAAGGGCCAAGGCCGTTCTGACGTTTTCAATGGAGGAAAGGATCATGCTCTTTCGTTTGAACACGTGACTGCCCTTGCCGAGCTCCTCCTCCTCTATGACCCCAGTAATGGTTACGGTGCCCCTACCCTTACCTCCCGCCGCCTCCCCAATTATTGCGGTTTCCACATCGATGACGCAGGCGAGCCCCGGACCGTACACAGCAAGGCCTAAGGCGGAACCGACACCCCCGCCTGACGCACCCGATGCGTACAAAGCCCGGCGGGGGGAGTAACGCCCTTGGGCAACGATCCACTCGATGTGGCTTTGGCTCACGATGTTTTCTGTTCCGGAACCGGCGCCTGTTTCATCCACTGCTACAAGCCCGGCGCTCAACTGAACGAGATTCACGGCATCCCTACCGTTATCCGCAAACTTCATGATCGTCTCCACCGCGCCTGGCTCCAGCTTTATGCCGGCCCTCTGCGCGGCCCCCCGGGCAATCACCCCTATTTCCTCCGAAGACAAGCTGCGGAAGAATATCTCAAGGCAACGGGAACGAAGGGCCGGGGCCATCTCTTCGGGAGATTTTGTGGTAGCGCCCACAAGCCTGAAGTCCGCGGGCAGCCCGTTTCTGAAAATGTCGTGGATGTGCTCAGGGATGTTCGTGTCCTCAGAGGAATAGTAGACACTCTCAAGATGAACCTTTCTATCCTCCAGCACCTTAAGCAGCTTGTTCATCTGAATTGGGTGCAGCTCCCCTATTTCGTCCAGAAAAAGTATGCCCCCGTGGGCCTTCGTCACCGCACCTGGCTTGGGTTGGGGGATCCCCGCCATGCCCATAGCCCCCGCCCCTTGGTAGATGGGATCGTGGACCGATCCGATGAGGGGATCCGCAATACCTCTTTCGTCGAACCTGGCCGTCGTTGCATCGATCTCCACGAAGCGGGCGTCGGGACCGAAAGGCGATCTTCCGTTACGCTTCGCCTCTTCTAGGACGAGACGGGCTGCAGCGGTTTTGCCCACACCGGGCGGGCCGTACACGATGACATGCTGGGGGTTCGAACCGCACAGTGCCGCCTTGAGAGCCTTGATGCCCTCCTCTTGCCCCACAACCTCATCCAGGCCAGCCGGTCTGGTCTTTTCGCTAAGGGGTTCCGTGAGCTGGATCCCCCTCATTTGCTTGAGCCTTTCAAGCTCTTTGCGGGACTCGCGCCCCAAAGCTACCCTTTGAAGTTCCTGGGTCTTCAAAAGGTTCCAAAAGTAAAGCCCCATCACAAGAGCCAAAACAACCTGGATGTAGATCAGCACGCTTGCATCCAAAGACGCACCCCCGTCCCTGACTAGGTTTAGCGTCTTTGAAAGGGATTATGCCGAAAACTAGAGGGTAAAAGGGCCTGCCTGAAGGCCCGAATCTCAGGCAGGCTCCTCTCTTTTCTTTGACTTTCGTTCTGCTGTCACCAACTCGGGCTCTTTTCGTTCGAGCACCGATTCTTTGGTGATGATGCATTTCGTGACATCCGTTCTGGACGGGATATCGTACATGATGTCGAGCATACGATCCTCAAGGACAGCTCGCAACCCTCTGGCCCCCGTCTGCCTAAGAACAGCCTCTTTTGCCACTGCCCTAATAGCTTCATCCTGGAACTCCAGGGCCACCCCGTCAAGGGCAAACATCCTTTGATACTGTCTTATGAGGGCGTTCTTGGGTTCCACAAGGATTTTCACCATGTCGTCTTCTCCTAGGGCATCGAGGGTAACCATCACGGGCACCCTCCCTACGAACTCGGGAATCATACCGTATTTAAGCAGGTCTTGGGGCAAAACCTGGGCCAAAATGTCGCCGATGCTCGTGTCCGTCTTTGACCTGGCTTCCGAGCGAAAGCCCATGACCTTTTGCCCAACCCTGCTTTGGATGATCTTGTCTATGCCGTCGAAAGCCCCGCCGCAGATAAACAGGATGTTCGTCGTGTCAATCTGTATGAACTCCTGGTGGGGATGCTTGCGCCCTCCCAAAGGAGGCACGTTGGCCAAGGTGCCCTCCAGGATTTTCAACAGGGCTTGCTGGACCCCTTCCCCGGAAACATCCCTGGTGATGGAAGGGTTTTCGGACTTGCGGGCAATCTTATCTATCTCGTCCACATAAATGATACCTTTTTCGGCCCTCTCCACATCGTAATCCGCGGCCTGAACGAGCCTGAGCAGGATGTTCTCAACATCCTCTCCGACGTACCCGGCTTCCGTGAGCGTCGTAGCATCCGCAAGGGCAAACGGAACGTTGAGGAACTTTGCCAGGCACTCTGCAAGGTAGGTTTTCCCGCAGCCTGTAGGCCCCATCATAACGATGTTGGCCTTCTGAATCTCCACATCGTCTTTTTTACGGGCGCGCCCTATCCTTTTGTAGTGGTTGTACACTGCAACCGAAAGGATCCTCTTGGCCCTGTCTTGCCCGATGACGTACTGGTCAAGGAAAGCTTTGATTTCCTTTGGCTTTGGAACATCCCTGAAGGATTGTTCGATATCGTCATCAAACTCCTCGGAGATTATCTCGGTGCACAGCTCAATGCATTCGTCGCAAATGTACACGCCGGGACCGGCAATGAGCCTCTTTACCTGGTCCTGATACTTGCCACAAAACGAACACTTAAGCCCTCTTTGTTCCTCAAACTTAAACATGGTTCACCCCAGCCTCACTTGGCGGTTTTAGGGCCCGGAAACAAAACATCATCAACGAGCCCATATGCCTTGGACTCTTCTGCACTCATCCAAAAATCCCTCTCCGTATCCCTTTCGACCTTGTCAAGAGATTGCCCCGTATGCTTAGCAAGGATTTCGTTAAGAAGTTCCTTGGTACGGAGTATCTCCTTTGCCGCAATCTGCACTTCTGTGGCTTGACCCTGAACTCCACCTAGCGGTTGGTGTATGAGGGTCCTGGCGTTGGGCAGACAAAACCTCTTGCCCTTTGTTCCGCCTGTCAAAATGACAGCCGCGATGCTCGCAGCAAGCCCCACACAGATGGTGGATACCGGGGGTCGTATGTGCTGTATTGTATCATAGATGGCAAGGCCGGCCGTGACGGATCCGCCGGGAGAGTTCACGTACAAAGACACTTCTTTATCGGGATCCTCAGCCTGGAGGAACAACAGCTGAGCCACCACAAGGTTGGCAATTTGGTCGTCAATAGGGGTCCCGACAAACACGATCCTGTCTTTCAAAAGTCTCGAGTATATGTCGTAGGCTCTTTCTCCCCGGCCCGACTGCTCGACTACCATGGGGACCAGATGACTCATAACCCAAACCTCCGTATCTAATCTTGCGGTTTTGCCGCGCTTTCCCCACTTCAATTATATCACCTGGGGAAAGACAACGTCCTTACCCGGATCATTCCGGCTTCTCTTCCTGCGATTGTTCCTGGGTCTCGCCCTCAACCTGAGGGTCCTCAGGTTCCTTTTTCTCTTCCTGGAACACAGCTTCCGGAATCGGTGTGCCGGCCCTCTCAGCAGCTGCCTTCGCTATGTTCCTGAGAACCTCCACCCTCGCTATGTCTTGCTTGATGCCGTCTAGTGCACCCCGAATGTCGAGGGTGGTTTTGACGGCCGCCGCATCCTGCCCGGTCTCTTTCGCGATAGCTTCCACAACTTTGTCGAGGGACTCCTCAGAAACCTCAGTTCCCTCAAGCTCCGCCGCCTTGTTGAGCACCAAAGTGACCCTGACTTCCCTTTCGGCATCCACCTGAAACTCCTTGAACACGTCCTCAAGGGGCCGGCCTATGGATTCCAGGTATCGCTCGAAAGGAATGCCGGCTTGTGCTAGTCTCTCCGCAAACCGGTTCACCAAATCCTCGGCTTTTCTGTCTATCATCACTTGTGGAATCTCGAGCGTTGCTTTCTCAAGCACCTTCATCTCAACCTGGCGCAAGTGCTCGTTCACAGCCCTGTCCAGTTTAGCTTCCCGCAGGTTCTTCTCAACGTCCTCCCGGACCTCTTCCAAAGAGCCTTTTCCGAGACTCTGGAGAAACTCCTCATCGTCAGGCGTGTGTTTCTCGTAAACACCCTTCACGGAGACGGTGAACCTTGCCGTCACCGCTTCTTGAAGCTCGGGTGTTTCTTCGGGGGCCTCGTCTTGCCCTTCCGCTTCAGCCCCTTCCGGTTTTTCATCCGTGTCCACGGCCTTTGAAGGATACTCGCCGGTGAACTCTTTGGTTTCTCCGACCTTCATCCCTACCAGCGCTTCGTCTAGACCGGGAACGAGAGCAATCTCTTTGCCGACCTCAATGTACGTGAAGTCTTGGTCCACTTCCGCAACCTGGTCCGCCCCTTCTACGCCCTTAACGTGACACGTAACGAACATACCGGGTTCGAGAACCGTCCCCTCGTCAAGGGGTCTTAGCTCGGACAGGCGTCCCCGCAGAAGTTCAACCTGCTTGTCGATTTCTTCACTGCTCGTCTCGGGCGTTTCGAAGGGGACTGCCAAATCACTGTAATCAGCGATCTGAACTTCGGGCATAACCGCTACCTTTGCCGTGAATTGTAGAGGTTTTCCTTCCTCAAACACAATGTCGTCAAACTCCGGCTCATCAACCGGCTCTATCCCTGCTTTTTCTGCGGCTTGCCTAAATTGCTCAGGCAATACGTCTTCCATGGCTTCCTTAGCCAGGTTTTCTTTGCCGTAATGACGCTCAAACACACTTCTAGGTGCTTTACCTTTTCTGAAACCCGGAATGGTCACCCGTCGCACTGCTGACCTGAAAGCTTTTTGTAAGCTGTCCTGCACTACAGCTTCGGGCGCCTCAACCGCAAGAGCAACTCGCGATCCTTCCAGTTTCTCTGTACTGACCTTCACTGCCTGGTCCCCCTTAAACGTCGCCTTTCAGCATCCTATTTGACTATCGCCTGATCGAATGCTCAGCCTTTTGTCGATCTACAGTATATTACCAGAAAACTGCGAGAGAAAAAAACCTGTCACACTCTTTGGGTCCAAAAGACAGCTCACCCGTTTAGAAGCTGCGCTGCAGCTGGGGTCAAAGGGATGAGGTCTTTTCTGTCGAACAGGTCCACGTTGAACTTTCGGTTCAAAGCTGCGAAGTGACGAACCCCAAACCCGATCTTGTTGAGATAAGGGAAGACGCCGATGGCACCCGGTGAAAATCCACCGGCCCCCTTGCCGTAGATTGCTTTGAGATCCGCCTCCTCCACGGCCTTACCGTACCCTTCAAACAGTTTGGGTACCTTACCCTTTTTTATCATGGCCGCCGCCATCCTGGCACGACAAAGCCCTACCGCCGTCACCAAACCATCACCCAAAGCCAACGCCTTTAAAACCTAGTCCTCCGATGCCAATCCCCCCGTGATGGATGTGGCGGGAACGTACTTACCTTCGTTCCGAAGCCTTCTTGCGACGCTGACGACCTCGCTTTAGCCCCACGGGAAATCCACCGCATTTTAAGGTGCTCGTCTTTGTTCTTGGCATCCTTCCCGACGTCACAAGGGCGCCTACCATGGCAGCACCCCCGGAATGAGCTTGATGAGTGCGGGAAGCATGGAGGGCAGTTCCGTTTTCACGGGATTGAAGACACCGTAAGGACCGGAAAGGTGCACGTTAAAGATAGCTTCCTCCCCTTTTGCACCTTAGGTCCCGACCATTGGTGTTGGAATGGGAAAAGCCCGAAGGGTACTCTTTTTCAGAAGCCGTCTGATTGGCACCTGTGCTGGTCGGGTACACCGTCTGCGCACCAACGCTATCTCGCAGCACGTGCCTGGACAATCCTCCGTACAAACCGAACACATCCCAGACGGCGGAAAACCGTTCCTGGTCCTGTTGAAAGCAGATCCTATGACATTTCACATCCTCCCAGATGACCCTTTTTCCGCCCCCAAACCCATTGTACAGACAGGAATTTCCTGGGGCAACTTTCCCTGCAGAAAGGGCACCTGGCCCCAAGGTCCTGCCCTCCCGCTCATCCTGTCAGCTCCCCAAAACCGTGACAGTTCTCAGATCGAGGCATGTCCCAAACGCCGCCGGAACCCTGGCAACAGTGGGGGCTGCCTAGGGGACAAAGAGCAAAACGGGCTTCAGTTCCAAGAAAGCCCACCCATACCCAATAAAGGGGTAACCCGCCAACCGAACGGGCGGGCTTCGTCCCGTCGGTGCCCTACCCAGGCACGGGTAATTGGGGCGTGCAATATTTGGCGATGGCCCGTTCGAACAAGGTTATGTGGAACAGCTCATCCAAGATGATACGTTCGAGTATCCCTTTTACAAACCGATCATCTATCATGGCCGCGTGTTTTTTGTAATTAGCGATGGCGGCCCATTCACCGGTAACGTCCGCGGACAGGCGATCGCACACATCTGTACCGTAGAAAACGGACGATGCGTCCCAGTACTTGTCGCATCCCGAAGGCCCAACAACCCTGTATCGGGGATCAGCTCCAAGTTTGATGATGGTTTCCCCCAAGATCTCCAGATGGTGCATCTCCACCACTGCCACACAAGAAAGGAGCTGGGCCAGCTCTGGATGATTCTTTTCGAACACAAAATGGTGGTAGGAATACTGGGTTATGGCTGTCAGTTCACTGACGGCCCCCGCGTAGTCTTCCAAAAGCAACGCCGCGTACCGGGGGTTTGGCCTTTCAACCCTTACCTCTGGATAGGGGGAGGGGTGCGCGCACCTGAGAAATGACGGCTTGGTGCTCACATCAACGATTGGGTCAGTCATGTAGCATCGCCTCCAGTCATTGTTTGACCACAGTCTATTCGGGGCAATTGCTTCGAGTGAAAGGGGTTGGGCGGCAGGTTACCTGACACCGCTTTACGAACCACAACTGCATCTTCGCGCGAATACACCGGGGGCCACGCTGTTGTTGCCCTTCGTCACCCTCTCTTCAAACAGACAGATACCTGCTCGTTTCACATTGTGGTTTGCGGGTGACCTGCCTGCGATCCGCCGCCAGACAAGATACGGATTTCATCCTATGAGGGTTTTCATGTTCGTTCTTAACTCGTCGAGCGTCCACGGCGGACACCCGCCCAAAGCGTGACCCCCTCGTAAAACCGCGCCAGTGCCCCTTGACCCCCTCCGGATGGCGGGATCTTGCTGCCCACTCTCAACCGGGTCGACCACGATCCCGTGCAACTGTAGATGTCGCAATCCATGTCCGGGCACAGTGTGAAACCCGCATGACCGAGCCGTTACCCCGACTGTTGTGCGGTTCGATCGTCGGAGCGTACCTACCCTTACCTCTCCACCGTTCATAGGGGCGTCCGCGGCAGCTACGGTCATGACCGTGTCGAGCAGTCGTCACGGAACAGCTTGAAGTCCTTTGTTTTGATGCTGTCCAGTTCACACCAAACCTACTGTGTCGCCTGCGATTGCCCCGATCATGGTTTCGGCCTGCCCCGTCGCTTCACGTCCTGGCGGATCTCCTCAAAACCGGTTTCGTCAACTTTGCCCTCACGTCGAAGCGATGTCACAGCATTTGCCATTACCCTAAAGTTCAGTTCTGTTCCTTCACTGTCTGCAAGATAATTGAGCGCCCGATCGGCCCCGATCCCAAACCGCCCAGCAGTCTGAACCGCATCGATGTTTGCGCCAAGAAAAACGAACTCCCACCCATGCTTCATTTTTTGTTGTTCGATTTGCCTCTTAACCTTCTCGGCGGAGTACTCCCGGCTTGAGTTTTCCTCACCGTCGGTGATAATGACGAACATAACCTTTTCTGCGCGATAGTCCTCTGCGGTGTGCTTCTGGACATTATCGATCTTGTCAATCGTCGTTCCTATGGCATCGAGAAGCGCGGTTGAACCGCCAACTTCGTACTCTTTCGTTGTGATTGCCTTGACTGCCCGAATGTCGATACGGTCGTGCAGCAACTCGTAACCGTTGTTGAACAGCACGGTGGTGATGCGGCATTCCCCCTGCACAGCCCGTTGCTTGGCAAGCATTGAGTTGTAGCCACCAACAGTGTCCGCTTCAAGCCCGCTCATGGAACCGCTTCTGTCAAGTATGAATACCAGTTCCGTCAACCCTTTTCTCATCCCCGTCCCCTCCTCGGAGCGCTGATAGTGGATCAATCATGGAGCTTTGCGGGGGGTGGCAGGTCGCTTGGGAAGCGACATATGTCGTTTGGGCAGGGTCTTAACGAAGTGGATGATTCTACTAGCTTCCGTAAACCCGATGGTCACCGACCGCTCTTCGCATTCTTTCGCAAGCCGTCCTGTGTAGACAGCTTCCAAATAGCTGCGGATATCCCGGTGTGACCCCTCAACGCACGGCGACGGGAGTAACCCCGGTGGCATCCCCCATTAAATGCAAGGAAGAACACGGGATGCCCAAAGGAGCCCTGAGTCTGGTTCCGTCATCATTGCACAACTCTTGCAGCAAGCCTACCACCGCACCTGAGCGATGGCAAGCGTCACGGACTACCCTCCCAAAAGCGGCTGATCGTACTCGAACAACACTTCGTTAATCTCACCAACATCGTACTTGCCGTTTGCGATGAAGTACTCCACAATAACATCGAACTTAACTGCGCGAGACAAAGCGTACCCCGCCCGCTGCAAGAAGTCGTTGGTTTCATCCACGGACAATTCCAGGGCTATTGCCAGCGCGATTGCCGTTCGCTTGCTTGGCATATAGTCAGTGCTCGACCGAATCTTCGAAAATAACCGGCGATCAAGGTTGGCCCTCTTGTAAACCTCAACATCCGTCATCCCCTTAAGGTCAATAAGACGGAGCAGCATTTGAGAAAACGGCTCATCTAGATTCCCGACCAGATCCTGGAGCGAAGTGACACGGGATACAAGAACACTCCTCTGCTCCTCCCCGAGGACAGGCAGAGGAAACCGGCGGAAATCGGGCTTCCCCAAAGCCCTTCGTTCCACACGAAGCAATTCCCGCTTGACTTGGTGTACATCCACGTAGTGCTCATCTATGTAGCTTTGAACCTCTCCTAAAAGCTCGCGACTGGCGACCAACGCCGACTTGTCAAACACGACAAGCATCACATCCAGATCGTTGTCTTTCAGAAAATCCTTGATGGCTTGGGTTGCCACCTTGAGGGCTTCACCCTTGGGGTAGCCGTAGATGCCGCTTGAGATCAGCGGAAAAGCTACGCTCTCGCACCCATTTTCAACAGCCCTACGC
>MTKW01003252.1_pt1 | contig 12139 bp, 12 predicted proteins | sample 1042761 | NCBI WGS metagenome assembly MTKW01 (sample SAMN06205366, study PRJNA360243) | anaerobic digester metagenome | biome: Wastewater treatment plant; feature: Anaerobic digester sludge; material: sludge; isolation source: anaerobic digester fed with sludge from wastewater treatment plant ...
GACCCGATCCTCGGGGTTGCGCTCCTGATCGCGGTCGCCCTCGCCGCCGCTGCCGTGGTGGTAGGATGGCGGATGAGGAAAGGGAGGCTCCGGCGACGGTTGCTGTAGTCCGGACGAGAAGTTACTCCCAAGCGTCCTGTATGGGTGATAATGATACGCTTGCTCCGGGGTGCGGCTCGTCGCGATAGGAGCGACCGGGGGGTTGGCCTGTGCCCCCTGTGGGGCAATCTCTGAGGCGTTCGTGCACTGCCGAACTTCAGGCTCTCTGCGGCGCGCTGCTGCATGAATGCTGAAGGGCATTGCTGTTCCCCTCAAATGCATACCCACTATCTATCAGTGCTTCTTGAGAAATCCTGTAAGTGAACTACCCCGCGCTCATGGGCGGGGCTTCCCGGCTATCATCGACCGTGCCCTTTCGGGCCTTCCTCGATCTTCACAGGCGCTCGATTGTCCTGTTTGGGCAGTTCCGGCCCTACAGCAGATAGCGAATCCCGGTTGCCAGGATTCTCGCAACATTGGGATGAGATAGAATGACCATGAACTGTAATATAGGTACCATGACGACGAAGGAGCTCTGTTTTCATCCCCGATCTCGCGACCGGGGTCTTCCCACTCCCCCCCTCCAACCCCGCGAAGATAAATGAGATCTATGGCTCTCTCGGGCATTGAGTTGGTATGCTTACTTCTAGTTCTACCATCCCGGGCAGGAATTTTGCAACGCAGCATCTGCGAAGGGTATAAGTATTCGATCTTCTCGATTGGATATGATTTCAATCCACGCACCCGCGAGGAGTGCGACTCTCACTAATTGGGTGTCTATCGTATTTGAGCTATCGTCACTACCTATACCGTAAAGGGCGAAAGAGCCTGAGGTGGGCGGAATCTTCCTTTGCGTGCAGAGTTTCAGTCTGTCCTCCGACACCCGGCCCAAGGATTGATCTCTTTTGCATGAAAACATTCCTCTCCCTTTCATGCAGCATGCCGTGATCCTATAGGCCTCATGGGACTCTCTTAAGGGATTCCTACTGTGGGTAGATGCCAGAGGGTGGAATGACTATATTAATCATGTCTCTATCTAATTGTTAGATCGATGACGTATCCCAGGTATTACGCTCATTCCACTGACGATCCCGGGAAGTGCGACTGGCAACCCCTCAAAGTTCATCTCCAGAACGTTGCTGCCCTTGCGTCCGGATTTGCAGATGAGTTCAACGCGGGTGAACTTGCCTATGTGGGGGGTTTACTGCACGATATTGGGAAGTACTCACCTGAGTTTCAGCGGCGCCTGGAAGATGCCAATATTCATGTCAACCACTCGACCGCCGGTGCTCGAGAGGCAGGCATACTATATCCCAAGTCATTGAGCCGCGTTTTAGAATACATTATCACCGGCCACCATGGTGGTCTCTTAAATTACGGAACCGACGAGAGCGGGCTCAAAGAACGCTTGACGAACAAATTCCTACCTGACTATTCAGCATACCGCAAAGAGATTGTGACCCCTGATCTCACTCATTTCTGCCCGAGAATGCGACTGGTCCAGGGGAGGGTTGGGTTTACGATAGCTTTTTTCACGCGCATGCTCTACTCGTGCCTTGTTGATGCCGATTCTCTTGATACTGAAGCTTTTGCAGAACCGCAGTCGGCTTCGATCAGAGGAGGCTACGATTCGCTCGCCCACCTCTCCAGGAAATTTGATGAGCATATGGACAAATTTCTTTCAGGTGCTGAAGATACCACGATCAATCGATATAGGAGAGAGATCTACGAACAATGTAGAGAGAAGGCCGCCCTACCTCCACAGATGTTTACACTCACTGTTCCGACCGGTGGGGGAAAAACACTCTCCTCCATGGCGTTTGCGCTTGGGCACCTAAAGAGGCACGATCTGAAGAGGATCTTTTATGTAATCCCTTATACGAGCATCATTGAGCAGAATGCTGCAAGGTTTAGGGATATACTCGGGAGCCGGAATGTGCTGGAACATCACAGCAACTTCGATCCAAAGAGTCTTCCTTCTGATGACATCGATTCAGTAGCCCAGCTCCTCGAGCTGTCTGCTGAGAACTGGGATATGCCAATAACCGTGACAACGAATGTCCAGTTTTTCGAGTCCCTCTTCTCAAATAGGCGCTCAAAGTGTCGAAAAATCCACAATCTATCCAAAAGCGTGATCATACTTGACGAAGCTCAGATGCTCCCGACAGAATTCCTTAAGCCCTGTCTCTGCGCTCTCTCTGAGCTCGTCCAGAACTATGGTTCTACGGTCATCATCTGCACGGCAACCCAGCCGAGACTCGGGAGTCTCCTGGACAAAAGCCTCCAGCCTGTCGAGATCGTGCATTCACCAGGTGAACTCTATGAGGCGTTCCGGCGGGTGAATGTGAACGATCTCGGGGCGTTGAGCGATGAGGAACTCACCAAGAGACTGCAGGGGTACCATCAGGTGCTATGCATTGTAAACACCAGAGCCCATGCCCAGCATCTGCATGCTGCTCTCTCGGAGCATAGCAAGTGCTACCATCTTAGTGCCAGGATGTGCCCGGTCCATAGGAGAAAGCAAATCAAGGAGATAGAGGAGTTGCTCCAGAAAGGTGCAAACTGCCGTGTTATCTCGACGCAGCTCATTGAAGCGGGTGTGGATATTGATTTTCCTATTGTCTACAGGGCGATGGCAGGCATCGACTCCATTGGTCAGGCTGCTGGGCGATGCAATCGCGAGGGAAAGGCCGAGCGGGGTGAGGTCTATGTCTTCCGGTCAACTGAGAGGCACGGTCAGGCTACCAGCTGGCAACGTCTCACAGCAGAGATCGGCAGGATGATCATGGATACGCATGATGATCCGCTCTCTCTTTCTGCTATCGAGGATTATTTCCAGAGACTCTACTCCTATAAAGGTGATGATGGGCTCGACAAGAAAGAGATCCTGTCATCCCTTGAGAGAGGGCATAGAGATCTTATGTTTCCCTTTGAAGATGTTGGTTGGAAATTCAGCATCATCGAGCAGGGGACAAAGGATCTCATCATCCCCTACGATGAAGGTGCTAAAGCACTTCTCAGGGAGCTCAAGGTGAGTAAATTTCCATGGAAGTATGCACGTCGCCTACAAGGGTACACGATCGGTATATACCCGGATGAATTCCGTGAGATGGAGCGCGCGCATGAGATTGACTTTTTCGGTGATAGGTTCTATGTGCTGAGCGATAATGACAGATATTCCGAGGAAATTGGACTTATTGGCCGAAAAGATAATATAGGTTCAGGGGCATTACTGATTGTATAGGAGGTGATTGCGATTGCATATGGAATCACTCTGAAGGTCTGGGGGGACTACGCCTGTTTCACCCGGCCTGAGATGAAGACTGAACGCGTGAGCTACGATGTAATGACACCCTCGGCTGCACGAGGGATTCTTGAGGCCATCCACTGGAAACCTGCCATCAGTTGGAAGGTCGACAAGATTCATGTCTTGAATCAGATAAAGTTCGATAACATCCGCCGGAACGAAAGACCCGGGAAGATCCCGGTTGGTAAAGTAAGAACTGCACTCCGGGGAGGAGATGTTTCTCTCTTTCAAGATGCGACAACAGATGCCGTCCAACGAGCATCTCTGGTACTCCGCGACGTATGTTACATCATTGAGGCGCACTTCGAGTTGACCGATAAGGCGGGCCCAGAAGATACTGTTGAGAAACATTACAACATGGCGCTTCGGAGAATGCGCAAAGGACAGTGCTTCCATCATCCCTATTTCGGCTGCCGCGAATTCCCGGTGCGGTTTGAGATTGTCGAGGGGGAGACATCAGAGTCATACTACACTGGGGTGAATGGAGGAGAGAAGGATCTTGGGTTCATGCTCTACGACATCGATTATTCCGACGATATGAAGGCTATCTTTTATCGGGCGGTTATGGTGGACGGTGTCATCGATGTGCAGAGATGCCTTGGTTTTGGAGAAATGTCATGATCAGGGCTCTCTGTCGTTACTATGATATCTTGGCAGAAGATGAGGATGTATCAATCTCTCGGCCAGGGTACAGTAGTGGAAGGGTATCGTTTGCACTTGTTCTCAGTCCTGAGGGAGGGTTATCGTATATCGCCGATCTCAGAAGTGACGATAAGAAACCACGGCCCCAGGCTATGGACGTGCCCCTGCAGGCAACCCGTGCAGCAGGTATAGCGCCGTATGTCCTTTGCGATACAGCAAAGTACGTGTTCGGTGTTGAAAAGTTCAAAAGGAATGAATTTGAGAAGAGATTCTTGAAATCTTCAGGTAAAAATGCTGCTCCAGAACATACGGTGCTGGCTGAAAACGAGAAAGAAGTCGCTTTAGTTCATCAACGTTCTCGGGATTGCTTTAAGGCATTCAGAGATCTCCATCATGAAATATTCGATGGGGTTGAATATCCTGGCGCCCGAGCGCTTCTTGCTTTCCTTGATTCCTGGGATCCTGAAAATTTCACCGAACATCCAAAGATTGTAGAGTATCTGGATGATCTTCTTGCTGGCGGGAGCTGCATCTTCGAGTACGAAGGGGTGTTTCTGCACAGGAACCCATCTATGATGATAGCCTGGGAGCGTTATCACTCTAGTAATGGAGGTGATGGCAATTTTACTGCCCAGTGTCTCGTGACCGGAGAATCAGATGCGGTCGCTCGTATACACCAAAAAATAAAAGGTGTCACAGGTTCCCATGCATCCGGCGCTTCACTTGTCAGTTTCAACGACGATTCATTCTGTTCTTATGGAAAGAAGCAGAGTTACAATGCTCCAACCGGCGAATCGTCAATGTTTAAGTATACTACCGCTCTGAATCATCTGCTTGCTCGCAAGGAGTATCGACAAAATCTTGCCGATACGACAATAGCTTTCTGGGCGGAGACCAGCGGTACCGCCTGTGAAGAGCTTGCAAGTTTCTTCTTAAACCCTTATGATAAGGCTGAAGGGGATATCGATGAAGAATCGGTGGATCCAGAGAGGGTTCAGGATTGGAAAAAGATCGAACTGATGGGAGAGATCCTCGATAAAGTCAGGAGAGGACGAAAGATCCAGACGGAAGATATCGGGCCGGATCCGGAGGCAAACTTCTATGTGCTTGGGCTGGCCCCCAATAGGGCTAGGCTCGCGGTACGGTTCTGGCACGTAGATAGCTTTGGCAACTTCATCACGAGGGTGGGGCAACACCATCTGGATATGGAGATTGTCAGGCGTGACTGGGAGCCGCAATATGTATCGATATATCGACTGCTGAATGAGACCACTACACCGAGTGCTGATAACAAAGTCACCTCACCACTCCTTGGTGACCTTGTTATGAGATCGATTCTGAACAATACGCCGTATCCAGTTCAGATGTACAACGCCATACTTGCCCGGGTAAAGACTGAGCGGTCGATAAACTCTATCAGGGCTGGCTTTATCAAAGCGTACTTATTACGGTTCATAAGAGCCGGTTTGACAAATTTACAGGAGGATATGATTACTGTGAGTTTAAACGTAGATAATCCAAATGTGCCGTATCGCCTCGGGAGACTGTTTGCAGTGCTCGAGCGGGTTCAGACTGATGCGAACAAAGGCGTGAAGAGCACGATCGGGAGCAAGTACTTCAGTAGCGTATCAACAACGCCTGCTGTAGTCTTCCCGGTCCTGCTGAAACTTGCACAGCACCATATAGCCAAATCTGACTGGGGATTTAAGAGGAGGCAGGATATCGAAGAGACGCTAGCCGGAGTTGATGAGTTTCCGGCATACTTGAGCCTGGAAGAGCAGGGAATGTTCATGCTTGGGTATTACCATCAGCGAAGAGCGTTTTTCGAGAAGAAAGAGGTAGTTGCAGACGAGGGTGAGTGATTATGAGTGAACCAATCAAAAATCGGTATGAGTTTGTATTGTTGTTTGATGTCGAGAACGGAAACCCGAACGGTGACCCAGATATGGGGAACATGCCGCGGGTTGACCCACAGACCGGTCACGGAATCGTCACTGACGTCTGCCTTAAGAGGAAAATCCGGGATTACGTCGATATTGTGAAAACAGATGACGACGGCAAGAATTTGGAAGGATACAACATATATGTGAAGTCTGGTGTGGTCTTAAATGATCAGCATGCACTTGCATATAAGATAATAAATCGCCCGCCTAAGGGAGAAAAAGAGTCGGCTGATCCGGAAGCTACACGATTTATGTGTGATAACTTCTATGATGTCAGAACTTTTGGTGCCGTAATGTCAACGGGCGTTAACTGCGGACAGGTCAGGGGGCCGGTGCAGCTGAACTTCGCCCGCAGTATCGATCCTATCTTCCAGCAGGAGGTCACTGTTACCCGCCTTGCGGTCACGCATGAGAAAGATCGGGAAAAAGGACAGACTATGGGGAAGAAGCAGATTGTTCCCTACGCACTCTACCGGGTCGAGGGCTACGTCTCTGCTCACCTCGCCCAGAGGACGACTGGTTTCTCCGAGGATGATCTGGAACTCTTCTGGGATGGTCTGGTCAATATGTTTGAGCATGACCATTCGGCGTCGAGGGGTAAGATGGCAGCCCGGAAGCTTGTTGTCTTCAAGCACGACACAGCGCTGGGGTCCTGTCAATCTCATCTCCTGTTCGATAAAATCACGATAGAGCGCGTCTCTGGAGATCGACCCCCTCGGTCGTTTGAGGATTACAGAATTGCGATTGGTAGGGATGTGCCCGCCGGTGTTGAGGTAATCGAAAAACTATGAGTGGAGCGCAGTATACTGACGAAGAGCTGTTGGCGCTATCTGGCATCCAACACTTCTTTTTTTGCAGGCGCCAGTGGGCACTCATCCACGTCGAGCGTCAGTGGGAGGAGGACCTGCGGACCATGGAAGGCCGCCTGATCCATAAGCGGGTGGACGATCCGTTTTTCATCGAGAGTCGCGGCGATTTTATACTCTCACGAGCGTTCCCCCTTGTCTCGTATAGCCTTGGTTTGTACGGTGTGGCTGACGTGATCGAGTATATCTGCTCTGACGTCGGTGTATCTCTTCCTGGTCATGAAGGACTCTGGACGATGAGGCCAGTAGAGTATAAGCGGGGAAGGCCAAAGGTCGATGAACGTGATGAGGTTCAACTCTGCGCACAGGCTATGTGCCTCGAAGAGATGTTTGGTATCCGTGTAGATCGTGGTGATTTCTACTATAATGAGATCCGGAGAAGGATGCCGCTTCTACTCTCCGATGACCTGAGGGATCAGGTCTACTCTTTGTCACGGGAGATGCATGAGCTCTTTGTGCAGGGTATCACCCCTTCCGCTGATTCCACCAGAAAGTGCAAACTCTGCTCCCTTCAGGATATCTGTATGCCGAAGTTGACGGCGAGAGGGCGTTCCGTTCGCAGATATTTGCAGAAGCATATCAAAGAAGCCTGTATAGGGGATACCTGAGTATTGGAGAGATCTTAATAGTTTTCCTGTCGACGAAAACTGCTCAATCATCAAGGACGACAATACACATGAGGAAGCTACTGAACACCCTATATGTGACCACGCCAGAGTCGTATCTCACTCGTGAGAGAGAGAATGTCGTTGTTAGGATTGAAAACGAAGAGAAGTTCCGTATTCCCATACACAACCTCGAGGGAATTGTCTGTTTCGGATATATGGGAGCGAGTCCTCGCCTCATGCAGCTCTGTTCCGATAACAACGTCAGTCTTTCGTTTTTAACACCGTACGGAAAATTTTTGGCACGGGTTAGCGGGCGGGTGCGTGGCAATGTACTCTTGCGGCGAACACAATACCGGAAAGCGGATAATTGTGAAGAATCGCTTGAGATTGCGAAGTCGTTCATCATCGGCAAGATCGTGAACTGCCGTACGGTTCTTGGCCGGGGTATTCGCGATCACGGGACGGTCATCAATAATGAGCGGGTTAGGTCAGTGGATGTTTTGCTGATCGAGAACCTTCTGAAGGTCGAGGGTTGTGACTCTGCAGGTACGCTCCGAGGGATCGAGGGGAATTGTGCAAAGTTCTACTTTGTTACTCTTGATGAACTGATCCTCAAGCAGAAGGATGATTTTTACCTGGATGAGCGGAATCGAAGGCCTCCACTGGACAATATGAATGCTTTGCTTTCCTTCTTGTACACACTCCTTGCCCATGATGTTGAGTCTGCTCTGGAGACGGTGGGGCTTGATCCTTACGTTGGATTCTTCCATACAGATAGGCCCGGGCGGGCAAGTTTAGCGCTTGATATGATGGAAGAGCTCCGACCGTTCATAGCAGATCGACTTGCGTTAAACCTCGTGAACCTGAGACAGATCAATAGGGGCGATTTTTTGAAGAAGGAGAATGGAGGGGTAATTTTGACTGAAGATGGTCGAAAGGCGGTTATTAGTGCCTGGCAGAAGCGAAAGCAGGATACGATTACGCACCCGTATCTGAACGAGAAGATACCTATTGGGTTGTTGCCGTATGTGCAGGCGATGTTGATGGCTCGTTTTTTGCGTGGGGATATTGATGGTTATCCGCCGTTTTTCATGAATTGAGGCGTTCGAGATGATGGTACTGGTCACGTACGATGTCAACACAGAGACTGCTGAAGGAAAGAGGCGGCTTCGCAGGGTGGCGAAGGAGTGCGTAAATTATGGGCAGCGGGTACAGAATTCTGTCTTTGAATGCCTTGTCGATCCTGCTCAATTTGCAAAACTGAAGCACTCTTTGTGCACGATGATCGATGAGGATAAAGACAGCCTTCGATTTTACTACCTCGGGAAGAATTGGAAAAGGCGAGTGGAGCATTTTGGCACTAAAGAGGGGTATGATCCAGAAGGTCTACTATTCGCATGACTCTGCGAACCTGTAGTGAACAGCGATTCCCAGGGAGGTTCGCGGAAATTTCCGCATGACTCTATATATAATTTATGGGTTCATGCTCCCCTGGTCTTTGTTGATGAGTATTAGTCCCGGGGTGAAGATCTCCCTGGTGAGTATATGGCGTGACATATATATGAAGAGCTATTTTGTTCGACTTGATTGTTTTGCCAAAAATAAAGTTTATATCCTTGCTGATTGAGTAATGGTTAGTTCGGATTTATACGGTTCTCCGTTTGACGGGGAGCGCAGTGATCCGGATGGTTTTGCAGTCACACCCTTCACGGGTGTGTGGATTGAAATTCATGTGGCGCGACCACGACGAGGAGCTGGTGGCGTCACACCCTTCACGGGTGTGTGGATTGAAATACGGGGGGATTGGTGGAATGAAACGCCGCCACCGGTCACACCCTTCACGGGTGTGTGGATTGAAATACCGGTACACCTCGTAGTGGTCCGGCTCCGCTCAGTCACACCCTTCACGGGTGTGTGGATTGAAATATGATGGTGGAGGCGGTCAAATATCAGATCTCTAGTCACACCCTTCACGGGTGTGTGGATTGAAATCTCCTCGCCGCCCTGCGCCCGGGCCGCGATGATCGTCACACCCTTCACGGGTGTGTGGATTGAAATTCCCGTGCTGAGATGCACCAGGACCGCGGCGAGTGTCACACCCTTCACGGGTGTGTGGATTGAAATTGGGGGTCGGGAGAGATTCTGCCATGTTTGCCTCAGTCACACCCTTCACGGGTGTGTGGATTGAAATAAGAACATCCCGACCGCCTACCTCTCGCAGGACCGTCACACCCTTCACGGGTGTGTGGATTGAAATACGACGCTCGCGCACTCATGACGCTCATCATCGAGTCACACCCTTCACGGGTGTGTGGATTGAAATCACTCGAATCCCGATATCGGTTTTGGAGAGACAGTCACACCCTTCACGGGTGTGTGGATTGAAATCTTGCGACAGGCAACCGCCTCTACGCCGACATCCTCGTCACACCCTTCACGGGTGTGTGGATTGAAATATCATATGATGTGCGCGCACAGTCCCCCACTGGCGGTCACACCCTTCACGGGTGTGTGGATTGAAATAAGTGATAGAAGCGGCCGTGGGTGAAGCCGAGGGGTCACACCCTTCACGGGTGTGTGGATTGAAATTCAAGGCGGCAGAAGACCGGCTGGAAGTCATCCAGTCACACCCTTCACGGGTGTGTGGATTGAAATTACGCCTTCGGCTGGCTGGACGACCTCGGCCTCATGTCACACCCTTCACGGGTGTGTGGATTGAAATACTTCATGGAGGTGGCTCAGCCCTCCGATCCTGAGCGTCACACCCTTCACGGGTGTGTGGATTGAAATATCGTCAGCCGCACTCTCGGCGCAGAACGGGAACGTCACACCCTTCACGGGTGTGTGGATTGAAATATCGCGCTCAGCATCCTGGCGGTCGTGTGGGGAGGTCACACCCTTCACGGGTGTGTGGATTGAAATCACTGGCTGTACACTGACTACATCCAGAACCCCGAGTCACACCCTTCACGGGTGTGTGGATTGAAATGCCGAACAGCTCAACGTCCTCCTGGACGAGACCTGGTCACACCCTTCACGGGTGTGTGGATTGAAATATACCCCAAATGCCCCAAATGCCCCAAAAGGCACGAGTCACACCCTTCACGGGTGTGTGGATTGAAATACGGCTGATTCCGGGCTCGTCAAGATCTGGGTCCGGCAGTCACACCCTTCACGGGTGTGTGGATTGAAATCTTCGGTCGTGTGGAGGATGCCGCCCTGGGAGATGTCACACCCTTCACGGGTGTGTGGATTGAAATTCGATGGCCTGATGAGACTGGTCAAATGAGGTGAGTCACACCCTTCACGGGTGTGTGGATTGAAATATCTCATAGATATATAATGTATCCTGTTTGGCTCGTCACACCCTTCACGGGTGTGTGGATTGAAATGCCTGCGGGCAGTTGCTCGGTGTCGCGAACTCAGCGTCACACCCTTCACGGGTGTGTGGATTGAAATNNGTCACACCCTTCACGGGTGTGTGGATTGAAATCTGCAGCGCGGCGACCCACAAAACCCCACCGCAGCGGTCACACCCTTCACGGGTGTGTGGATTGAAATCTGCTCCTGATGCAGCTCTCCCGGACATACCGACGTCACACCCTTCACGGGTGTGTGGATTGAAATACCTGCCAGAACCCCGCCCGGGAGACCTACCCCGTCACACCCTTCACGGGTGTGTGGATTGAAATTGTTTGTCATGGTATAGGAAGTGAAGAAGCATATGTCACACCCTTCACGGGTGTGTGGATTGAAATCCGCAGACACCGTACGTCATCTGCGTGATCAGCGGGGTCACACCCTTCACGGGTGTGTGGATTGAAATCCATTCGGTGCGAGAACCCCGCCGCACCAGCCGGTCACACCCTTCACGGGTGTGTGGATTGAAATAGGATCCTGAAACGGGCACGTTACAGGCAAAAAGTGTCACACCCTTCACGGGTGTGTGGATTGAAATGGCGGCGCTCCGATCTCAATCAAGGAGTACACCGGTCACACCCTTCACGGGTGTGTGGATTGAAATTTGAACGCATAGGCGTAGGAATACATCCCGCTGCGTCACACCCTTCACGGGTGTGTGGATTGAAATTCCTGTGCGGCCTGGACGGTCCCCGCACCGACCGCGTCACACCCTTCACGGGTGTGTGGATTGAAATCTGGAGGATGGCCTGCAGGTAGACATCGTTGATGTCACACCCTTCACGGGTGTGTGGATTGAAATTTGAACGCATAGGCGTAGGAGTACATCCCGCTGCGTCACACCCTTCACGGGTGTGTGGATTGAAATCTGACGGACGATCAGGTTCTGGCGCTCCTCAACAGTCACACCCTTCACGGGTGTGTGGATTGAAATTGGAGCACCCCTATGTATTGTGTGTGCCGACACTGTCACACCCTTCACGGGTGTGTGGATTGAAATTCCTATTTTCTCCTGTATGAGTATCCCTCTGGAGTCACACCCTTCACGGGTGTGTGGATTGAAATAATAGGCGCTCCGGTTAACCTCGCCTGATAGCCCGTCACACCCTTCACGGGTGTGTGGATTGAAATATCAATATTCCATTATTGATATGCATCCCATTTATGTCACACCCTTCACGGGTGTGTGGATTGAAATCTTACTGGTGTTGTTAACTGGAAACAATATGGCGTCACACCCTTCACGGGTGTGTGGATTGAAATAGGTAGGTAATATGCATTCGTTAGTGGCTGATGTGTCACACCCTTCACGGG
>MTKW01004033.1_pt1 | contig 12132 bp, 9 predicted proteins | sample 1042761 | NCBI WGS metagenome assembly MTKW01 (sample SAMN06205366, study PRJNA360243) | anaerobic digester metagenome | biome: Wastewater treatment plant; feature: Anaerobic digester sludge; material: sludge; isolation source: anaerobic digester fed with sludge from wastewater treatment plant ...
ATTTTACACCGTGTTTATTGAGTTCTTTTTTTAATTCTTTTAATTCATCGTCTCTTACATTCAGCTCCTCAAGCTGTCCCTTCTTCACCATATCCTTGATTTTTACTTCAGTTCCATTTGCATTAACGAGCTTTTCAAGTCCTCCTTGTTTTTCCGCTTCTCTCATAAGTTTTTTTAAAAGATTTAAAATCAATCTCCCTGTTACTTTAGCAGCTCTAACTTCCATATTTAGTGTTTTTCTTGCAATTTCTTCGTTTATCAAACTCTCTCACCTCCTGTAAGCAGTCTTTCTTTATTACGCTTCAACTTGTCTTTTTGTATGTTTTTTCTAAAATCTTCGCCTACTACCATCACCGGAATACACATTTCTATAATTCTTGAATAAATCCTTTGGTATTCAACGCTCTCTTTACAGTTGAAGATGGTGTCATAGGAAAGGTTAGTGGTAAAGATGGTCGGTTTATGCTTTAAGTACCTGTTGTTGACGATGTTATACACCTGCTCTTTGGCGTAGCTTGTATCTCTTTCTATTCCTAAGTCATCTAAAATAAGCACGGAAGTATTTACAAGGGATTCGATATAGGCATTCTTGTCAAGGTCAAAACCGCCTTTTTGCAACTCATTGATAATCTGTGCAAAGTTTCTTATCTTCACACCTATCTGATATTGCTCTATTAGTGCATTGGCTATCGAACAGGCGAGATAGGTCTTTCCGCTTCCCACCGAGCCGTAGAATAAAAGTCCGACATTTTCTTTTTTCATTGTTTCATAATCTTTTACGAAGTTTTTGGCTATGATAAGACTTTGAGTTTCTTCTCCTTGGTAGTTTTCAAATGTGTATGCCCATTGAATAAAAGAGTTAAAACAAGTCGCCTTTAATCTCTCTATCTTCATCTGTTTTTCTCTTTCTTTTTCTTTGGCTTCTCTATCTTTATCACATTTGCAGGAAACCTTGAATATCATATTCTTTCCAAATAGTTCAAAGACTTTTCCGTCTTTTCTCTCATGGCACACTTTACAATAGGCGTGTCCGTCTTTTATATATTCCTTTTCAGGATCATAGGTATATTCTATGTCCTCTATCATTACTTTTTTTAATTCGTTCATCATAAATGCTCTCCTCTATCATATTCCTCCAAAGTCGGAATGTTGGATGCTTTCTTGTTTCCCTGATCTTTATAAAACCAAGAAAGGATTGTTGCCTTGTGGTCTTTGTAGGTTTTTCCGGTGCTTTGGATATATGCTGATAATCTTTCGATGTAATTATCAAGTTGTCCGCTTAGTGTAATCTGTAAGTCTGATATATCTTCGGTCGTTAAAAATACATTTTGAAATGTCCCGAATTCGCTTTTGACACAAATAGAATTACTCTTACTATACTTACTCTTATTATTCTCTATATAGTTACAGTCAACATTTTTAACTTCTTGAAGTTCATTTTCTTTACTTCTGAGGTCAACATCTTTTACTTCTGAAGTAAAGTTTTTTGACTTCCGGAAGTCAATTTCTTTAACCCCTAATATACTCATGAAATCTTTGACATAAATTACATTCGGCTTCCCAAGTCCGAGCCTTACTCTCTCTATAAGTCCGATTCCTTTTTTCACATCCAACTCATCTAATGTTTTTATAGCCGTTGGCTTTGAGATATTTCTTCTTCTCATAATTTCATCAACCGTGAAATAGATAAAGACTCTGCCTTCTTTGTCTATCCAATTGTTTTTAAAGGACATTCCTGTCCGTTTAAGAAGCATTGAGTAAAGAATGATTGCTTCCGCTGATAGTCCCTTAAAATCTTCTCCATCAACCAATATCTCCGGAACTTTTAAAAAATTAAATCTCTCCGCTTCTCTGTTATAGAAATAGTCAAAGTCCATAGCTTCACCTCCTCCCCTAAAAATTTGCAAAGAAAAAGACGATAGTTTTTTTCTATCGCCTTTGGTAACTGTTTTTATTAAATTTTTTTAAATTGCTTTTATCGCTTTATTGATTCCTTGCAGAAACGCTATGATCGTAGCCCCAACCATCGGTATCCCGTAAGGACTGACTAAAAACCCGATAATCAATGCTTCAATACCTATGGTAACCTCTTTTTGCAAAAAAGATGCAATTGCTCCGAATATACAAAACAGCATGAGCAAATACAGTACGGTCGTTCCTATTCCTAACAAAAATGTTAGAAAGGCAATAAGAATACTTAAAAGCAGACTGATTGGAAACAAGATTATTTTTAATATCCATCTCATTTTATTACCTCTTGAAGATTCATTCTTTAAGTTTGCTAAAGCGGCATGAGTGAATTCATACCGCTCTAACATTATTTTTCGACCATGAATTCGCTTTTCTTTGGCGTTGATACTTTCTGTAAAAAGTATCTCAATAACGAAAATTCAAGTGGTTCATTTCGACTAAACAACGTATTATTCCGTACTATCGAGTATTATTCGTGTCAAAAATGTTGTCTTTTTGTTGTCTTTTTAATTCTCGAAGTGCTGTAAGCCTTGATTTTACTCGCTTTTTTTGTCTATGGGCTTCATCGTGGGAAACAGCAGTACATCTCTGATCGATGGATTGTCGGTCAAGAGCATGACCAGACGGTCAATCCCGATCCCCAGACCGCCGGTAGGCGGCATGCCGTGAGATAAGGCCTCGACAAAATCATCATCCTGCAGATGGGCTTCATCATCACCGGCTTGGCGTTTGGCCATCTGAGCCCGGAAGCGCTCTTCCTGGTCCAGAGGATCGTTCAATTCGGAATAGGCATTGCCGAATTCACTGCCGTAAATAAATAGTTCAAAGCGCTCGGTCAGATGCGGTTGCCCTGGCTTTTTCTTGGTCAGAGGCGAGATCTCGATCGGATAGTCCAGGACAAAGGTAGGCTGAATCAGTTTGGGCTCGGCAAAAGTTTCAAAGCAGAGCTCTAATATATCGCCCACACCCATATGCTCCTCTATGCCCTCTACGCCCTTTTCTCCGGCAAGCCGTTTTGCCTGCTGAGCGTCTTCGATTAAAGAAAAATCCAAACCGGAATGCTCGCGCACGGCATCGCTCATGGTGATTCTGGCGAAGGGAGGGGTCAGATCAATCTCGACACCCTGGAAATTTATGATTGTGCTGCCTTTGTTGACTGCTTTGCAGGCGCGGACGATAAGTGCCTCCGTCAGCTCCATCATGCCGTGATAGTCAGTATAAGCCTGGTAAACTTCCATCATGGTAAATTCCGGATTGTGCTTTACACTCATACCCTCATTGCGGAAATTGCGTCCGATCTCGAAAACTCGTTCCAGACCGCCGACAATCAACCGCTTGAGATACAGTTCAGGCGATACGCGCATATATAGATCCAAGTCAAGCGTATTGTGATGAGTGATGAATGGTCTGGCCGCGGCGCCGCCGGGAATTAGATTTAGCAAGGGCGTCTCGACTTCCAGGAAATTCCTGTCCTCCAGCTCATTGCGGATCGCGCGGATAATCAAGCTGCGCTTCTCAAAGGTTTCTTTAACTTCCGGATTGACAATCAGGTCGAGATAGCGTTTGCGGTAGCGGGTATCGGTATCCTTTAGGCCATGGAATTTCTCCGGCAAAGGACGCAGGGATTTCGCCAGCAGGGTGAATTTCGAATTGCGGACCGATATCTCGCCGCGCTTGGTGCGAAAGACCTCGCCCTCAAGGCCGACAATATCACCGATGTCGAATTCCTGCCATTTGGCATAACTTTCCTCACCGATATCATTGACGCGCGTGAAGACCTGGACTTTGCCCGAGCGGTCCTGCAGATCGCAGAAGCTGACTTTGCCCATGCCTCTTTTGCTCATGATCCTGCCGGCGATTCTGACGATCTTGCCGGCCATTCGGTCAAAATCAGCGACAATTTCTGCTGCCTGCGCTGTTACTTCGTAGGAAGTTTTCAGAAAAGGATCCGCGCCTGCCTCCTGCAGAGCTTTCAGTTTGTCCAGACGGATTTGAATCTGGTCACTGACTTTCTCCGCAGTATCGTTCGAAATAAGATTGCTTTCTTGTTCGTTTGTCATATTCTTACCTTTTCATAAATTTAGCGACCTATCCTGTCGGATGGCCGCTTGGTTTGAACCATAATTGTCACCCGAGCAAATCGAAATTCAGGATGGTTTGCTGATGTTCATGATTTTATACTCTAACATACCGGCCGGAGTTTTGACTGTCACTGTATTGCCTTTTTTCTTGCCTAAAATGGCATTGCCTACCGGTGACTCGCTGGAAATGCGATTGCCGAAAATATCTTCCTCCTGGAAGCTGACAACCACATATTCCATATCTTCTCCTGTTTCCAGATCGCGGATAGTAACCTGGCCGCCCAGAGTCACTACATCCTGACTGATATCTTCATCACCGATTACTTTGGCATGCTTGAGGATATTTTCAATCTCCAGAATGCGCATTTCATTTTCAGCCTGCGCCGTCTTAGCTTCATCATATTCTGAATTCTCAGTCAGATCGCCCAGCGCACGGGCTTCTTTCAAGCGCTCCGCTATCTCGGCGGCGATCACAGTCTTTCGCTCTTCCAGCTCCTGCTGAAATTCTTTAATTCCCTGGTAAGTCAAGCCATAAGTTTTATCTGACATCTGCTTCCCTCCTGGTGGATTGATCATTTCGCAAGTACAACTGTCTGAACTATCATCTTACGAATACACGGGACGATTATAGCACATATCGGTCGGGCGAAAATCTACAGTTGCTATTTGCCGGCGCGAATCCGGAAATCAAGCAAGCAAATCGTTTAATTTCGACTGTCACTCTCTTTCTGAATGACATTATGGGCTCCGCCCTCGACGATGCTGGTCGGAGACACTTTGACCAGTCTTGCCTTTTGCTGAAGCTCAGGAATTGTGATTGCGCCGCAAGAGCACATAGTTGATTTGATTTTTGCCATTGTCACCTTCAGATTGTCTTTCAGCTTACCGGCATAGGGCACATAGGAATCAACCCCCTCTTCAAAGTTCATATGCCCGCCTGAGCCGCCGTCATCATAGCGCTGCCAGTTGCGAGCGCGATTGGAGCCCTCGCCCCAGTATTCCTTAACATAATTGCCATTGACCATCAGTCTGCGGGTCGGGCTCTCATCAAAGCGGGCAAAGTAGCGCCCAAGCATTAGGAAATCCGAACCCATGGCCAGAGCCAGCACCATATGATAATCGTAGACTATGCCACCATCGGAGCAAATCGGAACATAGATGCCCGTTTCGTCGAAATATTCGTCACGGGCTTTGGAAACTTCGATGACGGCAGAAGCCTGACCGCGACCTATGCCCTTTTGCTCTCTGGTAATGCAGATAGAGCCGCCGCCGATACCTACTTTGATAAAGGCTGCGCCTGCTTCGGCCAAGAAACGGAAGCCCTCGGCATCGACCACATTGCCCGCGCCGATCAGAACTTCATCGCCGTATTTCTCTCTGCCCCAGGCCAGCGCCTTGCGTTGCCATTCTGTAAAGCCATCCGACGAGTCAAGACATAGTACATCTGCACCCGCCTCCAGCAAAGCAGGAACTCTTTCTTCATAATCCCTGGTATTGATACCAGCTCCGCACAGTAAGCTCTTGTGTTCATCCAGCAGTTCATACGGGTTTGCTTTATGTTGATCATAGTCCTTGCGGAAAACCATAGAAACCAGATTGCCATCTTTATCTATGATCGGTAGCTGGTTCAGCTTATTGTCCCAGATAATATCATTGGCTTCGGACAGAGTGATGCCTTCCTGACCGGTAATCAAATCAGGCATTGTTGTCATAAAATCCCGTACCGGCGTGTTGGGATCAAGCCTGCTTACCCGATAATCACGTGAAGTTACGATGCCCAATAATTTACCCTGGGGTGAACCGTCATGAGTAACAGGTACTGTCGAGTGACCCGTACGTTCTTTAATTTCCAGAATATCCTGTAAAGTCTGATCAGGTCGGATATTGCTGTCACTGGAAACAAAACCGGCTTTATACTTCTTGACTCGCCGCACCATATCTGCTTGATCCGCGATTGACTGCGAGCCAAAAATAAATGACAGCCCCCCCTCGCGGGCCAGGGCAATCGCCATACCATCATCAGAAACAGACTGCATAATCGCGGAAACCAGGGGCAGATTCAAACGATAGCGCGGCTGTTCACCTCTGCGGAAACGCACCAGCGGCGTAGACAAGTCAACCCTGTCCGGTTTGCATCCTTCAGTTGTCAAATTGGGAAGCAGCAGATACTCACTAAAAGTACGCGACAGTTCCGGAATGATCGTAGCCATATTTCTCTCCTTTAATATACTTTTCGCCAAACAATATAGTTCATATAACGCTTAGAACCACAGAGTAAAGTCGTAAACAGCGAACTGTCAGCAGGTGCCGGGCTCACTCAACTTTGACTTCTTCCCTGATCTTGCGGTGCGTCAAAGCTTTCCGGATCAACTCATCGAAGAGAGGATGCGGACGGTATGGCCTGGATTTAAATTCAGGATGGGAGATAATTCCCACAAAAAAGGGATGCTCCGGATATTCAAAAGCTTCAACCAGCAGGCCATCCGGTGAAGTACCGCTGAATTTAAGGCCGGTAGCAGACAGCGTAGCCTGAAAGGCGGGATTTAGCTCACGTCTGTGGTGATGCCTTTCCTTTGTTTCCAGCGTCTTATAAATAGTTGCCAGAGCGCTGCCCTTCTCCAGTTTCATCGGATACGAGCCTATGCGCATCGGCTGAGCAGAATAAGGAATCTTGGTCAAATTATTCGTCATCTCTTCAGTCAGCCCGGCATAATAAAAAATGTCGCTGCAAGGCATCTCGCACTCATCCGTATGAGCGTCGCGAATACCGGCCACATTGCGAGCGATTTCCACAACGGCCATCTGCATACCCAGACCCAAACCCAAATATGGTATCTGTTTGGTACGGGCTGCTGTCGCAGCTGCAATCATACCTTCCATACCTCTGGGGCCGAAACCGCCCGGAACCAGAATCGCATCTGATTCCCTAAATCTCTCTTCCACTTCAGTCGGAGTCAGACCCTCTAAATCCTCGGCCGCAACCCAGTCAATATTCGGAATCGCACCATGTGTAATGCTGGCGTGGTCGAGAGCTTCCGTTACTGAATAATAGGCATCAAACAATTCCGTATATTTCCCTACCAGAGAAATATTGAGAGGCTTTCTGGCTGCTCTGATCCGTGCCACCAAATCTTTCCAGCCCGACAGATCCGGTTCGACATACTGTGCGATTCCGAGATGATTACAGACCACCCTGGCCAGCCCTTCTTGCTCTAATAGCAACGGCAATTCATAGACAGAATCACAGTCCAGGTTCTGAATCACCGCTTCTTCTTTGACATTGCAATAGAGAGCCAGTTTCTGTTTCAGCCCCTGATCAAAGGGCACTTCTGTGCGACAGACCAGGATATCCGGCTGAACCCCGAAAGACAGTAATTTCTGTACGCTGTGCTGAGTAGGCTTGGTTTTGAGTTCGCGGGTTTTAGATAAGAAAGGCAATAGAGTAACATGAATAAACAGAACATTCTCTCTCCCCACTTGATAGCTGACCTGCCTTATCGCCTCAATAAAAGGTTGACCCTCCATATCTCCGACCGTGCCGCCAATCTCGGCAATCACCACATCCGGATTGCCCTCACGCGAAACCTGGAATACATGCTCTTTAATCTCGTTGATGACATGGGGAACGACCTGTACGGTGCCGCCGTGATAACCACCTGCCCTTTCCCTGCTAATAACGTCGAGATAGACCTTGCCGGAAGTAATATCGCTTTCACGGGACAGGTTAACATCTGTAAAGCGCTCATAATGGCCGATATCGAGATCAGTCTCAGCGCCGTCTTCCGTGATAAATATTTCCCCATGTTGAGTGGGATTCATCAAGGCAGGGTCTACATTAATATAAGGATCAAATTTTTGAATTCTGACGGTGAGTCCACGGGCAATCAACAGTCTGCCTAACGCTGCCGCCGTAATGCCTTTGCCTAGGCCTGACACTACACCGCCGGTAACGAAAATATATTTTGTTGACATCAAACACCTCATTCGTATAACGACATTATCAAAAGACAGATTACCACAGATGTCCTGAAAACTCTTTCACTATTCCTATCTGCGGTCAATCGCTGACTCAGATTCCGGCTCTGATTGTCTCTGATTATTGATTTTATCCTGATAATGCTATAATTACCATATTATAAATATTTTAAGCTAATTAACCATTACTATATGCGGAGGTTGTGAATCAGGTATGCCCTATGACATCTCAACAATTATCAATTCCATCTTTATCCTGGCCATGCCGTTGTTCTTGCTGGCATTTAGCTTATTTGCCATCTGGCGGACAGTGAGAGTCGGTCGCCGCAGTGCCGAACAACTGATGGAACTTGAGACCATAATTGAACATGCGCCTTATCCCCGGATAACAGATATAGATATGATCAGCGCCAGGATCGACTATCTGGGACAGGCTGAAGTCAAAGACCAGTTGCTATCTTCTGCTCTGACAGAACTTGTGCGATGCAGTCACGATTACCACAATAATTGTTGGCTATATGACCCTGCCAGCAGACTGAACAGGTACGATCTGCTCACAACCCGGGAGAACCATATTGTCAATGGTCTATACAGCAAGATCATTATGCTGCTTGGCCTCTTGTCAACTGCAACCGCTGCCTTTTCTTTGTTTCTTGTGCCTAAGGAAAACTTCAGTACCGTGGTTTCCCTGCTGTTGTCATCTCTGATCGCAGCTGCAACCCTATCCTATCTGTTGAAGCTGGTCACCCAGTCCGTATGCGAGAAGATAGACAACAAAATTCTGCAAATGAATCGAGCTTTGCTTGACAATTATCCTGTTTTTACTGAACAAACCGGTCTGGCCAAATTATCCGGCCGTATGTTCGAATATGAACAGACCATCAAAGACAATCTCACCGAATTCGAGCAAACTGCCAGAAAGCTGGTCGAAGGCGAATTCTCACAAGGTATAAACCACAGTGTACGCCAGATCATGTCTAAAGAAATATCGCCTCCTATTGTAAAAGCAGCTGACACCCTGAGCCAACTCGCTACCGATCTGACCGAACGGCAGGAAAAAGGCATGGCTGATCTGGCAGCACGGTTTTCCTCCGCTGTTACCGGCTCCCTGGAGGATCATCTTAAACCGCTGAATGCACATCTCGGCAAGCTCAATGACTTGATCGCCGAGACCGAAGCTTATGTCGGTGTTTCCGTACAGACATTGGAAACCTCCCGCGAGCAGAATATCGCTCTCAACCAGGAAATATCCGAAGCTCTTCGTCTCATGACTCTGGCTAAAAACGACCTGGCCAATGAGATGCTGGACATCCGTGACTATCTGGAAAAGATCGGAGACAGCACCAACAAGCTGGCCAGACTTTACCAGGGCGAGGATCGCTCACTGTCACTGCATATTAGCAATCTGGCTAACCAGATCAGTGTTTTTAGCGAAAGACTGAATGCCTCCATCACCGAATCGGCTTCCGCGCTGGAACAAGCGGCGGAAATGACTAAGAAACAGGAAGAGCACAGCACTGATCTACTGGCTCATCTTGATCGCCAAGTACAACAATTGTCCGAAATTAACCGGACGATACAGGACAATACCACGCATTTTACAACCGAATCCGCTCAGTTCGTCCATCAGACACTGTCCGAGTACGATACCGGTCTGGGCGAAGTCATTGAGCGCCTCAGCTTTGTTGTGGCCGAGATCCGCGATGCGATCGATGGTTTACCGGTAGCTCTGCGCTTAAGAGGCGAAGGAACACAGGATAGATGAGACGGCTGCCCGCAAATATGCCCGGCAATTTCATACCCGACTCAGGACGCTCTCCCGAGGATTCCGCTTTGTCCGAATCGTCTCAGGACTTATCCCCGCAAAAAATACCTCCGGCAGACTCAATTAGCGGCAAGGGCATCAGGAGGAGTGTGCTGGATCTGCAGGATATAAAGATATCCGGCGTTCCTGCTGTTAATATATCTTCTTCCCTGCCTGAAGCTTCATCCGAAACGCATGCCGCATCCTACACGGAGGAGAGTGATTTTATTGGAGTAGCTGATAGGCCGCAAAAGTCAGCTCAATTTGTAGATCCATTATATGCTGAACTTATAGTTCAGGCTCAGAGCGAAGCTAATCTTACCGCAGGACAGGAATTTGTCCCGGATCTGCAGATTGACATCGGATTTACACCGGAAACCGATCCCGAACCAGAAAGCGAAACTGAAATTGAAGCAATCCCCGAGCCGGGCGCGGAAGTATATGCCATCCCCAGAGTACCGCGGGCTCAGCTTTTATATCCCGGTTTTCAAAAGGCTTTGGACTTTATGCGCGAGAGCTTTCGCTTACCGCGCGAAATACAATTAGAACAACAAAAAAGCTCCCGCACCTGGCTCCTGGCTAAACTTGACCGTCTTAATAATATATCCGAGTTACAGACTTTTGCGGCAGAGCTTTCCAGGAAAGATCAGGCCCTGCTATTTCCGGTTCTGGCTACTTTGAAGAAAAAGCTGGAGATTGAAAAACTGGAAAAGATTATTCTCTATCTGAGCAGCAGATCTCAGTATATTCATGGCTGGCTCACTCTGCAATTTGCTTACCCGCGCTCCGTAGTTGCCACTACCCTGACTAAACTATGTCTTGATCTGGAAGATAAGTATTATTTTTCCGATACTAATTATGGTACCCGACATTTGCTCCCAAGCCGAAATATCAATCCCACATCAGAAATTATCTGGAGTCAGGTACCAATTATTACCTGCATTGCGCATCCTAATAGCCGCCATTTTATCAAAGATCTTGCGGCCCACTATCTTGCTTCAGGTCTTGACTATATTGCCTACTGCACCAAATATGCTATCTATCCGGATCTCAGCCTAGGCCAAGCTTTCAGTGAAAAAATAGAGTCTGAACTGTCATTAGAAAGCCAAAATGCAACTTCAAGCAAACGTTTCTTCCGTCAAACTAACTAAAGAAGCATATATCTTCTATTTGCCATCCGCTGATTGATCATGATAGACTAATGTCAATTAGGCCGTTATAAGTGAATTTACCCTTTATCTGAGTGATTCAATTGTTATAATGGCATCCCAAAAAGGAGGAATGTAATGAAAGCACTTAAGAAAATTCTGATTCTTCTCGTAATCCTTGCACTCGTCATGCCCTTAATGGCCTGTCGTGACAAAGAGACTAAGAAGACGGAGGCAGAAGCTGCTTCTACCACTAAGCCCGCTGATGCCGAAGTCGAACCTTACAAGATCGGTATCGTTACCGGTACAGTTTCTCAGGGTGAAGAAGAGTTCCAGGAAGCCATGGCGCAGATCGCTAAATATGGTAAGGATAAGATCGTCCACACTACTTATCCTGACAACTTCTCAACTGAGACTGAAACCACGATCTCACAGTTCGTCAATCTTGCCTCTGATCCTCAAGTCAAGGCAATCATAGTCGGCCAGGCCGTTCCAGGCACAGCTGCGTCAATTGACAAAGTCAGAGAAACCAATCCTGATATGTTGTTCATCTGCGGCGTTGTTGCCGAAGACCCGGGTGTTATGTCTGAAAAGGCTGACATCTGCACCCTCGTAGATGAAATCTCCATGGGCAAGACCATACCGACAGAAGCGCATAGAATGGGAGCCAAGACCTTTATTCACTACTCGTTCCCGCGCCACCTTGGTTATGCCACTATTGCTAACCGTCTCAATATCATGAAAGACACCTGTAAAGAGCTGGGTATAGAGTTGGTTGAAGTCAACGCACCGGACCCCACCGGCGACCAAGGCGTATCCGGCGCACAGCAATTCATTATTGAAGATGTACCGCGTCAGATTGCCCAGTATGGTAAAGATACCGCTTTCTTCTCTACCAACTGCGCAATGCAGGAGCCTTTGATCCGCTCCGTCTACGAGCAGGGTGCCATCTTCCCGCAACAGTGCTGCCCCAGCCCCTATCACGGCTATCCCGCCGCCCTTTCTATTGAAGTCGAGGGACATGAAGGCGATGTCGACTATATGCTGAATTCTATTGCCGCTAAACTCAAGGAAAAGGGCCAGGAGAAGCGTATGTCTACCTGGGGTGTCCCGATTAATATGCTCATGATCGATGCCGGCGTCACTTTCGCTA
>MTKW01011553.1_pt1 | contig 12101 bp, 10 predicted proteins | sample 1042761 | NCBI WGS metagenome assembly MTKW01 (sample SAMN06205366, study PRJNA360243) | anaerobic digester metagenome | biome: Wastewater treatment plant; feature: Anaerobic digester sludge; material: sludge; isolation source: anaerobic digester fed with sludge from wastewater treatment plant ...
ATCTTTGTCTCTCCCTCGGGGGGGGTGGATATTGAGCTGATGAAGCCGCAGCCGGCATCTGCAAAGGATGATCTGTTTACGGTGGGGTATGTCTCACGTATTGATGAGGGAAAAGGATGGGATATCTACCTCGAATCCCTGAAAATATTGAAGGACAGGTTTCCGCAAAAGAATTTGAAGGGATTGATGGTCGGCGACGGTGCCCAGAGAGATGATATGCTGGCGCGATTGAGGGAGTACTCCCTGGAAGATGTGGTGGAATACGTGGGTTTAAAACCACAGGGCGAGCTGCCTCGTTATTTCAGCCGGATGGATGTATTTGTTTTCCCCACGATAAGATCAACTGAAAGTTTGGGACTGGTAGGCCTGGAGGCGATGGCTTGCGGGGTGCCGGTGATCGGCTCAAAAATCGGCGGGTTGCAAGGTTACATTGATGAAGATTTTAACGGTTATTTATTCCCGCCCGGGGATGCCCCCGCCCTCGCCGCCAAAATAAAGGCTTTCTCTGATCTTGCCATGAAAAAGAGAAAGAAAATGAGTGCGAATGCCCGCAATACGGCACTCCGCTATGATAAAAATACTATTTCCAGGGAGCTTGCGGCCAGGATCTTATCATTAATATAATATGAGTGGCGGTCTTTGCTCAAGGATACGCTGCCATTACGAAGCATGGTGTCGGCGCGCATCCGATCGGAGATGATGATGATGGAAAAGATAATCAGTTTGGTGGGGTGCCCCTGTCACCCCCTGAAAAATGAAGAAGAGGCCTCGGATTTTTTAAACAAGGTGTTGGCATCCATGGAAGGCGGATATACGGTAGCCATCAATGCTGAGAAAATACTGGCCTATGAAAAATCGCCCTCATTAAGGTCGGTTATCGATGGCGCTATTCTGAAAAGCCCCGACGGCTTTGGTGCGGTACTGGCGGCAAGATGGCTCCATAACGAGAACATCGCCAAAATAAATCTGCCCGAGGCCGCCTTGAAGCTGGCAAATGCAAGAGGGCTGAAATTGTTTGTACTGGGGGCCACGGAGGAATCAAATGCGCAAGCGGTGGAGACCATCCGCGGCAGATATCCGCGGATTGAAATTTGCGGCCGGTGCAACGGTTATTTCAACGATGTAGACGAGGTTAAAGTCCTCCTGCGCACGGCCATGCCGGATCTGGTCCTGGTCGGCATGGGATCGCCCCGGCAGGAGATGCTCGCCGCCCGGTTGCGTCATGATTTCCCCAAGATATTATTTGTCGGCTGTGGGGGGGCGCTTGATATCCTGGCGGGAAAAACAAAACGGGCTCCCGCTTTTATGGTTGCCCACGGATTGGAATGGCTATATAGATTGGTCAAGGAACCGCGTCGCCTGAAGAGGCAGATAATCCTTCCCCTATTTATCTTAAGGGTGTGGAGCGAAAGATTGAAGCTCATCCGGGACAGGCGGTAACCGATAATCATCCCGGGCCTAATTTCATCCGAAATGCTAAGAAAAATTAAGACCTTTGCCGTTGACGAAACAATATCGTAAATTTATAATGAATGGAAATGTTCATAAATTGAACGATATGGAGGCGGCCGACGCGGCCATGGAAAAAGAATTTCTGATTCTCTCACAATTGGAGAAGAATGAACTGGCGCCCCAACGCACGATTGCAAGCCATACCGGGCTTTCGGTGGGGACGGTCAATCTGCTGTTAAAGAGGATGGCCCGCAAAGGGTGGGTTAAATTTGAGAAGATGAACAAGCGCAATCTTCGTTATATATTAACGCCCAAGGGGATAGCGGAGAAGTCCCGTCTGGCATACAATTATGCACAGCGCTCTTACCGGTTGATCAGCTTGGTTATCACCGCCGTTCAGAAGCTGATCGAAGAAGAAAAGGAAAGGGCGCCGTTTGATCGGGTGATCCTGTTTGGGGAAAAAGATGATTTTGCCGAAATTATGGCCTGGGCCCTTACCAAAGAAAATATGGAATATGATTTGATTGCCGTGCGGGGTAATCTGCCTGACGATCCGAGTTGCACTTTGATTGTGGTCTGGGATAATCTTGTTCAAGAGCAGTTGAAGGCCGAGAATATAATGGCTGCCAACATCCTAAACTATCTGTGATATTACAACAAACCAAAGGAGAGAAATTAAAAACACATGGAACCAACAAAGAAGATGAATGTACCATCGTTTTCGCTTACGCGCCAGAATGAAAAATTGAAGGACCGGATTGGAGCGGCACTGTCGGCAACGATTGACAAGGGTATGTTTATTTTGGGGGAAAACGTGAAATTGCTCGAAGCGGAGATAGCTGCCTGCTGCGGGGCGGAGGCGGCTATCGGTGTGGCCAATGGAAGCGATGCTCTGTATCTGGCCCTGCTGGGCTGCGGGATCGGGCCCGGCGACGAGGTCATCACCACCCCCTTTACTTTTTTTGCTACCGGCGGCTCGATCCGGCGGACGGGGGCCCGCCCCGTTTTTGCGGATATCGAACCCGATACCTGGAACATTGACCCGCAGCAGATTGAAGATAAGATTACGGAGCATACCAGGGCCATCATGCCTGTCCACCTGTACGGTTGCCCGGTGGATCTGGATCGGATCATGGATATCGCCCGGAAGAACAATCTTCCGGTTATCGAAGATGCCGCCCAGGCGATCGGAGCGGCATACAGAGGAAGGCCGATCGGCTCAACCGGGGATGCGGTCTGTTTCAGCTTCTTCCCCACCAAAAACCTCGGCGCCTTTGGTGATGCCGGGATGGTGGTGACGGGCAACCCGGAGATAGCTGAACAGGTGCGGATCTTGAGAGTTCATGGCGCCCGGCCCAAATATTATCATCAGATTTTAGGGATCAACAGCCGCCTGGATGAGGTGCAGGCAGCCATCCTGAGGGTAAAACGGGAGTATCTGGACGGCTGGACAAGACGGCGGCGCGAGATCGCCTCGCTTTACAATCATCTGCTTGGCGATCTGAACGGTAAAGGATTAAAATTACCGGTCGAGCCGGATTATGCATCTCATGTATATCATCAGTATACGGTTCAGGTTGACAGGCGTGATGAGCTTCAGGGGTATCTGAAAGAAAGGGGTGTCGGCGCCACTGTCTATTATCCGCTGCCCCTGCATCTACAAAAGGTCTTTGCCGATCTGGGGTACAAAGCGGGTGATTTCCCGGTCTCCGAACAGGCCTGCCGGGAAGTATTGTCCCTGCCGATGTTTCCGGAGTTGACCGATGAGGAAGTCGAGTATGTGGGGGAAGTGATCGGGGAGTTTTTTAAATCATAATCTCACCTGAAAAAATATTAGAGAAATGAAGGGAATTTTGATGAAATCAGTAAAACAGATCCTGAAAGACAAACTGGAAACCAAGACAGCAAAGATCGGGGTGGTTGGTCTGGGTTATGTCGGTCTGCCTTTTGCCGTGGAGAAAGCAAAGGTGGGCTTCAACGTCACGGGGTTTGATCACAACCCTATCCGTGTGAACCAGATCAACAACGGTGAGAATTATATCACCGATGTAAAAGACGAGCAGCTTCGGGAACTGGTAAAGGGGAAAAAGATCAAGGCGGAGACCGGTTTTGATTCCTTGCAAGAGATGGACGTGATTGTGATATGCGTGCCGACCCCGCTTGATCGCAATCTGGCGCCCGATCTGCAATACGTAGCCAATGTTACCGAGGCGATCGCCGGGCAGCTTCGTCGGGGACAGCTGATATCATTGGAATCGACGACTTATCCGGGTACTACCGAGGAGATCATTCTGCCGATTCTGGAATCATCGGGATTGAAGGCCGAAAAAGACTTCTTTCTATGCCACTCTCCGGAGAGGGTGGACCCGGGCAACAAACGCTATACCACCGGCAATACCAGCAAAGTTATCGGCGGTATCGGTTCGGAATCACTGGAGGTGGGAGTGGCTTTCTATGCCCAGACCATCCAGAACGTGGTTCCCGTATCCAGTACCAAGGCGGCTGAGTTGGTCAAGGTTTACGAAAATACCTTCCGGGCGATCAATATCGCGCTGGTAAACGAACTGGCGCTGCTCTGCGATCGGATGGATATCAATGTCTGGGAGGTGCTCGATGCGGCTTTTACCAAACCCTTCGGGATCATGCCCTTCTATCCCGGCCCGGGTGTCGGCGGCCACTGTATCCCCGTAGATCCTCATTATCTGGAATGGAAGGCAAGGGAGTATAATTTTAGCACCAGATTTATCGGGCTGGCCGGGGAGATCAACAGGCGGATGCCCGAGTTTGTGCGAGAGAAGGTTCTGCGGGTGCTCAATGAGGCGGGTAAAGCACCCTCGCGCTCGAAGATACTGATCATGGGTGTCGCTTACAAGAAGGATCTGGGTGACTGCCGCGAATCACCGGCTCAGTATATCGTCGATCTGTTGCTGAAGGAGGGGGCCGAGATTGTTTACCACGATCCGTATGTCCCGGAATTTGAATCGGGCGGGCAGCGGCTCTGCTCCGAACCGCTTACCGAGGAGTTGGTCGCTTCTGCTGACCTGGTACTCATTATCACCGAACACAGTGCTATCGATTATGGCTGGCTGGTAGAGAAGGCCGTCAAGATAATAGATACAAGGAACGTTACCAAGGATGTTTCCGGAAAAGAGGGGAAGGTGGTGTTGCTATGATGCCGCGTATAGGAGTTATCGGTGCCGGAAACTGGGGGAAAAATCACGTGAAGACTTTTCACGCCTTGGGGGCACTTGCCGCCGTGGCCGAGGCGGATCCGCAACGGAGAGAAGCAATAAAGGAGGGTTTCCCTCAGGCAGTCGTTTATGATGATTACCGTGCGCTGTTAAATGACGAGCGGATCGACGGGGTTGTGGTCGCTTCCCCGGCTTTTACGCATCATGAGATCAGTCACGCGGCGTTGTTGGCCGGAAAAGATGTTCTCGTTGAAAAACCGATGGCCATGAATCTTGCCGAGGCGGACGAGCTGATTGCCCTGGCAAAGTCCGGAGGGCGGATCCTCATGGTCGGGCACCTTCTTCTTTACAGCCCTGCGGTAAGGGCGATTATTGATACGGTAAAGAACGGGGATATCGGCGAGATCGTTCATCTGGAATTGAGAAGGTTGAAGTTGGGGCGGGTACGCCGGGAGGAGAATGTTTTCTGGAGTTTTGCGCCTCATGATCTGGCGGTGGTCCTCCAGCTTGTAGAGGGCGCTCCGGTGGCGGTAAAAGCAAGCGGAATTTGTGCCCTTCAGAGCAATATCGAGGACGATGTCCATGCACACCTCACCTTTGAAAACGGGGTCAGGGCTCATCTCCATGCCTCATGGTTCTGGCCGGAGGTTGAACGCCGGACGGTGATCGTGGGCACCGAGGGGATGATTTTCTACGATGAGTTGAAGAACGAGGCCCGCCTTTATAGCAAAGGGATCGACCATGATCTGGAGATCTGGGATAAAGGGGTCAGGGAGATTCCTTTTCAGAAATCCGCGGCGCTCCTGGAGCTGGAAGACAGGCACTTTCTGGACTGTATCGAGCAGCGGGCCGTGCCCCTGACGGATGGTGAGAACGGACGGAAAGTAATCGACATCCTCATGCGTGTGGATGCCGAATTGAGAGCCGGCAAGGGGGCGAAAGGAGACTCCCCGGGGAAGACGGAGACGGAAGCGGAAAAAGACTACTTTGTGCATGAGACGGCCGTAGTCGAAGAACCGGCCGCAATCGGGAAAGGGACCAAGATATGGCATTTTTGCCATGTCATGCCCGGGGCAAAAATCGGGGAACGGTGCATGCTGGGACAGAACGTTCTGGTGGGGGGAAAGGCTCGGATCGGGAACAACGTCAGGATTCAGAATAACGTGAGCGTTTACGACGGGGTCTTTCTCGAGGACGATGTGTTCTGTGGCCCGAGCATGGTGTTTACCAATGTAAAGGTGCCGCGCAGTGCATATCCTCTCGCCGGCTCCGATGAATTTGCCGTTACCCGGATAAAAAGAGGGGCGACCATCGGTGCCAACGCGACCATCGTTTGCGGGACCACGATTGGCGAACATGCCCTGGTCGGCGCCGGGGCGGTGGTGACATCCGATGTTCCCGCTCATGCGGTGGTTTACGGTAATCCGGCGCGGGTGCGAGCCTGGATCTGCAAATGCGGAAAAACAGTGGCTGCGTTCGATGATCAATCGGCCGGATGTGAACACTGTCAGACCTTTAAATAAAACAAGCAGATAACGGAGGAGAAAACTTGATTACAGAGAAGCGGATAATGCTGACCGGTGGGGCGGGTTTTGTGGGTACAAAGTTATGTGCATTGTTGGGCGAGCGGAACGAGATCCTCATCTATGACAATTTGAGAAGAAATTCGATCAGGAATACCGACCTGTTGCAGAACAGGAACATCACCCTGAAGGAGGGTGATGTTCTCGATGCGGACCGTTTGAAAAACGTTGTCGGGAAATTCAAGCCGCAGATCATCGTGCACCTGGCGGCGATCGCCGGTATCGGCTCGGTAATTGCCAATCCGGTGAAGACCATGGAAGTGAATATGATCGGTACTTACAATATTCTAAAAGCTGTTCAAGATGATCTTGATAACCTGGAAAGATTCGTTGATTTTTCCACCAGCGAGGTGTTTGGCTCTTACGCCTATAAAGTAGATGAATTGAGCACCACCAATCTGGCTCCGGTGGGTGAGGCCAGGTGGTCTTACTCGGTAAGCAAACTGGCCGCCGAGCATCTTACCTACTGTTTTTACAAGGAGTATGGCCTGCCCTGCGTGCTGATCAGGCCTTTCAACGTGTACGGCCCGGGACAGGTTGGTGAGGGAGCGATCCATAGTTTCATCCAGAGAGCGATCAACGACGAGGAGATACAGGTGCATGGAGACGGTGATCAGATCAGATCGTGGTGTTATATCGACGACTTTGTTGACGGCGTGATGCTCTGCCTGGAAAAGAAAGAGGCCATCGGCAAGACGTTCAATATCGGAAATCCAAGGGGTACGGTGACGATCAATGCGCTGGCCGAGTTGATCGTCCTGTTGAGCAATTCCAACTCCAGGATTGTTTATGTACCCAAAGGTTATGCCGATGTGGAGATAAGGATTCCCAGCATCAAGACGGCACAGGAGATACTGGATTTCAATCCGCGCGTCAATCTGCGCGATGGTATTATCCGGACCATAGAGTGGTACCGAAAATTGCAGTCCAACGAGGGTGGAAAATGATCAGGCTGACAATTCCCGATTTTGATGAACAGGAATACGCCGAAGTTAAAGAGGTGCTGGCTTCCGGTTTTCTGGTCCAGGGGCCGAAAGTCGCCGAGTTTGAACGGGTAATTGCCGATTATATCGGTGCCCGCCATGCAATTGCGGTCAGCAGCGGCACCGCCGCCCTGCACCTGGCATTGGTTGCGCTGGATATCAAGGCCGGTGATGAGGTCATCGTGCCCGACTTTACTTTCCCCGCCACGGCTAATGTCGTCGAGCTGGTTGGTGCCACTACCCGGTTTGTAGATATAAAGACGGACGACTTCTGTATCGATGTGGGCAGGATCGAGGCGGAGATAAACGAAAACACAAGGGCGATTATACCCGTGCATGAATTCGGTCATCCCGCGGATATGGATGTTATCGTCAATCTGGCCCAAAAATATAACCTGAAAATTATAGAGGACGCCGCCTGTGCATTGGGGGCGGAGTATAAAGGCCGAAAAGCCGGCACGATCGGCGCGGCCGGATGCTTCAGTTTCCACCCCCGGAAATCCATCACCATGGGCGAAGGCGGTATTATAGCTACCGGCGATGACCGGCTGGCATCCAGGCTAAAGATCCTTAGAAATCACGGGTTGGATCAGGCCGGCGGCGAAGCATCTTTTACGGCCGCGGGTTTTAACTATCGGCTGACGGAGTTTCAGGCCGCTCTGGGTATCGTGCAGGCCGGGAAGATGGAACAGATCAATGCGCAGCGCAGAAAGATTGTGGATTACTATAACAAAGGGTTAAAAGATACGTGCGGGATTAACTTGCCGGTGGAGAAGGAGGACTGCAGGCATGCCTGGCAGACGTACCATCTTCTGCTGGATGAGAGTATATCCAGAGATGGCCTGATCGGTCGGCTGAGAGAGGACGGGATTGAAAGCAATTTCGGCGCTCATGCGGTGCATGCGCAACCTTATTACCGCCGGAAATATGATCTTGATGACAGCAAGTTTGGCCGGGCGATCAAGGCTTATAACCAAGGCCTGGCTCTGCCCTTGCATCCGCAGCTTGTGCGCCGCGATCTGGATAAAGTTATAAGATGCATCAGGGGTCATCTGAACGAAAGAGCATGACCATTGTCGGCATGGGCAATGAAATATATCCGGGCAGGCAACGGCAACAGACAGGAGACGGGTATGCGGGTTTTTATTGGCCTTACGGAGATAGCCGGGTATTATTCAAATCTTAAAAAGGGGTTTGACGATTTAGGCGTGGAATGTAATTTTATCAGTCTGGAAGAGCACCCGTTTCAGTATGAACGGGGAGATGGCCTCGATGAACATACCCCGATCAAAAAATTAATCAGACGGTATCATCTGAACAGGGAAAATCGTCTTTACGCTCTGATGATCAAGCTGCTGATTTTTTTGTGGGCGTTGGTCGGTCACGACGTCTTTATTTTCGGGTTTGGATCTTCTTTTTCTTTTAATTTTTATGATCTGCCGCTGCTTAAATTGTTCGGAAAGAAAATAATATTTATATTTAACGGCTCGGATTCCCGGCCGCCTTATATCAACGGCGGTTTCTGGGCGGCGGGTATGAGCACCGATAGTTGTATCCGCGTTACCGCGGAACAGAAAGAGAGAATCAGGAAGATCGACAAATATGCGGACATCCTCATCAATTATCCCCCGCAGGCTTACTTTCACGAACGCCCCTTTGTTTTGGGGCTGGCGGTCGGTTTCCCCTTTAAATACGGATCCCCTGGCTCTGATGAGCTCCGGCCGCGGGAAGATGGGCGGATCAGGATCCTTCATGCTCCTTCCCACCCGGTGGCCAAGGGGAGCGATACCATCAGGAAGATGATCGAAAATTTAAGGAAGAAAGGTTATCCTCTTGATTTTATCGAGATAACAAATGTACCTCACCGGAAGGTTATCGAGGAGATCCGTCGCTGTGATTTCATTGTCGATCAGCTCTACTCCGACACGCCGTTGCCGGGGTTTGCCACGGAGGCCTCCTACTTTGGCAAGCCCGCCGTGCTGGGCGGTTATTACCATGAAACGTTGCATGAAGATGTGCCTCCGGAGCATATCCCTCCCGGCCTGTACTGTCATCCGGATGCGATGGAGGAGACCGTCGAGAAATTGATTGTTGATGAGGAATACCGCCGCGAAATGGGGCGGAAGGCCAAAGAGTATGTCCGGGAGAACCTTGCTCCGGCGAAAGTGGCCGCACGGTATCTGAGATTGATCCGGGGAGATGTCCCCGAGAGCTGGTATTATGATCCGCAGAATATAAGCTACCTGCACGGCTGCGGCCTTTCAGAGTCCCACGCCCGGGAAGTCTTGAGGGAGGTCATCGCTGCAGGCGGGCCGGAGGCGTTGCAGCTATCCGATAAACCGGGCTTGTTGCAGAAATTTACTGAATTTGCGGATGGAGAAGGCAGGTAAGATGATCAAAAGATTTTTTAAAGACAGCGTCATTTACAGTATCAGCGTCTTTATCCAGAAGGGGATGGCCATCTTTCTGGTGCCCGTCTTCACGCGGATATTCTCTCCCACAGATTACGGGATCATCGATATCGTGGCCATTATTACCACCCTGGTTCAACTTACCATTACTCTGGAGGTAACCCAGGGTATCGCCAGATTTTATCCCGATACCAGAGATCCCGAGCAAAAAAAGAAGATGGCCTCCACGACGCTATGGTTTACCCTGGCCGTTTACACCGTCTTCCTGCTCATCACCAATATCCTGTCCACGCCTTTAAGCGTGTGGGTTTTTGGCACGGAGGGCAAAGAATACGTATTTAAAGTGGCGCTGGCTTCTATTTATTCCGCCGGGATACTGCACTATCTGCAGAACCAGCTGCGCTGGCAATTGCAGTCCAAGCATTATTCCATCGTGGCTATCGTTACCACGACGGTGACGATTCTGCTTAAAATATATCTCATTGTTTTCCTGCGGGTAGGGATTGTCGGTGTATTTTATGGTCTGATTGGGGGGTATGCGGCCGGCTGCATTCTGGCATTTTACTTTGCGCGGCACAATTATAAATTTATTTTTGATCCGCAAACGCTTAAAATGCTGCTCGGCTATTCCATGCCCCTGGTCATATCCAGTATCGGTGTATATATAGCTGTATATTTTGATCGTATCGCCATCAAGGAGCTGCTTTCTTTGCATGAGGTCGGCCTCTACGGGATCGGGTACAGGGTTGCATTGGCGGTCACCCTGTTTACCTCCGGAATTACCGGGGCTCTGACTCCGCTGGTATACAGCCATTACCGTGAACCGGATACACCGGCCCGGATTGCCAGGTTATTCAGGTATTTTACGGCGGGGGCGCTGGTTATCTTTCTCGGCCTCTCCATCTATGCGCGGGAGATTGTAATTTTATTTACGACCAGGAGTTATTATGACGGCTACGTGGTCGTCCCCTTTCTGGTGCTGGCCAATATTTTATACGTGATGTATATCTTTGCCCCCGGGCTGAATATCGCCAAAAAAACCAAGCACATAACCTTGATAAATGTCTTCTCGGCCTTGTTAAACCTGGGGTTGAACCTGCTGCTGATCCCCATCATCGGGATAATGGGGGCGGCACTGGCCACAGCCATAAGTGCGGCGAGCCATTTAGTACTGTTTGTTTTACTGGGGAACCGGTATTACCGCATCCCCTATGAATGGAGGCGCACGTTCATCGCTTCGTTGGCCGTGGTTCCGTTTGCCGTTGCCGGGTTAATGATTCCTTCCACGGGCTTCTGGATTATTCTGATCAAGGGCGGATTGATAATGGCAGGCAGCGCGGCGGCCCTTCTGACATTGATGGGTTGGGAAGAATTAAAGGAAGGATGGCATTATCTGAAAGAATTGGTGGTCCGGAAGAAGCTGGCGATTTAACTTTTTGGTCCTGCCGTCCGGCAGATGGCAGGCCACGAAGAGAAAAATAATAATTATGAATGAATATGAGGGAAGATAGCATGACCAAGACAACATTGGTAATTATGGCGGCCGGAATGGGCAGCAGATATCAGGGATTGAAGCAGATTGACCCCGTAGGCCCTTCCGGCGAAGTGATCATGGAATACTCGATCTACGATGCTTTAAGGGCCGGTTTTGACCGGGTGGTTTTCATCATCAAAGAAGAGCTTTATGAGGTGTTCCATCAGGCCATCGGGCAAAAGGTAGAGAAGTTGGCGGATACACAGTACGTTTTTCAAAAAATAGAGGATATTCCCCGCGGTATCACGCCGCCTTCCGGAAGAAAGAAACCATGGGGCACGGGCCATGCGGTTTTAAGCTGTAAAGAGGCCGTGCATACGCCTTTTGCTGTAATCAATGCTGACGATTTCTACGGGGCCGCAACTTTTAAAGTGCTCCATGACTTCCTCAGCAGGGAAGAAGATGAAGGAGAGATCTACAACTATGCTCTGGTGGGGTTTTTAATTGAGAACACCCTTACAGAGCATGGCAGTGTAGCCCGTGGAATATGTACGGTTGGGGAAGACGGCAATCTGATCAATATTACGGAGCGTACCAGGATAAAAAAATGCGGGGAGGAGGCCCGGTATACCGACGACGATCTTGCCTGGCACACCATTCCCGGGGGCAGCACTGTATCCATGAACACCTGGGGGTTTACGCCCGGTATTTTTGAAGAATTGGAGAAAGGTTTTGTGGAGTTTTTTGATCGATACCGCCACCCGGAAATACTGACGGCCGAATATTATCTTCCGGAGCTTGTTAACCGTCTTGTGGTTGAGAAAAAGGCCAATGTCCGGGTTTTAAGAACCGATGCCCGGTGGTACGGAGTTACGTACAAAGAAGATAAGCCGGTTGTAAAAAAGGCCATTGGAGAAATGATTGAGAGGGGATTGTATCCCCGGAGCCTCTGGGATAATTAACCCGGCGGCGCTTTTTCCCTTATGTTCCGGTTATTATCCTGTCAT
>MTKW01021949.1_pt1 | contig 12101 bp, 19 predicted proteins | sample 1042761 | NCBI WGS metagenome assembly MTKW01 (sample SAMN06205366, study PRJNA360243) | anaerobic digester metagenome | biome: Wastewater treatment plant; feature: Anaerobic digester sludge; material: sludge; isolation source: anaerobic digester fed with sludge from wastewater treatment plant ...
ATCTGGTCTTTCTTTTAGAATAACTGCCAAATCCGCCTCGGTCGCACCTGGCGTATCTTTGACTGAATGATTGTTCAAGGCCGCTCCGGCAAAGAGGCTAAGGACCTTTTCCCCTTCTTGCAGGGCAAATCCTGTAGCCAAAGATAAGAGCAAAAACGAGACGATAAAGGCAACGGCGCCCCTGGCAACGGCCTGTCTCATTTGAGCATCTCTCCTTCGTTCCAGCGATAGCCGATGCCTCGAACCGTTTGGATCCTATTCCGATAATGCCCTAGCTTGCGCCTTAGCCTCCGAACGTTAACTGATAAGGTATTATCGTACACAAAGTCTGAATCAAGGCCCCAAACGATGTCGATGATGAGCTCTCTGGTTAGCGTTCGGCCCGGATTCTCCATGAAAAGGCACAGAAGTTGAAACTCCTTTAGGCTCAGTTCTTCCTCTCGTTGGTCAACAAAGACCTTCTTCAGATTCTTATCAAGGGTTACGCCATCGCTTTGCAATATGCTCTGGAATTTGGGGTCCTTTTTCACCCGACGCAGAACAGTCTCAATTCTCGCCTTCAGCACCGGCAATTTGAAGGGCTTCGTGATGTAGTCATCTGCTCCNNTGAAAACACGCCTTCGCCTCTGACAACGTCGGAGCCGGAAAAACCGTGTAGCCTGTGTTTTCTAAATACCGCTTGACTGCAAAGAGGATATTCTCTTCATCCTCTACCAATAGGATTTTCTTCACGTTGAAAGCTCCCATCCATGAATTAGCTGGTACGACCGCGACGTTACGAAGAGCAATTGCATCTGGCTTGCTTTTTCTGTGTTTGCTGCAATATGTGCATGTACATTATACCGGGTTTTGCCCGGTCGCAATTGCGTTGGTCATGCTGAGTGTGGGCGAGTGGGGCGGATGTTTAGTGGCCAACGGCAGATGGCGATGCGCAGTCCTAGGATGCGGGTTTTCCGCACCAGAAGGGTGTGCGGAGTGTGCAGGCTAGCAGAAGACTCGTGCAGGACTCCTATGCCCGGGACTCGTATACATACCTGAGCCGTTTCGGCTAGAGGCCTAGAACTTGATGTGTGTGATAGCGGGGCCTTTCGGAGGTGTTTCTCATGGCGATACCGGATGTGAGCAGGGATGATCCGGCTCGGGCCGGTCGATCTGGATGTGGAGTGCACGAAGCTTTCTTCGGCAGAGTTTCGCGGGCTTGTTAGTGAGGTCTCTGAATACCCTCTGCAGCTGCCGTTCGGCTGCAGGCAGCAGTAGCGCAGATTCGGTGACCGTGAGGGACATATGCGCTGTGCCCCGCTATTTTGAGCCTATCTGTCCGGGTTCGCCTCTGTCAGTGAGTCATCTCTGTATGCGGCTAGAAGGGAAGCCTCTCCGGGGGCATTTGATGCCAAGTTCCGCCTGGACAGGGGTTTTGTTTCAGGCCATGATACCCAAGGGGATGCTTTGAGCGTGGCGGAGGATACGGCCAGGGTTGATGACATACACAAGATGCACACTTACCGTGATGCGCTTGCCCCTGGTTTGAGAGGGGCTTATGTAGTGTATCCAGGCGATGAGGTGCTGATGTACCCTGCGCCGGGGTCTACCGCATGTAATGGCGGACTAAGTTTTGGCCACGGAGGGCCCTGGGTCGCGGTAGATGGGGTAGGAGCAGTGCCGGCGAGGCCGGGCTCGGGCATGACCGGGCTGTTTGGACTGCTAGACAAGATATTGAGCCTACGGCAAGATTCACCCGAGAGAGGCAGATGAAAGAGATCGTGAAGGAGAAGAGGAAACGCCTGGGTATAGTCCTTTCGGCCATAGCTATAGTCATGACTGTATTTGGGCTCATAGAGACCAACAGAAGTCGGAAGATAGTGCAGATTCTCGACAACTACCACAGGGTTGACAGGATAGCGATTAGCAGAGGCGATGTGGATGTGGTCGTGGCCGGGGATAAGCTGGAGCGATACAAGGAAGCCTTTGAACCCCAAGTCATCCTGTCGGAGGATAGGAAAACGATCAACAAGGTTTTGGGGGACAAGTATCTAGAGATGAGATTCTTTATAGAGGATGAACCCCTGTTCAGCGCAGCCATTTACGAATTGACCACAGACAGTGATGTTCCGGGCAGTTTTGAAATGGGAAACCGGAGATACATCATGAAGGTCGGTCGAGATTACAGAAGCCTGAGCAAAAGCGACAAGGGATTCCTGCTGGAGGCAGTGACTGCGTGTGATTAGGTTTGGCCTGTGATTCCATGGCCGAATCCTAAAACGGGAACTTGTTGTCTGCTTATGTTGCTATCCGCTCCCAGGAGGCCTACAGTGTACGGATCCCTAAGAAGACCAAGCCGATGTCGTGTGCCTCATCACTCGCTATCTCGAGTTCAGCATCACCGAACGCTACGGGCGTGTGCATTGAGCAGGCATAATCTTGAAGCACGACGGGTTAGCGATGCGTAAGCAACCGGGCTGTGCCAGCTGCTCGGGGGGGAATGGCGTTCGGGCGAAGGGGAAGAGTCAAAGAACCTGCCTGTCGGCAGGTTTGCCTTGTGTTCATTGACGAATCTTGAAATCAAAGCACCTGATAGTCAAGGGTTTGATACAGCGCGCCTGGCAGAAATCGAACCTGTGGCCTACGGATTAGGAGCAGTCGATATTAGTGCTTCTTCGCATCTTTCGGTGCGACAGCAGCGTCTACGTGTGGCTTATCTGGGTTAGCCATGTAGGAGCGAACGTACAGTTATGGACACTTCGTGCACTTCGCTGACTGCGTCCCCTCACAATACACTAATCTAGCTGGCACATTGCTTGGCTCTCAATGATGTTCTTCCGATGCCCAGTCAAATTGAGATTACGGACATCTTTCAGGTTCGCCGACAGGGTTCGGGGGAAAGGGCGACTGATCCATGCCCTATTTCATCGATGTTTGCATCAATGCTCTCATGACGCAAAACCCTCGTTCTGGAAACGGCGAGTCTGCCCATGCCAAACAGAGTTCAACAGGTTACTGGAGTTGAGGGGTGTTCCACTATATGGAATTAGCCTCACTCCTATTGGAGTGGCAGCCATGCTTCGGCTTGTGGCCATACTTGGGGCTAGCCCAATTGGCAGCATGGCCCTGATGGATGCCGATACAGTGTGGACGTGGGGCACAATGGTTGTGGCGAGTTGCGAGATGGAACTACTACAACGAGACTTACACCCATACGCGTGATCCCATTTTATAGGCAATAGCCCCAAGACGAGATCATGCCGTCTTGGAGCACAACCTGGCATCCACGCGCCTCCTCGCCTTGCATGGTGTGTTGTAGGTGTATGTGAGAAACCTGCGTATCCTGTGGGGTAGTTCTTTGTCAGCTGTATACGCACTATCTCAGGCGTTATCGACCTGTGGGGTCGATAGTTACTTGGGATCACCCATACTTCCTTGTCGCGGTGCATGCGCATCAGCTTGTCAATAAACCGGCCTACATGCGTCGACTTCATGCCTTCCTGCGATGAATGTATGGAGTAGTAGGACTTGTAACTCTTGAGTATCTCTGTAGCGCCTATGACGTTGATTCCCTTGTGGTCCTTGTTGGCTTCTGCGTAGAGTCGCAAGCCCTTGGGGGCCAATACGTAGAATCTGCTGGACTCCAGTCTGGTCCCTGTCTTGACCAGGGCGAGCAGACAAACGTCGTCTCTATGGGAAAGCTCATCCACTAACGCAGAAGCCTTTTCTGAATGATTCGCGGGCCTCCTTGTTCTCGCTTGTGGTGCGCTTGGCGTTTTTCTTGTGGGAATGGCCGAGCTTGTCCAGTATCTGCCGGATCCACTCACATGAGTACTCTTTCCCGTAGGTATCAAAGATATGATTCTAAAGAACCCGGGTATCTCAACGGTTTTCGCTATGTCCATGATCCCTGGGGCTATGGTTCCTGACCCTATTGTCTATGTCTCGAAGCATCTCCTCGGTGAGCAAACTTGGTGATTCGTCACAGCCTCTGAGCCTTGCCTGTTCCACCGATTCACGTATCTCCAGACAGAGATGCGCGAGCATTCAAGCGTCTGGGCTATGGTTTCTGCAGGAACCCGCTGAAGCGTCATGATTACCGCAGTGAGCGTTTGACGCGCATATGGCTTCGCAGCATGCGCCGCGAGCTCTGCAATCTCGTGGATTCCGAGTCCGCGCGTATTCGTAATTGGCATTGGCATAGGCAATCTCTCCCTTCAGCCTTTGGCTATTACATCGGCTAACTAGGCCTTTGGGGGGAGCTGGGAATCGTTCACTGCCGGGTTGGTTACTTATAATATTTCGGGCTATACCACTGTAATCCTAAACTGAATGGTGTTCGGTGCGAAGTTCTAACACGGTGGGCCTGATCTCTAGGGCGGCGAAGCCAACGTCACAGGTTGGCTTGGATCCACCTGACTATGGACAAGCGACATGGGAGTGAACACCTCGCTAAGGCAATTCGCTTGCGCTCGGAAGTGCTAGGTGTTGGTCGACGTGGCCTTACTCACAGCCGTGATGATCACTACCGTGTTACGCCAAACCCTACCGGAGAATCTGCAGGTCGCTGGTGCGCGTCCTTGAAGCGGGATTCACCGATGCGTTCAGTTGCAGTCTGAGGTTGCTTGTCTATAGCCGGATGTGGTTTCTACTGCCATTCGCTACGGTGGTCTATGGGACAGTATAGCCGAACCAAGCGGGGCATTGGGGAACCGAGTGCTGAAAATTCACACGCCGGGTTCTGTGAGGGGTGAGGAGGCACAAGCGTTATGCTGGCTTGGTGAGGGCACCGGCGCGAAGGGGCCGGAAACTGCGAGGCTCCACAAAGGCAAAGATGCGAGGCCTCTTTCTGCCTATTGCAATGCCAATGATCCCAGCAGTTGGAGGAGATTCCATAGTAAACGGCGAAAAAAGGACACAAGACGAGAGAATTACGCTCGGCACTAGATTGGCCGTGGCGAGTGTTCGCAAGGCTCTGAGCGAGATTCACTACGGTGAAGTAATCATCAGGGTTAAGAACGGCAAGGTGATCTGGGTGGACAGGCACGAGAGGGAGAGGGTGGGATGGGGTGGTTAACTAGACGCCGAGTATGATTTTCGTCCCTGCTTGTTACCGCTGCTGCAATTCCTTGCCGCATCATGCCGGTTCTACTGAAGCAAGGAGGTGCGGAACATGAGAGAGACTGCGCATCCCAAGCCTGGGCAACCGCCGAGGCCCCCTGATACACGAAGACCGTCGGTGCCCCAGAAGAGTGGCGTACACGAGAATCCCCCACCCCGAGGGCCGCGGCCTAATCCGAAGCCGCCGAAAACACCGGATGGCAAGTGACGTATGCCTAGCACTATAGCTGAAGTTCAATTTCTACTGGTGTGGATAGGTGCCGGGTTCATCGCCAATACGGTGCGCGATGTGGTATGTCCGGGTGCGAAGATAACCGACTTCGAGAAGACGATCATCGCTGTGATACATAGTGCAGTGACCGTTGCAATTCTTGACCTGGTACTGAAGGCTGGTTTTCGCAGTGACGCCATCACCTGGCTTGTGGCGTTTGCCGGTTGGAAAGTGATAGTGCTCTTTGGCGTTGCTGCTCTTCAGGGTATGGCATACGGGACACTACTCAAGAGCGAGTCATTCCAGACTATGTTGGGATATGTCGGTGTGAAGAACCGGACAAGCCCAACGGTGTGGAATGAAGCGATGATCATTGGACGCTCCGGCGACAGCCCGTGGGTCGAAGTAGTAATGCAGGACGGTACGCGATACCGTGGATACTTGCACAAGGTCTCGGTGAACCAGGATGGACACGAACGCGAGCTGTTAGTGAAAGGCGTGGTCAGATTACCGGCCGATGGCGGCGACGAGCGCGAACTGCACGCAGCCTACATTGATGGGAATTCGGTGGTTGCTGTAGAGTTTATTTAGCAAACCTAGCTCAGCCTCGGCTACTACTAGTTACTGAAAGGTCGGCTAGGCAAAGAGGCCATGCCGACGGTTCACAGGGTTACACCTATGGGCTGCCGGCTTTTTCGTTGTTGGAGGTGAGCCCTATGGGGCCGTCAGAGTAAGTTACATACGGGCCGTTTGCAGGGCGCTGGAGCGCACACCGAGGACGCTATACATCATCGACTGCCCGATATGCGACACGCCTGACGTCATGGAGCTCGACCTAGTTGCCGGAACCCACTGGTGCGGGTCATGCGGTCGTCGGGGCAAGTTAGGGGGTCTTGCGGCACTTGCGGAAGGCGTGTTCTTGAGCAAACATAGAGACGCTCGCAGATGCATGGAGACACAACCCGGTGTGACGAGAGGGGGCGGAGTGCGATGAAGACACGTATAACCGACGAGCGATGGTTTCGGCGCGCAGAGAGTCTGATACGCAACTACTGGCACCGCATGGAGTAGTGGCTGCAGGGCTTGGAGCTAGACATGGCCGACGCCCATTCCGTGGGCTCTATAAGTTAAGCGCTATCGTTCGTGCCCGGTTCAGGCGGCGGTCTGGCTCGCGGGCTCGACGATGAACTAGAGCGCATAGAGACCCGAGTAGAGGAGCTCCTGCAACGATACGCAGAGTTGCGGCGAGTGACATTGGAACTCCGTGTTCGGCAGGCCAACCTGTGCGCTGAGAATGCAGCCGTGGAGACAGTAATGGCTCGGCTGACCCTTGAGGAGTACCGCAATACCGAGCAGCGTTATGTCTATCGGAGAAGCAATTTAGCCATTGCGCAGGCGATATACTGCAGCAAATCCTGTGTTCTGGGCATGAGGATTCGAGTCGTGAAGCAGGTGGCGGACTGCCTGGGACTGCGTAGCGGCGAAAACCGATGCAAGGTCGACGCACAGGACAGCGCATAACTGTGGTACGGTGTATGCGGGTGGCCGGCAACAAGTTGACCGCTCACCAGTCTAAACTGGGTGAGAGTGTTCAAAGCCCTGGGTGTGCAGCGGGAAATGGGCTCGGCTCATCTGCAGGCATATATCACACGAAGCTGCTGAAGTGATTGGCACGTCATGATTGCAGGAGACCATACGAGTTACAATGAGTATGTCTCAAGCGGATTGCATCCCTAACGCTGGAGAAGGAGTAATGCCAGCTTTGTGGAATAAATACACAAGGCGAGTTGTATTGAAGACCGGTTGCCTGCCCCTGTGTGCTTGAGGAGGTGTTGTAGATTAGTGGCTTTCCTGGAGAGTTGCGATGCTTTACCGCATCCGGCATTTCGGAGGATGCTGGAAACTGTCGAGGACTACTATGCTCCACGACGCGTGTTTTACCTATGGACGACCCAGCCGCTTAGCCGAGAGTTGGCAGACGACTTGTACTTGCACAGACAGAGCATATGCCCCGCTATCAACAACGGTGAGTCTAGCGAGTTGGTTGTGCTGCTTGATTCGTCAGGCGGAGACATTCATGGTGCATATCAGATCGTGAGATTTCTACGTTCCCTATGTTCGCATTTGACGGTGGTAGTCCCGCGATGGGCCAAGAGCGCAGCCACCCTAGTGTGTTTGGCGGCTGATGATCTAGCCATGACAGACATTGCAGAGCTTGGACCGCTTGATCCTCAGGTTCAACGGCCTGGGGAAGCGGTTCGCCGTTCAGCGCTTGATGAATACATGGCCCTAGATGCACTGAGAGAAGTTTGCCTTATTTATGTGGACACCCTTATGCCGATGCTCATGGTTAGAACAGGGGGAATGAGTATAGGGGATCTTCTCGCTCCTGTTTCGGAATTTGTGTCCAATCTCATGAGACCGGTATACGCACAGGTAGATCCAGACAAGTATGGTTCCAACAGGCGGCTAATCTCAATTTCGAAGGCATATGCGATGCGCGTACTGAAGGAAAGGCAGCATGCTTCACGGATTGGAACTAGCCAACTTAGTATGCATGACATAGAGGAATTGACGCGCAAGATTACGACCGAATATCCATGTCATGATTTCGTTCTAGATATTCCTGAGGTGCGGGCATTAGGTTTGCCTGTGCGGCGAGTGGCTGATGAAGAAGAACTAATACTACAGCCTTGGGTCTGCATGTCTCAGATGGCGGACATAATAGGGACATCAGATGCAGTAGTAGATTCCAAGGCAGAGGTTGCAGCTACCAATGAGGCAAGTGAGGATGATAATCTGCCAGCTCGGAAAAAAGGTGGTGCCGGAAGCATAGATGGCCAGAGAACAGAAGATGATTCCCACATGGACTCAGCTGAAGGATTTAGTCTTTAGAGGATGCCCCAAAGGAGAGAACATGTACGACTATCATGAGGCACGGATGCAATCTGAGGCATTGATCGAAGGTATTGATTCGGGACGGTGTTCGCAGTGCTCATTGATGGAACCTGCTGAGTCGAGTCGATAGAAACAGGTATTGTCGGCACGTAAGACACATGGTTTAGCGCTCGGGGCGATCCGGGCGCTTTTGCTTTTGCGGCCAGGGGGCTTCGTGATCAGAGCCGCCGGGGTGGGTGGCCTCCTTTCCACTCTGCCTAGGCCCCGAACCGCAGCAGGGTGTCGGGTGTTCGTGGGTAGGTTATTGGTCTCCTTCTCACTACCTATGCGTTGCACCTTCCGAGGTACGCATGCGAACTCCCTCGGCTTGGCTCATAGTTGCCCTTGGCTTTACGTTAGGGATTTCTATGAATTTACCCGATGCGGATCTGCGGATTACTCCGCAGAGGGGCAGCTGCGCTACCGTCAATGAATTTAGTTAATGGATTTCCTGTGACATTATCTATCGCGTTCCGTTCGGACTGTATTACATATCCTAAGCTTCGTGTAGTGTTTTCACCGATCGTGTTTTCGTAATCAGCATGCTTGGACATCCACGACCGTCGGCATGTTATCGTAAAGAATGGTGTTTGTAAAACCAACGAAATACTCGAAGGCGTGACGGTGGCAATCTACAAGCGCCTGCAGCGATTCAGATACGGTGAATTCAACATACATGTGGCCGAGAGTATCCAAGGGTAGCCACGAAACAGTGGGGCTTGCGCACCCGCCCCTCATGGACGATCGTCCCAAATTCTCCCCAGTCCATCTGCATTTGTTCGCCAGGCGCGGTCTCATACCGCACTACTGGCACCTCGCGGAAATCATCCCGTAGTGGCGCCATAAACGACCTTACAGTGCTGATGCTCCCCTTGTAGCCTTGGGCGCGAAGATCATATTGCATTACCACCGCATTGGTGACTCCCTTGCCCATACGGGCAATGATGGACTCCAGGTAGTCGTCAGAATCCTGGGCCGCGCAGGCCCAGTTTCTGCTTCGACCTCATTTCCGCAATGCTTAGCTATTGTTCTTGGATCGATACCCAGATCCTCAGCGATCTGCTTGTAGTAAAGGCCTTTTTGCCTCAGTTGTCGAATGTCCATTCTGGTCCTACCTCCAATCATGATATTGGCACCTCTCTTGTGTCACCAAGATACTGGTGCCGTTCGACGACGGGGTAAGACTATCATGCTAATGGCATAAGCGAGTGTAGAAAAATGGCATTTTCGGCTGTGGTGTCTACGCAAGTTCCCATGGTGACAAACTACATTTGCGGCTGGTGTTGACACGGGGGCGAGCGATGGTGACGAGTGTCAGAATTGTGTTAGTAGTCTTGCCGAGATATGCTGGAGTGCGGATTACTCAGCTGAATTCAGAATCTACTAACGCTTATTTGGTGCAATGCGAGCTACCCTCAAACTGCCCTGGCATTGGTGTGTGTTGCCAATGACGCTAGGAAGAAGCGATTAGCATACTCATGCTGATACATCGGTCCATAGGCTGAAATAAGGGATAGGACCTACTACACACGAGATCATGGATCACTTTTGGCAGGCATTCGGGCTTTAGCGGGTGCTTTGTACTTGACTACGAACACAATCTCCGAAAGGAGCTAATGAGGTGAGACTCCTTGCCCACGTCATATCTATCGCATAGACGGAGAATCGAGAATCTCGCTAGCCAACTGCGAGATAAGGGTGGGCATCGTGTTCTCAGTATTGCCGCCGAGAAATACGGAGCGATTATAGCCTGCGCTGAAGGCCCAGTAACGATATAGAGCTCGAATAAGCTCAAAATCCTTGACAGCATGCAATGCATCGCCTGTGATTAGCGTCTGTGTAACGGGCGTGGGTAGAGTTATCAGGTTTGAAACTACCAAGTCGTCCGAAGAGTGTCGCTCGATGATTGCCTGGGCCAGCGCGATTTCTTGTTTCAGTTGCCTAAGGAGGAAATCTCGCCGTTTCCGTTTGCTTAGTAAGGAGGCGACTGTTTGCAACAACAGTGCAAACAGAGCGCCAGACATCCCCGATATTAGTGCTATGACCCAATCGCTCAAGACTAGCACCTCCTACGTAATGATGATGCCGGCAGAAGACAGGGGGCACCGTATGGCGCCCCTCACTGATCGGTCTGACGTCCAAGCCAGTGGCGGTTATCCAAGCAATACCTTTCATGGGAACCAATGCATGAGAGCTCATCGATAGCCAAATCGGTGCTGTTTTCGCATGACATTACCTCAGAGGCGATCGACCCTTTCCGCGGTGCTATACGTCTCAAATAAGTTACGGCTGTAGCTAGGGCGGTGTCTCTGTCTGACCAATCGTTCTGAACCGCACAGTCCCGCCAGTAGAACCCATTGGCGCCGATCTTGATCTCTTGACGCTGGTCAGCATTCTCGAAGTCAAACCAGAACCAGTAGGTGTCGTCGTGGCCGTCTTTACCATCTTCGCGGCGCTCATACTTTAGTGTCAGATATCTTCTAGGAGTGACCATGAACAATACCTCCTTGCGCAGTCGAAAGGTTCAAGACTTGCCTTGCCGACTTTAGTCGGCAAGGATGGGAACTACGCATCAACATCATGACAGTCTGTTGCCTGACGGTGTTCAGCTTACAACTGAATGCCTAAGCCGTCCCAGTAGTGTTGGTCTCAGTCAATAATAGGAGCCATATCGGCTTGCCATATGCTTCCACGATGGAACGGGCGAGAAGGCGCGGTTAGCGAATAGACCCTGAGAATTCTCTGTATTGAGGTGAGTTAGTGAATGCCCATAGTCTAGTCGAGCAGTGCTTGATAATCGCGCCCTCATTTCATTTTTGCTCCGCAAGCCATGTTTGCAGACACAGCCAGAGGTCCAGCTCCTATCGTAGTAATACCTGCTTTGATGTCCTACGCAACTTGGATAACCGCATGGCCATGGCGACCGCAAAACAAAACGACTTATTCTTGCCCCGGAGTATGTGATGAAGCATGCCGATTTCGAGACTCTCCGGCTCAGTTTTTCTGTCGTTTGCCGGATGTGTTACAAGAACAGAGCTGCTCTTCATTCGCGTGTCCTCCAAGCGAGGGAGTTGAGCTTGCTGAGTCTCAAGCAGAGGATCTGTGTCCAGCTGTGAGGCAATATGCTCATACTGGTGATCGCCTGAAGCCATGAGTACTCCGCACCCCTACCGTGAATACAGCATGAACTTGAAGTGCTATGAGAAATCACGTCGCGTGGGGATGACAACTACATCTTGGTGATCGTGTAATTGATCAAATGGAATAGAGCCGTTGCTGTTGCCGATGCAAGTGTGTCACGTGCGAATTGCTGAGCAACATGTTCCACCTTGTCTGACGCAGCATTGAGTATCCAACGTTTGGGCTTAACAGATGTACTCTGCTCAATTGCGCTGTGGAGGATATCTTCAAGATCCTCATGTTCATCGGAACTTAGTGAATCGGCAGGTATCGAAGCGAGAAACTTCTCTACAGAATCACGCAGCTCATCACTCTCGGCCTTGGTGAACACGCTTACGGCATTTGGGTGGACTGATCTTCGGCAATGTTCAACATGCTTACATCGCCTCCGATTGTCACACGTGCCTCTCTGTCCCCGCATCCGATTTCTATGAACAGCTCCTCTGTGCGATAGGTCAAATGACTGCAGAAAGGCTGCACTACTCTGCGGTGAGACTCATCGACGCAGCTTTGTATCTTGCTACTGTTGCGGATGTAACACATACAGAAGGATTCATAGGTGTTTTTTGCAAGTACTTTTTCCCTGTTGTTGCAGACACGTTTTGCAGCATCCCCCCAGGGAATTTTAAGAGTGCTCTCTCATCAGTGAATTCTTGATCCGATAGCTCTGGCC
>MTKW01027907.1_pt1 | contig 12097 bp, 10 predicted proteins | sample 1042761 | NCBI WGS metagenome assembly MTKW01 (sample SAMN06205366, study PRJNA360243) | anaerobic digester metagenome | biome: Wastewater treatment plant; feature: Anaerobic digester sludge; material: sludge; isolation source: anaerobic digester fed with sludge from wastewater treatment plant ...
GTTAAAATATTTTGCGCCTTAATTTTTATAGCACATAATAGTTTAAATATATTGACCTAATTGCACACCGACGAATAACTTATATATTGACCTAACTTCATACTACTATATACATTAGTTACACGACGAACTTCCTTAAGCCCTTGAATAGGATTAGGAACTGAACAAAAAACACATGTTGCAACTACTGTATCAAATGAATCATCTGCGAAATCAAGTCGTTCAACATCCATTTCTAATATATTTATATTTTGAGTAAGTTTATCTGCTTTTTTTCGGGCTTTTTCTAGCATTTTTGGACTAAAATCAATTCCTGTTACAGAAACATCTTCAGGGTAAAACTCAAGATTTACACCGGTACCAATACCAATTTCCAGTACCTCACCTTGGGCCAATTGGATAAATTCTTTTCGTAGTTTTTTAGGCGTTAATTTGTCCATAGCATTGAATACACTAGAAATGCGATTGTATCTATGTTTAATTATGTCAGTATTTTTTTTACGCACTATAATACCTTCTTTCCAAGCATCATAATCTATTATTACCCATGACTGCTCAAAATAGTCAAACTAAAGTTGTTGGTGGTAATTCAGCAAATTTTTCAAATTAACACTTGACATTTATCGTTTACAAGTGTAAACTATACTTAACGATTACAAATGTAAACGAAAGGAGGCAAAGAATAAATAATGAATGAGATCAACGTATCACCTTCAGAATGGGAAGTAATGCGAGTGATTTGGGCTACAAATCCAATCACAAGTAAAGAAGTAAGTGAGATATTAAAAGAAAAAAAGGGTTGGAAGTTATCCACTACAAAGACCTTAATAGGACGTCTAGTAAAAAAAGGTATGATAACTTCTGAGGCCAAAGGTCGAAAATATGAATACTCACCAATAGTATCACAAGAAGAAAGAATTAGAGACATGATAGAAGAGTTTTTAAATCAAGTATGTGCAACAAAAATCGGGAAAATCATTAAAATTATGTTAGAAAACAATGAATTAAGTTTAAGTGATATAGAAGAATTAGAAAAAATATTACAAGCAAAAAAAATTGCTGCACCAGAAGAAGTAGTATGTGATTGTATACCAGGTCAATGCGATTGTATGATTCAGTAATCTTAATTGTAGAAGGAGGAAAACATGGTAAGTAAAACATTACAAATAGAAGGTATGACTTGTGCATCATGTGCACAAACTGTTGAAAAAGCAGCGAGAAAATTAGAAGGGGTCACAAAAGCAAGTGTTAACCTTGCTACAGAAACACTGAGCGTTAGTTATGATGAGTCAAAACTTTCAGTAAGTGATATTCAAACTGCTGTAGATAAGGCAGGATATAAGGCTCTGACTAATCAAACAAATACTACCTTTAAGATAGAAGGAATGACATGTGCATCCTGTGCACAAACTGTTGAAAAAGCAGTTAGAAAGTTGAAAGGTGTTGAAAATGCAGCTGTCAATTTAGCTACAGAAAAATTGACAATTTCTTATAATCCTTCAGAAATTGCTCCTGATGATATTTCTAGCGCAGTAGCTAATAGTGGCTATGCTGCTATATTAGAAACAAGTGAAGAAAAAAAGACATCCCAAGAGGAAAGACGAGCAAAAAGAGACCAAGATATGAAAAAATTGATGAATAGATTTTGGATTTCAATAATATTCACTATTCCCTTATTAGTTCTGTCTATGGGTCATATGGTTGGGATGCCTCTTCCAAGCTTCTTTGATCCGACAGTGAATCCATTCAATATGTCTTTGGCGCAACTAATTTTAACTGTACCAATAATGATTGTTAGTTGGGAATATTTTCATAAAGGATTTAAAAACCTATTTAGAGGGCATCCTAACATGAACTCTTTGATAGCACTTGGAACGGCAGCTGCCTTTGTATATAGCCTTGCAGCAACTATTGGAATTGGTTTAGGATATGGTAATTTCACCAACTTACTTTATTATGAAGTTACAGGTGTTATCTTGGCACTTCATACACTAGGAATGTTCCTAGAAGAGCGTTCAAAGGGACAAATGTCCACAGCAATTGAAAAATTAATCAATTTAGCTCCAAAGACAGCTACAATTATCCGTAATGGAGAAGAAGTAGAAGTACTTGTTGACGAAGTTGCAGTTGGAGATATTATAAGAGTTCGTCCAGGAGAACAGATGCCTGTAGATGGTGTGGTAGTAGAAGGACGTACAGCAGTTGATGAATCGATGTTGACTGGAGAAAGTATTCCAGTAGAAAAACAAAACGGTGATCCAATAATTGGTGCCAGTTTGAATAAAAATGGTACCATTGAATACCGAGCTACTAGAGTAGGAAGCGATACGACATTATCACAAATTATCAAATTAGTAGAAGATGCTCAGGGATCCAAAGCCCCTATTGCTAGAATGGCTGACGCAATCACTGGTTATTTCGTTCCAATTGTAATAGCTTTGGCTGTATTCGCAGGAATTGCTTGGTTAATTGCAGGACAAACAGGTATTTTCGCTTTATCTGTGGTGATTACCACTCTTGTTATTGCTTGTCCTTGTGCTTTAGGTTTAGCTACTCCAACAAGTATTATGGTTGGAACAGGTAAAGGAGCAGAATATGGTGTCCTAATCAAAAGTGGGGTTGCCTTAGAGACTGCACATAATGTAGATATAATTGTTTTTGATAAAACAGGAACCTTAACAGAAGGAAAACCAGTAGTTACCGATATATTGACGACTAAGCTTCTTTCAAAAGAAGAGTTGTTACACTATGCTGCATCTGGTGAAACAGGGTCAGAACATCCACTAGGTGAAGCCATTGTTCAAAAATCAAAAGAAGAAAACATGACTTTAACTAAACCAGATGATTTTGAAGCCATTCCTGGTCATGGAATCAGAGTTAAAATTGATGAAAAAATATTCTATATTGGAAACCGAAAACTGATGATAGATAGAAAAATTGATTTAACAAAACTGGAAAAAGAATCTGATCGTTTAGCAGACGAAGGAAAGACACCGATGTATCTTTCAGTTGATGGAGAATTGGCAGGAATTATTGCCGTAGCAGATACACTAAAGGAAAATAGTGTAAAAGCTGTTAAAGAACTAAAAAAACGTGGTGTTGAAGTGGCTATGATTACAGGTGACAACAAACGAACAGCCAAAGCTATTGGTAAGCAAGTTGGTATTGACCGTGTATTGAGTGAAGTATTGCCAGAAGACAAAGCAGAAGAAGTTAAAAAATTGCAGTCAGAAGGTAAAAAAGTAGCAATGGTAGGAGATGGAATCAATGATGCTCCAGCTTTGGCACAATCAGATATTGGAATCGCAGTTGGTTCAGGTACAGACGTGGCAATTGAGTCAGCCGATATTGTACTCATGAGGAATGATATAATGGCTGTATTAACTGCAATAGATTTAAGTCGTTCAACCCTTAGGAACATCAAGCAAAATCTCTTCTGGGCATTTGCTTATAACTTGGTTGGTATTCCTATTGCAATGGGGCTATTATATATCTTAGGAGGTCCATTGATGTCTCCGATGTTCGCGGCGGTAGCAATGACTTTCAGTTCAATATCAGTATTAACAAATGCACTACGCTTACGCAGATTTAAACCAGCCAAATAGATAATTTATTTTGAATGCTACTAAAAATGGCAATCAAAATAATTCATATACTGGAGGTTGTGCCACCAGATACAACCTCTAGAAATTATATAAGGAAATAAAAAAGTCAGTTGGGGTTTGGGGCGATTGTGGCATAAGACATAGAATAGTGCAGCATATGACACACTGGATGTATTATTATCTAGCATTTCCTCAGCAGGTATAAATGTTTAAATAAGAGTACACAATAATGTGCAAATAAGAATACCCAATTCTTAGCATTATTGGTACTCTTTTTTGATACAATATTCATTATGGAAGGTGATGAATATAATGACGAAAATAATATTAGAACAAATAACAAAATTAGATGATTTACTACTATTCAGTAAAGCATATAAGGAAGGATTGATTAAAATAAATATATCTAAATTAGCTAAAGAATTAAATAAAGATAGAAAAACTATTACTAAATATTTAAATGGTAATATTCCTAAAAAAACTCGCGAAAGGACTAAATATTTAGATGAACATAGAAAATATATACTTGAAGTTTTAAAAGATAAATATCAAAGTTTTGATTATATTGATCATTTATTTAAATATTTAAAACGTGAAAAAAATATAACTTGCTCAAGATCAACATTAAACAGATATATAAGAAATGACAATGAATTAACTAAATTATTTAAAAGGAAAAAAGACTTATCATTTACCGAAAGATTTGAAACTGATTCTGGTGTACAAGCTCAGTTTTAATGACAAGAAAAAGTGAAATTAATTGATAAAGAGAAAAATATTACAATTATAACCATTCCAACATTAACACTATCTTGGTCTAGATATAATGTTAGAAAATTAATATTAGATACTAAAGCAGATAATTTACTAGCATTCTTGAGCCAAAGTTTTGAAGAAATTGGTGGTGTACCTTATGAACTAGTAATTGATAATTTAAAACAATTCGTTGAAAAAACCAAGATATAAAGATAATGAAGCTATCTTAACAAATAAACTAATTGAATTCGCAAAAAACTATAATATAAAAATTAGTCCCTGTATGCCATATAGACCATAAACTAAAGGAAAAACTGAAACACAAAACAAAATAGTTGATCAACTTAAAAACTATAATGGTAAATATAAAGATATTTATGATATGCATCAAAAATTAGAAATAATCCATAATGAAGACAATGATAGTATTTCGCAAGCAACTAAATTACCTAGAAGATTTCTTTTAGAAAAAGAAAAAGGTGACCTTAATCCACTCCCTAGCAAAGAGATTCGACAAAAGTATCACCTTAGTTTAAAAGAGGTTCACGTCTCAAATGAATCACTAATATCATATAAATCAAATAAGTATTCTGTCCCTAGAAACTTTATTGGTTTAAATGTTGGATTATCAGTTAGAGCAAATGAACTTCATATCTATTATAAAAGAAAAATAATAACAATACATCAGATAAGTAATAAATTATTAAATATTAAAGATAGTCACGAATTAAAATATCAAAAAGAAATAAATCAAAATGAAGAAAAGACAATAATTAGAAATGAAATGGAGAACTTAATATATGATTAATGATGTTTTAGAACAACTTACATACCTTAAATTAAAAAGTGCATATACACATTTAAAAGATTTACATATTAATGATTCAATAACGAATAATGAATTTGAAGTTAAAGAAATTAATAAGTTTGATTTAGAAATGAGAGAAAATCCTTTTAGACCAGGAACGAAATTTCCAGATTTATTAGAAGCTAAAGATACAGTAATAAGAGATTTTTTTACTAACTATGATAAAGCTAAGTATACTTATGATTATGGTGATGGTAATGAGTTTACTATATCCAGAGTAGAAACATATGATTTTGATTTGGTGCCTGGAGTAATAGAGTTTGCTGGAAAATTCCCACCAGAAGATGTTGGATTTATTAGTGGTCACTTTGAACTCGTTGAAGCTATAAAAGCAGGTAAAAATGCGACTGAAGAACAAATTGAAATGAGAGAACACTATATAGAATTAGGTTACAAAAATTTTGACATAAAAAAAGCAAACTCAAGGATTGCAAAAATAGTCTTATAAGACTTTAATAGAAGTATAATATTAGTTGCTAGATTGTGTAGCAAAATGAACACACCAAGTGGAAAGTATGTAGCATTTCATTTACAGCAAGACATTATTGTAATTATTGAAGGATATCAGGGCCTTTCATTTAGTAGTAACACTTGACAATATTAAAATAATTTAATATAATGAAGTTGAATAAAAGATTTTTTGTTGTGAAAAAATATGAAAAATGGTGCTTCCCACCTTAAGCGGAACTAAAAAAAGGTGCTTCCCACCTTAAGCGGAGGAAATTAAAAGGTGCTTCCCACCTTAAGCGGAACTAAAAAAAGGGCCAATAAGCCCTTTTTGCTTGAATGAGGTAAATGGATATGTATGTTGATTTTTATATTGTTGATAACGATTATTTAAATTATTTAAGGAACTTTGATTCAAGAGTTTCAATGAATCATAATAATGCTAAGCAAAGACCATTTGTTTCAATATTAGCTAGTTGTTTGGGAGTGGATTATTTAATACCACTAACACATAAACGTAAAAGCCGAACACTAGGTACGCTCCCATTAAATATTAAAAGAGGTACAAACATACATAATTTTGGTACATTATTAATAAATAATATGATACCTTTTAGAGCAGATGCAGCGAGACGGCTTGTTATTAATTCAGTAAGTGATTTTAAATATAAAATACTTTTGAGAAATCAATGGAGTATTTTAAGAGAGGAAAAATTTAGATTGAGACTTGAAAAAGCCGTTGTAAGAGCATACGCATTTCAAACAAATCAGCAAAACAGTAACAATCCCATATATGACAATTTTATTGATTATAAATTACTTGAATCAAAAGCAGCAGAATATATTAAACAATAAAAATATGGGATTATAGCAAGAATACAACAAAACAAACAATGGTTTAATTATCAAGAACCTTGACAACAAGGTATTTAAGCTCTATAATGTTAATGGAAAACTTCAGGGCGAGGTGTAATTCCTCGATCGGCGGTAAAGTCCGCGAGCAGTATGCATGAACTAGTGAAATTCTAGTACCGACAGTTACAGTCTGGATGGAAGAAGATAATCTAAGTAAATACTTATGTCTTTTTTTCGTCAGCCCTTTAGTGACGATTTTTTATTTTTATAAGCGAAAAGGAGGCATATTAATGGAAAATTTGGCATTAAAGAAAAGCGTTTTGACGGCATCATTTGTGGCATTAGCGATTGTTGTGGGATTTATTCAAATTCCTTGGCCACCAGCACCATTTTTAAGTATTGATTTTAGTGAGGTTATTATTTTAGCTTGTTTGATAACATTAGGATTCAAACTAGCTAGCGTAACAATAGTTTTAAGAAGTGTTGTTAGATTATTGGTGGGATTAACTACCACAGCAGCGATGGACCTGCCATATTTTGGTGAAGTTATGGCAATAATTGCTTCATTTACTTTAATTATTGCTTATGTAATTATTACAAGACTAACTAGAACAGCGCATAAACCTCTAATTATCTATAAGGAAGAAAAACCAGAGAAATATCCGTTCATAAGAAATTTAATTAATGTTGGGTTTGTAGTAGTAACTTTTACAGTTGTAATGGTGTTATTTAATTATTTCTTCGCGATACCAATTAACACATCAGGTGGTAAGCATCTCTTTGTAGTATCATACGTTAATGCGTTTTTTGATGGTAATTTTTGGGGATATACTACATTTTTAATTCCAATTGTTTTACCATTTAATTTAGTCAAGGGAATAGTCACTATGATAGTTTTTGAACTAATTCACTTCAGATTAAGATTAATGGAGATAAATTCTCAACCAGTAAATATTAGTTAATTGTCAATTAAATAATATAAAAAATTATTTTAACCATTGTAAACGTTTACAGAACAAAAGTTGTTTTAAAGTTGTATTTTTTTTGGTACAATTGACAGCAAGAGAATAAACAATTTTCGTATAATTGATCTAATGTGGCGGTCGAGTTTCTACCACAGCGCCAAAAAAGCTGTGACTACGAATATTTGTTTCTTTAAAATGCCACAGGAATGTGGTTTTTTTTTAGGATAAAATTTAATAAAAGAAAGAAGAGGAAGAAATAATGTTATTAGATGTTCACGAAAGACCAAAAAAGTTTAGCCATTTGTTAGTATTTGGTATTCAACACTTTTTGGCAATGATTGTAGCGTGTATTACAGTTCCTATTATCGTTAACGCGACGCTTGGCGGACAAGGCATGGTAAATCCAATGCCGATTGATGCAACTATTGTTAGTGCAGGGGTAGGAACACTATTTTACATTTCGGTAACGAAAGCAAAGTCGCCGGTATTCTTAAGTAGTTCATTTGCGTATATTTCCGCAATTATAAGTGCTTTAAGTTTATGTGTAGCGACAACAGTAGTGGATGGACAAGAAGTCTTCACAGGCGCACCTAACTTATGGGCATTAGTATTAGGTATGGCAATTGTTGGCCTTGTCTATGTAACAGTGGCAGTAATTATTAAGTATACTGGTGTTGGTTGGGTTAGAAAATTATTAGCTCCTGTTGTTATTGGACCAGTTATTATGGTTATTGGACTTAGTTTAGCAGGTTCAGCAGTTAATAACGTTACGCATGCATCTGCTGGTGGTTATAATTTATTAGCAGTTTTAGTTGGTCTTGTGACAATGTTTGTAACAGCACTCGTTTCTCACTATGGTAACGATACAATGAAATCAATTCCATTTATTATCGGTTTAGGGGTAGGATATGTACTAGCAGCATTACTAACTATGATTGGTCATTTAGCTAATGTTGAAGTTATGAAGATTATAGATTTCTCACCTTTAATAGATTTGTTTAAAGATAATATAACTTTTACTACATTCTTTAAAATGCCAGACTTCCTTATTTTAAGGAAAGAAGGCTGGGGTGGATTTGAATTTAGTCAATTAGCAAGTATTTTATTAATTTTCTTACCAGTATCATTCGTTACAATGAGTGAACATATTGGTGACCATGAAAACTTAGGTAATATTATTGGTAAAGACTTAATTCAAGAACCAGGGTTATCTAGAACATTAATCGGTGATGGTGTTGCAACTGCAATCGGTGGTGCATTATCAGGTGCTGCTAATACTACATATGGTGAAAACGCAGCAGTTATTGGTATTACAAGAAATGCTTCTATTTGGGTAATTGGAGCGGCAGCAGTAATAAGTATTCTAGTTGGATTCTTCGTTCCGTTTACTAAGTTTATTGAGACAATTCCTCCTACTGTAGTTGGTGGAGTATCGCTCTTGTTATACGGATTTATTGCTTCATCAGGTTTACGAGTATTAGTTCGTGATAAGGTTGATTTAGGAAGTAACAGAAACATCTTTGTTATTTCAGCTATTTTAATTGCAGGTATCGGTGGTTTAGTATTAAAGTTCACTTCAAATATTAGAATTGAACCAATCGCTGTAGCGATGATCTTAGGTATTGTTTTAAATGTAGTTTTAAAAGAAAAACCACAAGAAGCGCTTGAAGCGGCTGAAGAACAGCCAGAAGAAGTAAAAGAAGAGAAATAACGTTTTAAAAAACCTCTATAATTTACTTTGATAGTAATTATATAAAAATAAAAGTAGAACTTTTTTCGGTTCTACTTTTTTTGGTTAGTTATAATATTTTATAGTTCTTTAATTTTTCTTCGTTTGCTTGATATTAATTTTTGAATTTCTACTACAAGAAGAGGTGTTAATGATAAGCCTGCAACTATTAGCCATTCAATCCATGATAACAAGGTAATGTTAAATATGTCTCTTGCGAAAGGTAATATTACGACAATTATTTGAAGAATGAAACAGATAATTATAGAGATAAGCATTGGTTTACTAAACTCAAGTTTAAAGGCTGAATATCTATCGCTTCTAGCATTTAATGCGTGAGCAAGTTGTGATAATGATAAAACCATAAACGCCATTGTTTGAGCTGTGATTTCACGAGAGCCATTTGGTGATAAATAATAACCAATTGCGTAAGCAGCAAAGGTTAACAAACCTATCAACATTCCCTCCCAAAAAATCTTTAAACCTAAGCCACCACTAAAGACTGATTTTTTAGAGTCTCTTGGAGGATAAGACATAACATCTTTTTCTCTAGGATCCATACCTAAAGCGATACCTAAGAAGGAGTCAGTTACTAAGTTCACCCATAAGATTTGGGCAGGTGATAATATGTGTGCACTAGTTGCTTCACTAAAGATTAAAATACCTAGTGTAACTCCTAAAAACATTGAGAGAATTTCACCAATATTACAGCTTAATAAAAAGTGGATTGCTTTCTTAATATTTGCGAAGATTGTTCTTCCAAAACTTACTGCTTCAACGATAGTCGCGAAGTTGTCGTCAGTTAAGACCATATCGGCTGCACCTTTCGCAACTTCAGTTCCAGTAATTCCCATAGCTATGCCAATGTCTGCTTGTTTGATAGAAGGAGCATCATTGACACCATCACCCGTCATTGCGACGATTTTTCCAGTGTCTCGCCATGCTCTAACAATTCTAACTTTATTCTCTGGACTAACTCTTGCATAGACTTTAATTTTAGGTAATTTTTCAGCAAATTCTTCATCGCTCATTGCATCTAATTCTTTACCTGTTATCGCAAGTTCATTTTCTTTTAAAATCTTAATTTCTTTAGCGATTGCGATAGCTGTATTTTTATGGTCTCCTGTAATCATAATAGTTTCAATACCTGCTTTATAACAAGTCTGTACAGCATCTTTTACTTCAAGTCTTGGTGGGTCAATCATACCGACTAAACCAACTAAAGTAACATCATTTTCAAGCAAGTCAAAATCATATTTTTCGAGCGGAATATTTTTATCTATTTTTTTAACTGCAATAGCTAAAACACGTAAAGCTTGATTAGCCATTTCTTCATTAGCAACCATAAAATTATTGATGCCTTTTTTATCAGTTAATATTTGCTCGTTTTGAAGATAAGAATTAGCCTTACCGATTAAGACGTCTGGAGCACCTTTGATAACTGCATATCTACCTTCTTTAAAATCATGAACAGTTGACATTAGTTTTCTTTCTGATGAGAAAGGAAGTTCAGCAATACGTGGAAATTTTTCTATAATTTTTGCTGGATCTATGTTGAAGTTAAGTGCTAAATCCATGAAGGCAAGTTCAGTCGGATCACCGATTCTAATAGTTTCGTTTTCTTCAAATCGTATCTTTGAATCATTAACCAAAACACCACAACAGACAAGGTTATGTAAAGGAGAAGAAACATCTTTAACATCAGTAAGTTTTAATGTTTTTCCATCATGATAAAGTTGTGTAACTGTCATAATGTTTTCTGTTAGCGTTCCGGTTTTATCTGAACAAATAATTTGTGTAGAGCCTAATGTTTCTACAGCAGGAAGAGTCTTCATAATCGCACGCTGTTTAACTAAGTTTTGCATACCAAGAGAAAGTACGACAGTGATAACTGCTGGTAAGCCTTCAGGGATTGCAGCAACAGCTAAACTAACCGCAAACAATAATGAATCTATCCATTTAACTTGTTTTAAGGCTTCAACAAAACCTAAATTCCAGTTGTTGTAAAGACCTTGAATTATTTCAATAATAAAGATAAAAGTAACGATTGCTAAGGCGATTAAGGCTAAGATCTTACCAAGTTGAGCAACGTTTTTTTGTAATGGTGTTAAATCAGTGGTAGTCTCGCTTAATATCTCAGCGATTTTACCCATTTCAGTTTGCATACCAATACTTGTAATAACCGCCTTACCTTTACCATAAGTAACTACTGTTCCCATAAAGGTTAGGTTATGTTGATCACCTAATGGCACATCATCTTCAGTAATAACTTTAGAATATTTTTCAACAGGAACAGCCTCACCGGTCAAGGCTGATTCATCTATTTTTAAGTTAACAGATTCGATAATACGTGCATCTGCTGGGACATAATCACCGGCAGTTAATAAAACTATATCTCCTACAACTACATCTTTAACATCAATTTGAACCTCAACGCCATCTCTTAAAACAGTGATATGCGGAGAAGATAAATCTTTAATTGCGTCTAAAGATTTTTCCGCTTTCTCTTCTTGACCAGCGCCGATTAACGCGTTTACAACAACAATCATTATAATTAAAAGACCGTTAGCGTATTCGCGGGCTGCTAAAATAGAAATTAAGGCGGCACAAATTAAGACAACAATCATAAAATCTTTAAATTGGTTTAAAAATTTAACGATAAAAGGAACTTTTTTCGCAACTTCTAATTCGTTTTTTCCTTTTTCTTGTCTAATTAAAATCTCGCTGTTAGTCAAACCTGTTTTTAAATTAGTTTCTGTTAGTTTTTCAATTTCTTCGCAACTCATTTGATAAAGTTTTTTCATAATATTTCTCCTTTAAATAAAAAAACCGCCAAGACAAAAAAAGTCTTGAAGGTCTCGTTTCAAGTTAA
>MTKW01007104.1_pt1 | contig 12095 bp, 10 predicted proteins | sample 1042761 | NCBI WGS metagenome assembly MTKW01 (sample SAMN06205366, study PRJNA360243) | anaerobic digester metagenome | biome: Wastewater treatment plant; feature: Anaerobic digester sludge; material: sludge; isolation source: anaerobic digester fed with sludge from wastewater treatment plant ...
GGTATATTGTACCTTTTCAATAAAGGAAAAACAACATCATAGAAACTCACATGGCCATCGTCAAAAGTAATATGGCAAGCATGTTTTATCTCTTTTTTATTTAAATAATAACTTTCCAAATCCCCATAACTAACAGGGCTATATAAACGCTGAATGGTCTTAAGCATATTCTCAAACCATTTCGGGTCTTTGATTGCGTGGAAGTTGAGGATTATATTGGGTAATATCTTCATAGATTTAATTTTCAATGGATTGCAGATTGATTAAGTTGCCAATTATCAGCACATCTGATGTCTAAATTATTGTTTAGAATGAAATCCTCATTTTTTGGCTCTTGTATCGAAGGGCGTACTAAAAAGGGTAATCTTATTTTACCCATGGCTTTCATTAACCAAAAAGGTTCCATTGTAAATCCTATACCTTTCATCATTTTTTTCTCAGGTTGAGATAATACATGTGTTCGTATCACGGGGAAATCAAAATGTCGAAAACTGGCTCGTAACAACCTATTGAATGTTTTTTTTGTTGCTAAAACATATTCTTCAATTATAGTTTGATAGGTTGATGATTTTCTGAATATTATATATTCTTCAAGTTTGGCTTTATTATATAAATATGCATAGAAGTACGTATCTTTTTGATAAGAATATCGCCACTGATAGAATGATGCGTCCCGAATGTGAGTTAAAGCAGTAATATTTCCTCGTTGATTGTTCAAAGCTACAATATCTTCAATATGTAATTTTTGAGTGAACACATAGGTTCTATCTTTATGTTTTATTCTTATTTCTTTAAAATGTTTCTTGTTCCTCTTTTTATGGAGAAATAAATACTTTAGAGTAATGAATAAATTAAATTTAACCCCATATCTATTTACATAGTCCATAACTTGCCAACCCTGCTTTAAATATCCAGGAGTTGATAAATTATTAGACGATGTGTTTAATATTATGGCTTTTGACTCATTTTGCAAATCTGCTAAAAGAGTTTCGTTTAATTTAGAAAATATACCCATTCTCCTAAAATCGGGATGTACAATAGCATCTGCCGGATTAAAAACTTTATATTGTACCTCTCCCAACTTAAAAAGTTGTACTACAAAAGCTCTAAATCCAACAACTTGTTCATTATTGAGTGCGACATAAATAACCGGTCTTCTATCATTATAGGGGTTTTGTTCGTAACGCCATTCAAACTTTTCTTTAATTTCTGCATACGTTAAGTATGTCCACTTAAAAGCTAAAAGTTGCAATAAAGAAATTTTGTTTTTCAATGTGTATTTTTTAAATATCAGTTTATTCATAATCTTAATTGCTGTATAAATAGTAAATAATATTACATAATACATTTAAAAACACCTAAAAAACTACACTATATTTATTCCTGCCAAACTTTAACATATTCTTCTGCAATTTTCACATAATCATGATGATCCTCAACAAATTGTCTGGAAACTCTGCCCATTTCTTCGATTTCAGATTTATGCTTAATGATATATTCAATTTTACTGGCAACCTGTTCAATGTTTGGTTGAAGATTGATTGCGGGATTATAACTATACCCCAATTCAGCATTTGCAACAGGTTCAGCTCCACCCATTACGATTTTCCCTTTAGCCATAGAAAACAGTGCGTTCATCCCGAGAGAATAACTATTAGCATCATCCAGTACAACATTTGTTTTATCCAATAATTTCATATACTCAGAAATGGGCAACCCTCCTTTACACACAAACTCAGCCTCGTCTTTATATCTATTTCTCAATTGATCAAATGCTCCCAATATGTATTGATGACCCTTGACAGACCTTTTTGCCAAACCATGAAAGAATATTATTTTACCATTGACAATATTAGGGGAATACTTTATCTCATCAATGTTAATGGGGATAGGAATTGTTTTCTTTATTGTAGTTATGGATCTAAATGGTTCAGCGTATTCATACCATATAGGGATGTATCCATCTATCATTTCATACAATTCCATTTCCCATTTTTTCAGTCTACTATTTTTATAATAACGAAATTTACTTGGATCATGTAGATTCTCAAGGTATCCGGACATGTATTTGTGGTATTTTTCTTCTTCTTTTTCATACCAATAATCAAACAAGATTCCTGATATTCCAGCACCACTCAAGAAAATTTTATCATTGTTATTTTTCAGAAACTTATATATCATCCGGTTAGGCAGTGCATACCGTGAAAACATGTTTGGTGATATGATCATAACAACATCAAAACCTTTAAAAAGGTTCTTGTTTTTATATATATCAGCCATCTGATACGTAAAAGAAAATTTCCCCAATTTCTTATTTGTTTTGAATTTGAAATCAGAAGGGAAATTTTTAGAACCATCTCCTGCTGAAGCTAAGAATACCTGGTGACCAATTTTAACTAACCCATCTTTTAGGTTGTTAAAAAGGCCCGAATACTCTCCAAATAGTAATACTTTCATACTTATATTAGACGACTTTTAGTATGTTCTTCAGATTTTCAACAACAATTTCTTGTTGCTCATCTGTCAATGATGGATACATAGGTAATGAAAAAATCTCTTTAGCAAGTTTCTCAGTCACGGGAAAATCTCCCTCCTTGTATCCCAAATAGGCATAACCTGTCATTATATGAATTGGCCACGGATAACTAATATTTACAATAATTCCATTTTTCTTCAATTCCTGCATAATATAATCCCGGTTAGGATGCCGAACAACATATATATAATATGCATGTTGACCATATTTAGCTTCTACAGGTAAAATTAAATCTGTATTTTTCAACATATTGTTATATTGAGAGGCCAATTGACGACGACGTTGAATATATGTATCTAAATGTTCAATTTTCTTCAGAAGAATTGAAGCATGTAATTCATCTAACCTTGAGTTATACCCATGTTCAATCGCATAATAGGTCTTTTCGGCACCATAAAAACGCAATCGCCTCATTTTCCGGTCAAGTTGTTCATCGTTTGTATTCACCATCCCTCCATCACCGAAAGTTCCTAAAATTTTAGTTGGATAGAATGATGTTGTTGAAATATCTGACAAAGATCCGGCTTTAGAGCCTTTGTATAAAGCTCCATGACTTTGTGCACAGTCTTCAAGTACAAACAAATTATACTTCCTTGCTATTGCATTCAATGCATCCATATCAACACACTGTCCGTAAAGATGCACAGGAAGAATACATTTTGTTTTTTCTGTTATGACAGCCTCGATTTTCGTGGTATCCATTAAGTAGGTGTCTTCACAAATATCAACAAATACCGGAGTGGCCCCTGTACTAACAATTGCTGAAACAGTAGGTATAGCCGTGTTCGATACAGTAATGACCTCATCACCGGCTCCTATCCCCAAAGCTTTCAATGCCAGAAAAATAGCATCAGTACCGTTGGCTACTCCAATTCCATATTTTGTTTGGCAATACGAAGCATAAGCAGCTTCAAAAGCTTTAACCTTATCCCCCAAAATAAGCCAACCAGAGTTAAGAACTTCTTCAATTGCACTTAATACTTCCTCCTTTTCCTGAGCGTATTCCTGGAGGTAATCCCATACTTTGATATCCATATTCTGCTATTTTTTTATTAGTAAACTTCTTATTTTTGAATCAGTTAACATGTCACCATATAACTGAGAATATGTATTATCCCTGATACAACGTTCAATACACATAAAATACTTTTTAAACATATTTCCTGCTGGTGCAGTTAAATCAGTCACAATGTTTTTACTGCGAACTTTGACTATATTCTCAACTGTGTCAGGTAGTGTAAAAATGCGGTCGATATCAAGGCAAATATCTTTCCCCAAGATATTGATACGATTTACATACTCTGTTGTAAATCCGGAATGAGCTATTATAGATCTTCCTCCTGAGAATTTCATCAACACACTATAAGATATTTCAACGCCTGTTTCAGAAACTTCATTGACTACTGGATAACATTCTTCCGGAATCTCATTAAAGAAGAACCTTGCAGCAGATGCCACATAAGGTCCTGTATCAAGCATCGCTCCCCCTCCTAAAGTTTTGTCATATCTAAAGTTATCCTTATCCAAAGGTGGAAATGAAAACAAACAAGTTATTTGTTTAGGTAATAAATTGTTATTCCGGATATAATCCGTCAACACTTTTATTTGAGGGTGGTACAGATATACAGTTGATTCAGAGAGTAACAGATTGTTGTTCCTCGCAATTTCAATTAATTCTTCTGTTTCACTGTGTTTTATAGTTGCCGGTTTGTCAACAATTGTGTGAATTCCTTTTTCCAAAGTTCTCTTTGCCCATTCAAAATGAGAATGATTTGTTGTGGTGATATAGGCCAAATTGCCCCTAAACCTGGATATAGCACTTGCATAATCATCGTACAATTCTACCGGTTTTGATATGCTTTTGTATTTATCATCCCATTCCTGTTGAGCAAATTTAGCAATACTTACTTTTTTAATAAAAGTAAGCTCATTGATTACAGGAATAATTCTGTTCTTAAATAAATTTGAGTATCCGATTATTAAAATTTCCATTATTCTTAATAACAAAAGTTGATGCATGAAATCAAGCTTCTTGCCTCAATATTAAACATACTATAACGCATAAAATCCATCATTTGATTTAGAGTCATCCAACAGTAATTTTCCGGAACATCAAAATCAACTCCTTCATCCAGGACAACCAGTTTATTCCGATTTTGAATTTGATAAAACCTACCACCTTCTTCTGATTGTAAAACATCAACCAAAACGTTCACATTACCATTATCTAAAAAATAATCAAAAAATGGGGGGCGTTCATTTTGATTCTCAATTAAATAATTATAATTAGAACATGACACGGTAGGTGATAGTTCAATTACGTCAATATTTCCCGGTTCAACTTTGGCCTGTACCAGGAAATGAAGAACTCCATTTATTTTCTTCGCGACAAAACCAAGTAATCCAATATGAACATCCTTTATTAACGGTTGAGTCCATGATGTCACTTCTCTCGTATCTGCAACAACCTTAACACCAATAACTGAAAAGAATCTATCATCAGAACTGATACTGCTATCTGAAATATTCCAATTCTTAATTTTGGATAGAGGAATTTGGGTCGTCTCTAATTCATATTTCACTTTCATGTCAGTATACCATGAAACCAACTGATTTTTAGAACTTATATCAGTTATTTGGGTGCATGCTGAAATGATTAAATCTAAGTTAATACCTCTGTAAATTTTATTGTTAATCTCTAATTCTGTTAAATCACACAGTCGTTTATGTTGAATTTCATTTAAAACAACATTGTCAATCAGAGGAATGGTTGACAAAACCGAACGAGCGTCCATGTTGACAAAATTATCAATTTTCAATAACTGCTTAATTTCAGCTAAGGTGAGCCAACAGAAATCTTCCAACACTACAATATCATCAGTAACTTCTATAACTATGTTTCGGTTTCGTTTTTTGAAGAACCTACCCCCTTGTTCTGTTTGAAGTTGATCAATCAAAACTTTTGATTTTGAAGTATCAACAAAGTATTCCAAATATGCAGGTAATTTACCTTTATGAACTCTGGAAAAATTACTTTTAGTGGCTTGAACAGTAGGTGATAACTGTAGTATATTGATATTACCGGGTTCCATCTTGGCCTGCATCAAAAAATATCTTACACCATCAAAGACTTTAGTAAGAATTCCTAAGATTCCAATCTCCGGTTGATTAATAATTGGTTGTTCCCATTCTTGTAATTTGCCGAAGTTTGTTTTTACTTTAATTCCTTCAATTCTAAAAAATCTACCTGACTGATGAACTAAACTGTATCTATCCGGTGTGAAATACCATTGGTCCAATTTATTAAATGGAATTTCTTCTACAGAAAAGTAATTCTTTCTTTTGTTTTCAAACCATCTCAGGAAATCATCCATGCTCTGAAACTTATTGTTATTTTCCTGCGAAGCAAGGAAAAATGTTGATTTTTCAGCAATGTTCAATGTATCTTTCATTCAGCAATTATTAATTTTATCTTGAAATATTAGGAATCGTGAGTATTTAATCCTTGAAAATTCAAACCTTGTATTTATTTTGTTTTTTCAGGTAAGACAGGTAATCATCTTTGGTTCTCAGCGACATTTTGATATCATAATGAGTGTTTGCCAAAACCAAACAAACTGCATCTTCTGTGAAATCAAATAATTCGCAGAAAGTAAGCCGGGGAGTATAAATACCTTTAGTGCAATCGTTCAACACGTAAACATCTTCATTAACTCCATCAAAAACTTTTACTTTAAAAGAACCTGCTATTGGTATGATTACCTGATCCGTGTCAATATGTGCATGACCACCTCTGTCGTGAGTGACATGATGCATATAAAATATTCGCTTTATTTCAAATGGAATGTCTATGTTTTGTTCAATAGCAGTTAAATAACCACGTGAATCACCGTTGGTTTGAAATGAAATCTCATAAACTGTTTCAACTTTCATAATACATACAATATATTTTCTGTTGTTGTAATAAAAACTTTAGTCTAAACACTTCTTAAGTACGTCTAAATATGCTTTTCCAAATTTTAAATCTGGTTCTACATAATTGCCTTCTGCCCATTCATTCCACGAACGCAAAAATAACACTTTTTTATCATCCGGTTTGTTCCTGATTATTTCTAAGGCTTCTTTTACGTGTTTTTCAAACAATTCAGGTGTTGAACCCGTATAAATAATTGCTTTTCTTCCTGAACGAGGTGATCTGTCCCATTGGGGCAGAATTACTGGATATGCATTTTCAAGTTTATCATATTCAGTGTAAAAGTGTTTTATGATATCCTTGTAACGGTATTTATCCAGCATCATTTCAGGAAATCTTTTCCGGATAACACTTTCAATTAATTTTCTCCATTTACCTTTAATCTTTGATTCAGCATTCCACATGTTCCCGGGAATGATTGCATCATAACCTGCATCTAAGACTTTTTGATTATTTTCTATCCAACCGGAGGTTAATCCTATAAAATGAATTCCCTTCAGCCCATTCTCAACAGCTAATCTCTTCCAAAGAAGCATGAAAGAAGATACGTCCGGGATTGTCAATGGAGAATAAATAACAAAAATTGGTTCCTCATTAATCTTAATATATCTTTCATCCTTTAATGCCGGTAAAATACTGTAAAAATGGTCAATGTGATCTTGCTCTCCCGGATACAATTGTTCAATAATCATTTCATTTTTATGACCACGTCTGTCTTTCGTCCAGGTTCGTGTAGTCCACGAATGATTTGCCCAACCTAAACAAAATGGGAAATCGGGATTACCAGACTCAAGTACTTCCTTAAAAGGTTTGTCAAGCACTCGTTTACCATTACCAAAGTAATAATGCCAATACATAAAGCCCTCGATTCCCGCTTCTTTCGCCATTTGAGCTTGCGCCTCCCTCGTTTCCGGTAAGCGTAAATCATAGTAACCCAAGTCAGCAGGTACCCTTGGTTGATAATGCCCACGGAACAATGGTTTTGCTTTACCTACATTTGTCCACTCCGTGAATCCCTTTCCCCAATATTCATCATTTTCTTTAATGGGATGAAATTGGGGTAAATACATGGCAATAACACGAACTTTATTGTTATTCATTTACTTAAATTTTTTCTTGGAAATTTTGCTGATGATATGATAAGAACTATCATAATATTGATAAATAAAATTAATTGGCCTGTATATGCCTTTATACCAAAAAAGGTCCATCCTCTTATAGCAATATCGCAATATATATAAAAGAAAAAGAGAGCGATTAACGAAATACATCTTTTATCCTTAGTTGCATTTTTTAATAAAACAGATAAAATTAATATAAACAATAAAGTGCCTATTTTACCAAGATCCATAAACCAGTCTCCAATAAATGTATAAAACACATGTACCGGAATTCCTGTTCGATCTGAATTCCAATATTCTCTTTTTTCCAGATTTTTTTTGAATGTTGGCAAACCGACTGTAGATTTAACAAAACTAAAAGAATTATCTCCCTGAGTATGTTGTTCTATATGCCACATATAATTATTGAAATTTAGCTGAGGTACAGCTATATAAAATAAAACAAATTCAACATTATCATGTTTCTCACGTGCACTTCTGCTATACTGACGAGCTATAGTCATGGTAGTAAAAAACAAGAAAAAACAAATTAAAACAATACTACCATATTTAACCAGTCTTTTTTTGCGTCCTGTTGGAATATGTTTTCGAAATAAAATAAATAGAAATAAAACATCTAAAGAAAAATATGTAATATTCATCCTATCTGCCATATTCAAATCAAAAAAGATTTTGCATAAAATTGCCATGGTTAACCCGGCAAGCAAAATTTTATTTACATTGCTGTATGTTAAATAATAAAACAACAGAAAAGGAAGAGAATAATAAAGATATCTTATGCCATTATTTAGGAAACGACCCGGTCGACTAAGCCAAGAGTCTGACATTAAATTTGCATCAACAGTTACTTCATTTTTTAAATAATATGTACTTTCTAATACACCTAGGTTACCTCCACCTATAACATATGTTTTAAAAAGATATATAGTATTTTCAACAAATGGCAATAAAGAAATAAGTGATACAAATACGATAAAATACTCTAATAACTCCGGATTCGAAATTTTTATGTAATTCAAATTTGTGTCTTTGAATTTATATATGGGGATCATGTAAATAAGAAAACACACCTGAAGATATATATAAGGCGGTAATGTTATGTTGGATGACATCCAAGGCATCATAATGTGCATAAATATCGATGAAACTGCACTGATTGCCCACAGCAACAAGACATAAGATTTGAGAAGTTTATTACTATCTTTATTAAAGAGGCTAATAAAAAATAGTAATACAAAAAAAACAGCGTTATATATAACAAAATTTGTGGAATTTGGCATAATTTGTTACTATGAATTTATCGAGTTCATCATTAACTGTTTCTTTTCGTTACGTTTTTTATAACAATCCATAAGTTTTATAATAATATGTTGAATATCATCTTTTCCTATATCTAAAACCAATGTAGTGCTATCTTCAAGAGAATATCTGCTAAATGCTCCGGAAAACTTATAGCTGTAAGCTAAACCAAAAACCGGAACATTTGTGTAAATGGCGGCAAAATTAGCATGCATACGAGAACCAATAAAATAATCGCATTTAGAAATTATATATTTCAACTCCGGTGCGGAATAGTCTTTATCTATAATAGAAACATTATTTTTATTTGTCAGTTCTGAAAACAGGTTTTTTATTGCCAGTAAATCATCTTCAAAATCTATTGGATTTTCACAATCATATGTATGCGGAATAAGTACAACAGGAACATTTAATTGCTGAAATTTTTCAATTATTTGTTTAATTAACTCTCTATATAAGGGCGACCTGCCAGCCAAATTTCTAAAATTATTGTTATACAACAAACCGCTTATATTTACACCAACCGCATTATCAGGAACTTCAACAACAACCTTTTGTGGTAACATATATTTACTTACATCGTGATCTAAAGAATAAATCAAATTCTTTTTCTTTAATTCATCTACATACGATAAATCACGAACATAAATTTTTTCGGCATTATTTAGAATAATATTTGCGACCTTTTTTGCTTTTTTACTATAGAATGGACCAATTGTTTGTGGTAAGATGATAGTTTTTGACTTCATTACTACCGAAAAGAATGTAAATCGATTCACTTCCTTGAAAGTGGAAAAACTATAAATATCAGAAAAACCATCACCTCCTGCAATCGAAAAAGTATATTGAACCCTCTTTAAATCCTTACCAAATTGTCCAATTTTTATGGTTCTTCCAAATAATTTGGACAACAAGGCACCTAAAACGACAGGAGGAAGCCAATAATATCTTCTGGTTATTGTTATATTCTCATTATTTACCTTTACTTTATATTCTTTATCTTCTCGTTTTTTACGTAAATAATACGAGGGTGAAATAACATCAAAATCATCTGTTTTGAGATAATCCGATATAAAGTACAAACTCCCAAGAGTCAAAGCTTGACAGCCTCTGTTAGGGTCTTCAAGCATTACGCTGTTAAAAAAGATTAGTTGCTTGTTTGTATCTCTATTTTCTTTCATTTTGTATTTGTTTACTTCTCTTTTAGAGAATTTCATTTCCATTGAATGTTAATTCAATGCTTTTAATATAATTTGTATACTTATTTGAGGAACTCCCTGAGTTAAGTATTTTTATTTTAAATTTATTCGTTTCCATGTACCGATTAATTGAGACAACTTAGTTCTTAAATTTACTTTTTCCAATACATGTATATTTTTGTAGATATAACTGTCAATCTTTGGCGTTTTCTTCCCTGATATTTTAAACGCTAAAATTCTGTATTTATGATATTTTTTTTTACCAAACTGACCGGGTTGAATTTTATCTAAAGAGCGCAAATCCTCAACTTGCTCTTCAATTGAGATATGACCTGCATTTATAATTTTACTTAACAACTTGTCTCCTACATGTGTTTTTGAAAAAATGATACTCCTACCTCTGGCATTTTTAAAAGAAGGATAACCCTTTTCATCAAATTCACTCCAGCCGTCGCCACTCGAAATATCAGCGGACTCGCCTAATCCTTCGGGACAAATTTTGCAGCGAATATGGATGTCACTGAAAAGGAAATGCATATAGTCCTTGTAAAGTATCGACTTACAAGTTCCATCTTTTGCTATAACATTAAAAGAACCAGGCCAACCATTCTTCCTGTACACTATACTTTGTACCTGTTCTTCTTGTATTCCCAGTTGAGCTGTTAATTTTTTAGTTTGATTCAAACTGGGCACTCCAAAACAAAAAAACGAAAAGTAATACTTAATTTGATTTGCAACAGCCTGATTAAACTTGCTATATGATCTCAAAGCTGAAACATCACAAGGTTTTCCCACAAAAGCATAATACTTACCATTTTCAATAATTTGTAGAATATTAGCTAAAGCTGCGGAAGGAGCATATCTTGAATCTGCATTTTCCAATACTTCTTTAGAATTAGAACTCAACTTAACGATATTAAGTAAAGGATTCTCCGGATCAGGGCCAATGTGAATCACATAGTCAATAATTTTATTTTTTAGCAAAAATATTAAAATTGTTGAAATTATTCCTCCTGAAGAAGCTTCTTTTTCAATGGCATCAGAGCTGGAAGAGCCGATATAACACTGAAAATAATCTCCCCAAAAAGAATCTGTATGCGGTGTTCTTAAAGATTTGTCTTTATGAATTATCGTTGCCGGACAACATTGTTTGATAGATTTATACTCATCTGCAGGAACTTTTTGTGTTTTTTTAGGTCTCAAGAAACCGTCGGGATCAAGTGTCATCTTGACTTTCCCATTAGTGACAGACTCGCACAGCCCACACCCTACACATAATTGGTTTTTAAACAGCGACATAGCAATTAATTATTTATTGACCTACTTATTCTTCTTTTTAAGTTACCAACAAGATTTAGTGTTTTTTCCTTTTCAAGTGTACTTAAACCAAATTTATAAATCCCCAAAATTAGCAGGATCGAAGATAATCCAACAGTTATGACTAATCTTAAAAAATCGTGAACCACAAGTAATTTATTAAATTCAAACGTTACAAAGAAAACAATTAGCGAAATTAAAATTGCTGGTTTTATCACATCTAACACATAAGATCGTATTGACATTCCTGCTAAATATCTTAAAAATAAGATTCTGGAGATGCCTGCCACAATTTCCACAAATATGGTTACAATAATTACAATATATGCATCCCAAATTCCGTATTTTAGGAAAAAGAAACCAATTACAGGAGCTGATAAATTAATCGTACCAATTACAAATTGATAAACTTTTATTTTGCCGACAGCTTGTGCCGAAGACTGTAATCCTATTGTTAATTGGCCGATTAGTGTTAAAACCAGAATTAGTTGGCAGAAAATAATCGTGTGCTCCGGAACTTCCTTCAGCCATAAGTTAATGACATAATCCATCTCGATAATCAATGGAATTGTAAAAAAGGACAGTATAAAAAAAGAGAATTTACTTGTTGTCTTAGATAAAATAAGCATCCTTTCTCTTTCTCCTGAACC
>MTKW01010312.1_pt1 | contig 12089 bp, 10 predicted proteins | sample 1042761 | NCBI WGS metagenome assembly MTKW01 (sample SAMN06205366, study PRJNA360243) | anaerobic digester metagenome | biome: Wastewater treatment plant; feature: Anaerobic digester sludge; material: sludge; isolation source: anaerobic digester fed with sludge from wastewater treatment plant ...
CTACGCCCAACTCAAGTGCCACGACCCGTCCGGTGACGACTACTACGTCACCTTCACCCGGACGACCGTCCGGCTCTCGTCCTACCAGGACGATGCCATCCGGACCGTGGTCGAGACCTGGGCCGACGCCGTCGGCGCACTGGCGTGAGAGGGGGAAAAACCCCCTTTCCTCAAGGAATGAGTCCAATTTGCCGATTTTGTATGCCTGGCGCCGGCCAGCGACGCGAGCGGCGGTTGCCGAGCAGCCGTCACGACGCGAGGCTTCGCTGAGCAAGTGAGGGTGCCGGGGGCACCGAACACCACGAAGAATCTGGGCTATCATCCAAAGCAGGCACCACGTATCTGAATTGGTTCAAACCTATATGGCAAGAAGTACATTTGATAAAAAAATTATTTATTTGTATTTTCAATTGGGACAAATCCTTCTGTAGGTTTAAATTTTCTTTGAGTTGACTCATTGATCGACTTTACAATCTCTGATGCAATTTCATCAAGGGTACTGAGCAAGACCTCAACATCACCTGAAAGCACCTTAGCCTTAATAGAAGCGGAATCTCCTCCTTGTCGAAGTGCTTCAACAATGGCACCCTGTAACTTTTCCGCAGAAGAACTGGTCAGGTTCGTGACAATAAGGATCTGGCTAATATTTGCTTGTGAATACCTATGAATTTGTTTGAGAAGTTTATCTTTCAGATTATTAATCCTGGCATCTGTCATCGGTGCGAAGACATCCTCATAGACCTTACATTCGACACCAAAATTCCATTCAGGAATAAAGACATCAATCTCTGCCTCTTTTCCGTCCTCGATCCGCACCACGGCGTTGGGATATATTTCCACCTTGTGCTGTAACACCCCTGAAATCATCTTGTAGCGTAAATAACGGGATATGAACAGCGGGAGGTCATTATTGTCTATTTTTATGCTCGCATAGGAGTCTTCAAAAGTATATAGAATAGCAGTTACCCAATCTTCGCCGCACTTCGGACACCGATCAGAGATACAGGGGCAACTTGAGATTGTGAATTGGTAGTTCGTGCATTCGGGGCAGAGGCTGACTTGGAGTTTCGATCCAATAACGCCCAGTCTTCGGAGGGACTCAATCATTTCCTCATACTCATCTTCATCAAAGGTACAGTGAAGGTGGTTTTCTCTGGTTTCGAGAAGTGACGTGAGAATATTTATTGTGATCATGTCCGATAGAGAAGATACTCCCTGAATCGCTATGGTGGCAAGTTCTTTCTTGTGCTTATCAATTTCCGGGACAACCTCTGCCATCATGAGCATAGCTAATTTACTTTGTTGCAGTTCTGTCGGTGCCTGTTCACCAGACACTTCGGTAAGATTTTGTGTAAGTGTCGTTTCTTCTCTCATTAAAACTGAAATCTTGGGCAAAAAGATCTGAAGAGCAGATCCTATTAAGGTCGTAACTGCCACGTTCGCTTTGCCATTCAGTAGATCTGCAGAACGAGATATGGTTTGATAAGGGCCTTGAGCACTTACCAAACAAGGTAGATCTATGGGACTTGGATACAATGACAGAACGTGACCACTAACAAAGAGAATTCTCAATGCATCTCTCCAATGGTTTGTATTCGCAGCTTCAAGTAATGGTTTTACAAACACCTCAAGCTCTGACTGTTCTCTTTCAACTTTCGCCATAGACACTAAACAATATCGGAAAGGATACCTTATGTCTATCCATTTGATTTAAAAGATTTAAAGAGGGAAAAGAGCCTTCAAATGTTACACTTCTGCAATTGATAAAATGTTAAATGCAATCCACTTTTAACAAGTCAATCCTGTTTGATTATGAATTTAATGGGCATGTTCCATTCTAACGAGTTCTTTTGTGTTTTCAAAACGTCATAGAACATTAATCTCCCAATGTAATTTTTAACGTCTTTGCGTAATTCATCTGTGAAAATGCCTGGCACCAGCTGGGAGCGGCGGTCACAGAGCGGCCGTCACACTGCGAGGCCGTGCCGAACGAGTGAGGGCGCCCGCGATCCCGTACACCGAAGAAAGAGCAGGGCGATGTTCCGAAGTGAGCAGCGCGAGCGAGGAAGCTCGCCCGGTTGAAGTTCTAACCCAGGTTCAATTTTGAAAGAAATGCATCGGAGTTTCGTAGATTTTCCAACACTTTCCTAGTTTCCGGATGTTGATCACCGTATTTTTCAAGCATTATCCGATAGGCTTCACGCAATTTTGTATTAGCCGATTCACATAACCAATGCTGTCTTTGAATGCGGCCGAGATCCTGAAGGATTAGAGCGTAATTGTTTAAGTGCAGCGCGTAGACAGGATGATTGCTACCAAAATATTTTTCATCAATATCAAGAGCTTCTTCGAGGATAAAGCGAGCCCTGATTTGATTATCAGTTCCTCCCAATTCCTGCAATACTGAGGCAAGATTACTTAAGTCGGTAGACACCCTTAGAGGGTTTTCTTCTACGTAATCCCGATTAAGCATGTAGGCAATCATAAAATGCTTTTGGGCTTTATTTAGGTTCTCTTCCCCACCAATATCTCTTAAAACTAAGCCGAGTGCTGCATGTGCTGGAGCTACTTCAGGACTGTCAGAACCAAAAGATCCTGCATGAATTTCAAGCGATTTTTCTAATTTAGCAACAAACGCGCCCAGTTTGGAAGGATCCCCCGTATTTCGGAAAGATAATACATAATTATTTAATACCCTTGCATAAATCGGATGTTCCCGATCCAAATCATTCTCAAAAGAATCTAAAGATCTCTTAAATATCTTTGTTGCAGTGTCGTAATCACCGATTGAAGTGAAATATAAACCCAATTGGTTCAGCAGGAAGCCTCTCATCCCGAAAGCGATGGTTAAAGACTCTGCAATTTCGATTGTGGCAAGTGCGTGTGGGAGAAGGCGTAATATTTTTGGCCAGTTGTTGAAATCATTAAACTCGAAAAGACAATTATCACATAAGATTTTCAATGCGGTCGCACCCACCTGTTCTTTCAATGGCTCTTGTAGATGATCACGGAGAATTAATTGGACTAATCTATGGCTGGAAATGCAATCTCCCTTCCGTTCGATGAGTGAGTAATTCAATAACATTTCGAGTGTGTCATCAAGAATCAATTCATCGTCTAATACTGACCTTAATGGCTCTTGAATCGCCTCTGGATCCTCGATTAACAAACATAGAGGGATATCATTTGGTGCAAAAAAGCAAAAGAGTGATAATAAATCGATTGCAACTTTGGACTGACTTTCAATTTCTTGGTAAGATATCTCTAGAGTCTTTACCAGACTTAAGGGATAATCTTGAGGGATGCTTCTATCGAGCAGGATTGTTTGATATTTTCGGTACTGACGGTTATAGTCTGAGATTTGGAGTCCCTTCGCTTCGATGTGGGCGCACGCCTGTGCAAGAGCCAACGGCAGATCACCCAGCGACTCTGCTAACACATTAGCTTCACCTATGCAATCCTGTTTAGTCCGTTTATATATGTATTCCAGTGACTCCTCTCGACTAAATGCGGGGATCTGCGTGTCTTTGCATAATCCCCCCCAATGGGGATATATTGAGGAGATTAGGACGTCCCCTGTTGCGGATCTTGGAATAAAACCTGCCAGATCCTCAGGCCTTTTAGCATTATCAAATATTAATAGCCAGTTGCCATTTGTTTCAAGCCATCTCCGAATGAATTCTATTCTCTTTTTTGGCTCTTCTATATCATAAATATCCAAACCTAGCTTTTCAGCGAGATCAAGGTAGTTAAAGAGGATTGTTTCTGGAGATTCCGATTTTATCCACCACACTAGATCATATTTAGTAGAGAATCGATATGCGTACTCAACGAGTACTTGCGTTTTACCGGTCCCACTTAAACCGTGTATTGTGTGAATACGCGACGAGGGGACTTGCGAGTCTAATGAGGCCTCAATGGCCTGAAAGACACCAACCCGACCCGTAAAATTATTGTTGCGAAGGAAGGGAACATTCCAGATATCAGGCAGCGTTCCGGGGAATCTTGGTCTTTTCGGTATTGTTTCTGTTCCCGGGAAACACGGCGGGTGTGATGGTTTTGCCCGCTCCTGTGAGATACCTTGCAATAACCTCTCCTTTGCTTGTTCTTCTTCAAGACCAACTAAATCAATGTATATTCTTGACCGAAGGAGGCCGCTTATGGCTGTTTCACGAACCCTTATTGGAATTATTTTTCGTTGTGCACCTGTGGGATCCTCACAAAACTTTGAAGTCCATTCTGCCTGACAATATTCGGATTCAAGATAATCCGGGGACAAAACCGAGATTAAGACATTTGATTCTTTTAATGCATTATCCATGCATACAACAAAGGAATTCCCGGGTCGAAAGTCCCATTCCTGAATTATTATAGAGTAGTTATTTTCTATTAAGATCCGCGCAACCCACTCGGCCCAAGATTTGTCAGCTTTATTGTAACTTATAAAGAAATCAGCCACACAGGATCGTCGGCTTGGGAAATAATAAATCTTTAGCCCGCGAGCATGCCCGGCGGAGCCGGTGATGCGAGCGGCGGGCAGGAACAGCCGTCACGCTGCGAGGCCGGGCCGAGCGAGTGAGGGCGCCCGCGATTCCGGACACCGGAAAGAACCAGGGCGATGTTCTGCAGCGACCACCGGGAGCAAAGAATTTCGCCTGATCGATGGAAAGGAACTCTTTTGCTCAACAGTGGAGATGCGGTGACAGATAGGGGAAAAACTATAGTAGAGCATGCTAATATGCACAATCATGGCCATGCATGAATCAGAACATTATGACAACATTGGAGAATGGCTTATTCAAAAAAAAGGGTGTCAAAAGAATGAGTATTCCAAAGGTTATGCAAAAGAGGTTGAATTATCTGGCGGTACAAGGGTTGATGTATTTGGGTTAAAATACATATTTCATGACGAAAATGATTCATATAATTCATTCAAATTCGCCGGTTATGCAGTAGAGGTAAAACATACTCCATTGGATGCAGTTGATGATATTGGCAAAATTACTCGCATTTATCTTCCAAAAATGCGAGAAGCATCACCTAAACAGCCGATTAACGGCCTACACACCATCAACTACTATATCGCATTTAAGGGAGATAGCACACCCCAAGATCTACTGACGCAATGCAGAGATGCCGGAGTCGGGATACTCAGACTTCACGAGAACGGTGGAGATCACATAGACATTAAAGAAGAACTTGAGCCAGAAGAGCACAGCCTACGGGGTATCTCAAACAAAGATCAACAAAGCCCTGGAATTTTTGAGCAGGCTCTAAGAGATACGATATGCATTCATAGAGTTATTGAGAACCCTGGCAAGTTATTCGAGGAATGTCTCCGTCCTAAATCGAGAGAGTATAAGAAGGAACTCGCCCTTTGCCATGCACGGCATTGCTATATCAAAAAAAAGGAAGCCAAGGAAGCTCTAGATTATATTTTTGAACAGGTAATAACGGACAATCCCAATGTCATTGCTGAAGGAAGAGGGAAACGGGATCAAGAGGACATAATTGTCATTACTTCCTGCAAAAGTGGAGAGCCAGTCTTAAAATTTGAACTGACGACCAAATACTTCTACATCGACACAATGGACGGAAAGCAATATCGGGTTATATCAAAGAACGAAGTTCTGGGATTTTCTGGAGGATTCGACAACATACACTATTGATTTGCCGAAATTGGTCGAAACAGAGATTGAACCGAGATTAAAAGCCTGAACACCCTATCAGGCATTTGTATAACAAAACCTCTCAAAATGCGGTTCTGCAGCGACCACCGGGAGCAAAGAATCTCGCCCGGCCGCTCCCGCCCTCGAAAAAGAAGAGACCTCCCCACCACCCCCGGTGAGGGAGTCCGCGGCCCGCTGCGCATCCGCGGCCGCCCGGATCACGTCCGCCGCCGAACCATTCCGAATATGCCGGAGCCACCCCGCGGTGTGGGAAGTCTAAACCTTTCCTAAAATTTATAATTGCCCGCCTGTGCCTATTGCTTACTCACCGCTTCCAAATCTCCCATCAGCTAACCACACCACAGACACAGAGGGAGCCGCAATCCATCTATCTCCAGGTTATTTGGCGTCACTCTCAAGCAGACCGCTCACACAGGCAATGTACTTCCCGGCATCGGTGATGTGAACAGAAAATCGCCTGCCGGTCCAGATGCGCGTGATGTAGCCTGTGGCTTCCAGTTTATGCAGGTATTTTCGGTTCGTCCTGTTGAGGAGTTCCCGGTTCTTCGGCCCTGAACTGTATTCGCCAGGTTTGTTCCTCTTTTCCGGCGGCAATTCGCCGTACCCTTCAAATCCTTTCTTGTGGCAAAAGTCGAAGAGACCCTCGCTGGTCATCCCCTGTCCCCGCCTGTAGAGTTCGCACAGCAGCAACTGGCACTCGGTATCTGGCATCATGATAGAGAAGTTGTACAGCGGTTCGACCCGCCCGGTCTCCACGATACTCAGACCGTGGTCCGCCTCGAGCGCGGCATCACCACCCGTTGCATAGCGATCCGCATGCACGTAGTATGCCGTAACCCCGTGCACCATCGCCGCCATGGTGACGGCCACCGACGTCATCCTGCCGCAGGCCGACATATTGATGAGGATGTCGTTCCCCTGCCGCTTCTCTCTCACGATCAGGGACGAGACCACCCGAAGCACATCAAGGATGTCGAACATATTGCAGTAGGCGACCTCGGGGTGGACACCCGCCGCCAGCAGCCCCTCACAGACCCTCTTCGTATAGTGGCGCTGCTTCTCCAGCATCTGTTCATCCAGATCGGCATTGTCCGGGACCACGATGACGTACGCACGCTCGGCCCGGTATGCATTAAACGGCTTTACGGCCCGGTCGATCTCATGGCCAAGCGGGATCAGGTGAACCCGCTCGTTCAGGCCGTCGCCCCTCGCCGGCTGGATCGGATCAAGAGTATTCACAATATTCACAATAGTCACGTGAATTTTTTAATGGTTTCCCTGTGCGTATACAACAATGGGACAGGGTGATGGGGGAGCCCTGCTCGCACGAGGAACCAGAAATGAATGACCAAACTCTCAAAACATCGGTAAAAGACTGTATCGACGACCTGATCGAGATCTGCGACTTTGCAGAACTCTACCGCACGTATGCGTGGAAGCGGGATCGCTGGCAGAGCGGCTTCCCTGACATCTGCCGGCTTGAGCGTGAGATCGGTGACGCGGCAAGAACCGGAACGCTCTCCGAGGAACACCTGAAGGCGATCGCGCGGTGGGGCGGGTTGCCGAACATCGAGCGGATCCGGGCTCCTGCTCCGATCCGGATCGCTCTCTTTGAGGATGGAAATGTTGCCCGATGGGCCCGGGAAAATCCGGAAAACGCCATCCGTGTACTTTGCGGCCAGATCCGGGGGTTTGGCCCCACCTATACCAGCAAGCTCCTGCGGTTCGCAGCACCGGAACTTTTCGGAGCGATCGACACCCGGATTGTCCGGGTCTTTGGTGCGGGAGAAACCAGCCACCTGCACCTCCTCGACCTGACCGCGACACCCGTCGATGGGCGCTGGGCGATCCTCTCCGGCCAACAGGGCTGGCCGGAAGAATACGGCACATGGACCGCCATCCTGACCTACGCAGCAGCAGAGCTCAATGCAACAGGTCAACCGTGCCCGCACCCGGAGACGCTCATCAATGCAGGACTTCGCGAGCGCGGGATCTGGCTGAACGCCGATGTGGAGATGGCAATCTTTAATTATGCCTCGGGGAAGATCCAGAACATGAGGAGTGATTGAAATGGATACCCTTGAAACCCGCTCACGGCAAGCGAACGAACTGAGAAAGAATGGAAGGTACGAGGATGCCCTGAAGATCTATCGTGAACTCTGGGACGGCCAGCACTACAACGAATATACTGCTGCAGGCCTGCTGCACTGTCTCCGGAAACTGCACCGTCTCGACGAGGCGATGACCTTCGCCGACGATATCACCGCGCGTTACCCCGATCACAACTGGGTAAACCTGGAGGTCGCGTGGGCATACGCCGACTACGTCAAGGGGATGGCAGAGAATGGGGCATCTGTCCCGGTGCTCCATGCCTGCGGAGAGAAGGCCCTCTCCAGAAACCCGCCCCCACAGGCGGTAAACCATATTGCCTTCGCCATTATGGGGCCGGCAAAGAAGGCCAAAGACTGGAATATGCTGACAGCATGGATGTCCCGGGTCGATCCGTCGCTGCTCAGCCCGGCGGGGATGAAACTCCCCGATGGAAAAGAAGGCTGGAGTTACCTTGCCCGCTGGTATCACTACCGGAACCTGGGGCTCATCAGCACCGGGCGCGCGCAAGAAGCCCTTCCCCTCTGCCGTGAAGCGGTCGAGAAGTTCCCCAACCAGTACAAATTCTTTGCATACGACCTCGCCAAAGCGTATGCAGGCATCGGCGAGTACGAAAAGGCGGCAGAAACGTTTGATGAACTCTGCCGGAATGTCCGGCCGGACTCCTACCACCTCTTTGAGTATGGAAAAGTTGTCCACCAGCTCGGCCGCCCGGAAGAGGCGCTGGCACTGATGGCCCGGGCTGTGAAAGCAGGGCAGCGCCCGGAGTTCATGGTCGGATACTTCATGGAGATGGGTGACATCTTCAAGCAGGTCGGTCGACTGGACGCGGCCCGTGACCACTATACGCTGGCAACGGCCATCCGGATGCGAAACTCATGGTCCGTCCCTCCTGAATTGCAGCAGCGTCTCGATGAGAACGCCATCTCTTCGATCGAGGACTCCGTCGAGGAACTCACCTATCGGTGCAGCCGCCACTGGAGCAACTGCGAAGCCGAGCAGAGTCCCCTGACGGCGCAGCATGAGCGGGAAAAGCCGCTTGCAGAGGGGGTAGTTGGCAGGATCTTTCTCGGGCATCCAGATCGCGAGTACTTCTTCATCAACCCGCCGGACGCTGACGGGTACATCGGGTTCAAGAACGAGCTCACCTGGGCCCCGGAGGATCGGAGCCTGGTTGTATTCGACATTGTTCCATCGTTTAACCGGAAGAAGAACGAGTGGGCTGCAAAGGCGGCGAACGTCCGACCGAAGGACGATACTGCAGCGAGATAAGGGATCAGAGACAGGAGCATACCAGATGCAGATAACCATCATCGCCGGGTTTGGGGTGGGCGATATCGATACCTATGAGATCGCACCGGGGGTCCTCGAGATAGTGGTCGATCCGGAGAAGGGGCGTGCCGTGAACGATATTCTCCTCAACCACTCGATCCTGGGGAACTTCCGGTACACTGCAGAACCGATACTCGACCGGTTCCGGATTGCAGTCGGTCAGTACAGCGACCTTGACCGCATTGAGGAGGCGCTCGCGGAGATCGCAGCGCTGGAATACGATGAGGCTTCATACAACGCTATCGATGCCTATGCCGTACGGGATCTTGTCAGGGAGCTGCGGCAGCAGCGGGAGGAGGCGATCGCGAGAAAGGAGACCGACACGATCGAGGATGAGATCGCGACGGGGGTCTACGGCGGCGAATACTAAGTGTCCCTCTTTTTGAAAAGTGAATAGTGAGTCGGTAGGACAATCGGTCTTGGCACTTTTTTCATAAAACAACCGCGAGCATGCCCGGGCCTGAGCCGATGATGCGAGCGGCGGGCAGAAGCAGCCGCCACGAAACGAGGCCTCGCCGAGCGAGTGAGGGCGTCTGCGGTTCCGTACACCGGGAAGAACCAGGGCGATGTTCTGCAGCGACCACCGGGAGCAAAGAAGCTCGCCCGGCTGCATATCTTGTGCATCCAAGAACCCAAGTATTCAAATTCCGCCAGTTGGGGAACGAAATAGAGTATTTGTGGCGGGAAAACAATTCGTCACGCATGGCTCGCAAGAACAAGCCCAAAGGGACGAGAGATGTTGGTAAAAAGCAGCAAGATAAACGAATCAGGAAACGGGTTCATATTACCCTATCCGACGAAGTTCTCAGCATCCTGAAAAATACGGGTTACCCAGCTTCCCGTGTAATTGAAAAGCTCATCTTAAACACATATTCGGAAACACATCCGATTTGCCTGCAATTAGGGATATCAAGATGTGCTTGCTGTAATGCATACGGGAGAACCCCACCGTGCGGAGGTAACCCATCCCCACAATTGAAAACAGATCGCAATCTCTCCGCAGCTCCACGGACCCAAACGAAGAAAGAACTCCTGCCAGAAGCGCCGCTCCCACAAGAGACGCTCAACGACGTATGGGAGCAGCACAAAGGCCCCTGGAGAGCGTGGCTAAATAACCGTGTAAAGGGCAAGAGGTTGTCGGACAGAAGCGCCAAGGATTATTTCACAGGTGTACGGACGCTTTTCGAAACATACTGTATCGGCAAGCCTTCGGCATGCGATGCGATAGCGTTTGGGGACAAACAATCGAGAGGGTTGCGAAATTTCTTCAATTATCTGGAAGACGAGGAGATTACGTATCTTGCAGGCTACTCGTTAGAAAACTGGAGACGGAAAGTACGGATTACGGCATCGGGAAAGGATAGGGTATTCCCCGAGACCGAAGATATCATCGAGGCGTATATGCATCTTCCCGATGAGGTAGTCACCGAATTCAAGCTTCTGGTCTATACCGGGTGCCGGTTCTCCCACGGTTATGAGGTGCTGAAGAATATCCATCGCCTGAAGATAGAGATAGCTGAGAACATTGCATACATCAACACGGAGCCGCTAACGAAACATACAAAGCAAACGTTCGCCATGTTTTTCCCTGCCAGTTTCATTGAGGAGCTGCAGGACTTCAGCCCGGATACGATGCAGCATCCGTCAACCATTATACGGAAAATCCAGCACGGGAACGTGTCCGTCAAGACCATTCGGAAATGGCATTTCAACGTATTGAGGAAAAAGGCCAGGATGGATTCTGCGATAGCGAACTTCATGCATGGCAGAGGACAATCGAATGTCGGCGATGATGTTTATCTCGAACAGATCGGGTTTGCAATAGAAGAATATCCGAAGGTATTACCGTTTATCCCAAATTTCAATTAGACGAGGAATAATTGAAGAGAAATAGAAAAGAAAATTTGCGGCGGTTCGTAGGGTGTATAGTGGTTTAGGTTGAACTCAACCACTGTGAGACTACACCTCGGCAATCAATCCAGTATCTCATCTATTAAGTTTTGTGTAATCTTTCCCTCAAGGATTTCCCGACGTTTCCTAAAGGAAAGAAATACCTCCTCTTTGTCGACGTGATCCGCTTCTCCTCCATCGGCATGCTCTTTTGAAAAACAGAGATTTTCAACAGTGTTTCTCAATTTACGATTAATTAGTTGGGGAAATATCTCCTGCATGATATTGATATTGCCTAGACAAAGGTTTCCGAATTCTTGCATATCGATTTCTGCCTTAATTTTACTAGTTATTTCATCAACTCTCTGCTCATCCTCAAAAAATGAATTATAGGCTTTTATTAACTTTTTCCGCATCGGTGCTCCTAAAGCACAGCTTTCCAGTTCATCAAACTTACTGTCAGAATCAGCATATGGAACTTGAAAATTTAAGGGTGCATTAAGACCTGCTCTCTTTATCCAATCAAGAAATAGTCTTCTTACCTCTCTTTCTTCAGTCAGCGGTTTGAGTGCTTCAACTAAACGCATTTTTGGGTCTCTGTTTCGATCTATCCATCTCTTTACTTCATATCCATCATCTTTAGCACGAGTTGAATTGTCGTCAGGAAGGCTTGAATAGAACTTTTCAAAGTTCAATTCTTCGTCCATTATCGCAGATATCCTTTTAGAAAAAAGGGCAATTTTGGTCGCAATCTTCTCATCATGTCTCTGGAGATAATACTGAAACACCCCTAGAAGAATTCCAAATGATGCAACAATTTCAAAAAAATAAGCGCCAGGTGAGTAGTTCAACGATCCAGTGAGGTTTTCTACTAGATAATAAAGCCCGAATACTCCCAACCAGATCAAGAATACCGGAAATGTTTCATATATTGTATTTATCACTAATTGTTTGAAAACAATTGGAATTGCCTTTAACGGGAAATCTTTCAGGAATTGGTATATTTTTTGTAACAGGTCAGGTATCCGCTACGCTACCGATGGCATGAAAGGTTCTCCTCTGAAAGCC
>MTKW01003370.1_pt1 | contig 12086 bp, 12 predicted proteins | sample 1042761 | NCBI WGS metagenome assembly MTKW01 (sample SAMN06205366, study PRJNA360243) | anaerobic digester metagenome | biome: Wastewater treatment plant; feature: Anaerobic digester sludge; material: sludge; isolation source: anaerobic digester fed with sludge from wastewater treatment plant ...
GCCCGAATTGCAGGCGTTTCTCCAGCCCGGTCTGTTCGGGGGCTTCGTGGCCGAGTGGATGCGGACCCCCGAACACGCGGCGCGAACAGGTATCACGGGCATCCCGGAAGCCTTCCAGGATTTTGGCAATCTGCTCCCGAGTGGGTTGGTTTATGGCATCGCGCCTGCTCTGGATGAGACCGCTTGTCGCGAATTATTCGAATGGCAAAAGCCGTTTTGGGTGCAGATGTCATGGCTGGCGGAGCATCGCGCTTCCGCCCGCAATCCCGCGCGGCTTTACCAAGACCACTTACTTACTCTGGCTGCTCAATCAGCGAACAATTTTGGCGTTTTTCTGGCGCAAATGAACCTGTCTTCCGAAGCCCTGGAGGCGTTTCGTGCGGCTCGCCGCATTCATCCGGGCAATATCAGCGCTCTGCTGAATCTGCTGAGTTTGAGCGCTAAAAACAACATCCCCGAACAAGAGCAGTTGGAGGCCGATTGGTCCGTCCTTCGCGAAAAGCTGGATGGTTCGGAATGGCTGTTGGCCATACGCTACGGCTTTCTGTGGCGCGCGCGCGATTGGATGCAAAAAGGCTTCCCGTGGGCTTTGTCGGGCGAACCGGCTCCATGGGCTCATCTGCCATTTGAGCGCACCTTGGATGATCCCCGGGAAGCTTCGGTGGCTCAGCTCATGGATCAAATCTTTTTGCGTCTGGGTCAACCGTCCGGAAACGATTTGGCTGCGCGCGCGGCCTTGGCGCATTATCCCAAGAACAACCAAGCCCTGATTGATTTAGCGCGGAATGCCCTGCGTAATAATGATCCTGCGGCCGCCGAAGCCTACTACATGGCCGCGATGGCCAATGGTGTGCCGGAGACGGCGTTGGGATTGGATCGCGCTCTGCTGGCGTGGCTCAAGGGGGATAGCGAAACGGCATTGGAAAAATTGCATGAACTGAGGGAACAGGCCTTCAATGATCCGCGCNNTCCGCCATGAATGGGATCAGGCGGCGCAGGAGTTGGAGCTGGTTTTTCATCACGAGCCGCGCAATCGCGAGGCGTGGGAAATGATGTTTGTTCTCGGAGTTATTCACGGAAACGCAAAGGACCAAAAGGCCGCTCATCAGATGTTGATGTCGCAGAGTCCGCCTCATCCGATGAAAATTTTAAGAGCCGCACGACGGGTACAGAATCGGGGGGATTCGATGCGCGCGTGGGCCATCGTTTGGCAGTCGGCCCAAATCAACCGCCATCCGTTTTTGTTGCATTCACTGGCCAATCTATTGGGGGAACAAGAGGATGGTCAGGAAATGGCCCAACGGCTGATGGATGAAGCCTTGCGCTGCCAACCATTTAACCCCATGTTCATTCTCACCGACGTTGAATTGAAGCTGCAGGCCGGGCAACTGGATGTCGCACGGGAAACCGTGGAGCAGTTGACAAAGGATATGCCGGACTATCCGATGGTAAAATTGACGGCCGCGCGGCTCATGATTATCATGGGTGACCGTGAGCGCGCGCGCGCGTTGCTGGACGAGTTGAAGACGAAAGAGGAGCATTTCTCGGCTGGCGAATTGGCGCGATGGCGAGAAGTGAATGCGATGTTAACCCCCGAAAATGAATAACTTCCCGAAAATTTCACCCGAGGACCAGCCGCCCCTCAAATATACGTTTTTCCCGCCGCGCGGCGTGGACGCCGTGCATTCCGGGCGGGACCCTCATGCCGTTGTCCGCGATGACCCGCTGGGGCTTTTATTCCCGACGGCGCGCCAGTTGGGTGTGTTCTTTTTCGTTTTTCCCCTTTTGGTCTACCTGTGTTCATTAAGTTGGGGGCCGTTTCCCGGGTTGCCGGTTCATGTTCTGTTGTCGCATTTGAAACTCGAGGCCGCACCGCCTCCACTGGATATGCTGTGGGGGTGGGTGGTGCGAGTGGCGGATCGTCTGCCCGGTCTATCCATTTCGGGATGGCTGGGGCTGTTCAGCGCGGTGTGCGGGGCGGCATCCATTTCGCTGTTGAGCCAACTGACCTTGCGTGTCGGCTATTTAATTCGCAACGAGCCCGGTCCGGACGCCTTCATCCGTGAGGCACGCGCCCGGCGGCTTTCCGCCACGGTGGCGGGTTTCTTCTGCACGTTTTGCATCCCATTTTGGATTGCATCAACGCGATCCCTCCCGGCTTCCTTCCACATTTTCCTATTACTGATAACGGCGTGGTGGTTTTCGCAGTATCAACACCATGGCCGGAAGCGCCATCTGTTTTTATTGTGCTTGTTTTATGGCGTCGGCATCACTGAATTTGCCACCTTCATCGTTTATTTTCCGCTGGCATTCTTCCTGATCTTCCGCGAAATCTATCGCTGGCGGGCGGGGCGCGACTGGAAAACGTATGTGATTGTTTTTGGCGCCTTCGCGCTGGGGCTGTCGCTATATTTTCTCAATGCCTGGCTGCTCTATCGGCGCGGTGTTGTCTATCAAATCTATCCCACGCGCTGGGCCGCGCTGATGGACATCCTGCTCAACCAATGGCAATTGATTACTATTGTGCGTTATGCCGCCGGATTCCCCGCAATCATGTTTATTTCCCTCGTGCCGTGGCTGCTTTTGTTTGTCATGACCAGCCGCTCGCCGTGGTTTTATGAATGGGGGCAAATCACTGTTCGCCTCATGGTGATTGGCGGTCTGCTCGCCACGCTCTACAACGCTACCTTTGCGCCCTGGAACTTGCTGGGCATGGGCTATTTCATGGTCACGCCATACTTGTTGCTCGCCGTTTGTCTGGGCTATACCACGGGAGAGTTCTGGATTTTGGGCGAAGTCCAAATCCTGATGGATCGCAATCGCTTCATGCGCGTCAGGCGCTATCTATCCAGTTCGTTCGCTTTGCTGATTCTTGTTGCCGTCGTTGTCAGCGGCCCCTTCAACTGGGATGCCGCCAATGGACGCGAGGGGCGCATCCTGCAGAATGCCGCCAATGAAATTCTGGAGGCCACACAGTCGCGCCCGCTCATTTTCTCATCGGGCCTGATGGATGACATGCTGCGCATCACGCTCCGGGAGCGCGGCGCTCCCGGAATCGTGATTACTCTGCCGCGCATCTCGTCGCCGTTGTACCTGAAACACATGGGGAAATATTTCACTGACGAATCGCTGCGGATTCCTTTGCAACAGGGCAATTTCAGCGCCTTCATGGATAACCTCATGATGTCCGAATGGGGGCCTGCGGCGACCAGCATCATTGATATTCCGGACATGTTCCGGGAGTACGGCTATTTGATTCCGGATGGATTCCTCTATCGCATGGAGACCGAGCCCGGGCAGGTGGATATGGTTGCGCTGATGAAGGCCCAGCAACCCTTTTGGGAGCGCATGCAATACCACGTGAAGCATCCCGTGCCCCGGGACAACCCGATTCATCTGTATGAAGATTTGTTGCGTCTGATGGTTTCCAAGGTGGCCAACAATCTCGGGGTTATTCTGATGGGGGAGGAAAAGGAACTTGCCGCCCTTGAGGCATTTCGCGCGGCTTGGCAGATTTATCCCGACAACGTGAGCGCGATGCTCAATTTGCGAGAACTGGCCCGCACCCATACGTTGCCTGAAGACGAAAAATTGCAGACCGCGTGGACCAAACGCGAGCAAGTCTTGCACGGCGAACGGTGGGCGCTCGCCATCCGCTATGGCTATGTCTGGAATGCCAGCGAATGGGTTCGCCGCGGATATGTCTGGGTCCTGTCCGGCACGCCTTTGACCGAGGAAGCCGCCCGCCGCAAACAGCCGAGCGCACAAACCGGCGAAGCCTGGGGGAAGGCCGAGGCGTGGACGCAGAAAATGGATCAAATGTATTTGGTGTGGGGCATTCCGCTGCCTGATGAAAATCAATTCCGCCAGCAAATGATTCAGAACGAGCGGGACACGGGCGCCCTGATGGCGCTGTGTCGGCATGCTTTGCGCCGTCAGGACCCCGCCGGCGCCGAAGCCTATTTGCAGGAGGCCATGACGCAAGGCCAGGCAGAAAGCCAGATTCTTTTTGACCGGGCCATGATTGCGTATGCGTGGGGGAACACGGAGGATGCGTTGGCCCAGTTGCGCGAGTTGGCCAACACCCATTCCGGGGACCCCCGCGTGTGGGTGGCCTTGGTGAATTTGACCGAACCGGATGANNCTGGCGACCCATCTCGCGCTGGCTTCCATTTTCTTTTCACGCGAGCAGTATGAGGAAGCGCAAAAGGAACTGGATCAGGCGATTCGCATGGATGCCACCAATCTGCAGGCATGGGAATTGATGATGAAAGTTGCGCAAATGTCCGGGAATGCCCGACTGGCGAAATCCAGTATGCGTGCGCTGCTCTCGCGGGACCCCAACCACTTCATGCGTTTTCAAAATGACGGCGTGGAACAGTATATGAAGGGGGACCTGGAAAACGCCTATCTGACTTTCCGGGAAGGCCTGCGGCGTCGCCGCGACCCCTCGCTCTTGAATAATCTGGCGCAAGTCACGATGGATTTGGGCCGCGATTTGCGCGAGGGGCTGGCGCTGGTCAATGAAGCCAACCGCCGCAAGCCCGGCGATGGGACCATCCTTACCACCCGCGGCGAAATTCTGATTCGCCTCGGCCGCTTTACGGAAGCGCGGCGCGATTTGGAGGCCGCTTATCGCCTCCGTGGCAATCACCCCAATGTGTTGTTACTTTTGGCGGATTGTCAGCGTCAGACCGGCGCGCATGAGGAGCTTCGTGAAACACTCCTCACCTTGCGGGAGATGAAGGATACGCTCGATCCCAAGCAAAAGGCGCGGCTGGCCGCCATCGCTGCGGCGTTGCAAAACCAGCCGTCAGCGCCGGNNGGCCGCGTGACTTGTGCGCAACGCCACGACGCGCATGCTCGCCGCGTGAGCGGCCTCAACGCCCGCCGGCGCGTCTTCGAACACCAGACATTGCTCCGGCGGAATGTTCAATCCGGCGGCGGCCTTCAGAAAAATATCCGGCGCAGGCTTGCCCCGTTGCACATCCGCGCCGGACACCGTGACCGAAAAAATTTGCTCCAGCCGCAGCGCGCTAACGCAGACATTCACATTTTCGCGCGGCGCGGAGGAGCCGATGGCGCAGGGGATTCCAGCCGCGTACGCCGCCGTTAAAAACTCCATCACACCGCGAATGGGGCGGATGCCCCCTTCGCGAATCCATTGNNAAACCGTGGCGACGCGCCACCTCCTGCCAGGATTGAACATGCATCTCATTGGAGTCCACCACGACTCCATCCAAATCAAAAATGAACGCGCGGATGGGGGGCATGTTGGAGTTTCAGCCCAGCTTGTCGGGTGTGAAGGAATGGGGATACAGCTCGCCGATGGTGGTCAGCGCGATTTGCTGAATCTTGCCCTTGGCGTCCACGCCCACAGCGATGATGCGCGCATCGTCGCCGATGGAAAACTCCCTGATTTTTTGCCGGCAAAGGCCGCAGGGGAAGGCAAAGCCTTTCACCGCCAGCACCGCCACGGCCAGGGTCTTCAGTTGCAGCACGCCGGTTTTGACCATGCCGTTGATGGCATCCATTTCCGCGTGAGTGGTCAGGGTGTAATCCACGGTTTCAATGTTGCACCCCACGTGAATTTTGTTGCGAATGTCGCGCAGCGCTGCACCGCATTTATAGCCGGAGTAGGGGGCGTGGCTTTTTTCGCGGATGGCAATGGCGGCGCGCACCAGGCGTTGATCCGCCGCGGAAAGAGAGGAGAATGTAACGTGTTTCATGGCGGGGCACTTTACGCGAGGCGATGGCCGGAGGCAAGCCGGCGAGCGGGGCGAGCCGCCGGTTCAGCGCAAAAATTTGGCGAAATCTTTTTCCATCGCGGCAATGTCCGCCCAGCCGTATGTCAGCAACAAGGCTTGAATGGCATGCTCTCCGGCCAGAAGCCTATCGAAAAAGGCGTCCCACTTTTCGCGTGGATGTTTCAGGAGCAGATACCCCGTCAGGTATTTGCTCGTTGCGTAAAATCGGGTGTTTTCCACCGCGGAGGCGGGATAGCTGGTGGTGGTCAAAAGCTCGGCGAGGGGCGTCCAATGCCGCAACGGGGGAAATGCGCTCTTTTTACTTTGCCCCAAGCCGCGCGCGGCACGATAGGCGAACTCGCCGTAATACTCGGCGAGTCCTTCATTCAACCACAACGGCAAGCGCACCGGCAGGAAGCGGTTGAAAACCAGATGGGTCATTTCATGCGCCAGCAAATTAAATTTTTCCGCGCCTGTGCCAAACTCCTGCAAATACATGGCCTGAGCGCGCACAAACGAGATGACTCGCGGGTCCAGCCCCGGCACACTCGTCACCACGGCCTGCCAGTCGCGCGCCTGACGAAAAATAAAAATATGCGAGCGCACCGGCGACACGCGATCTTTCAGATTCGGCAAATCTCCTGAAATGGCCTCATAGAACTGTTCGCCCATGCGGGCGACCTTGGCGGCGAATATCTTTTGTTCATAGTGAAGAATGAAGCGCTCGGTCTGCAAATGTTTCCAGCCGAAGCGCGAGTCGCGCAGCAACGCGATATCCGCCGGCAAGAGGCCCGTCGTGTCCACCTCTTCCGCGCTGATGTCTTGCTGGGCGATTTCCGCCGGTTGATTTAACCGCGGCGGCAGGGCGGTCGCGTCAGGCAGCCCGCCCAGCAACAGAGCCACGGTCAGGGCCAGATAAAAAATGGGCGAATTACCATTCAATTGAGCTGCGGCTGGCCTCATCAATATCTTCATTCGTGAAATCCGGCTCATAGGAATCATCCAGCTCGGCCGCGTAGGCGGGCTGGTTCCACGCCAAAAATACGGCTGCCGTCGCGCCGGATTCTTTGGTGGGGCCAATTTGCACGCGCAAGGAACGTCCGGCCTGCGAGAATTGCAAGTGCCGCTCCTGACCCTGTTTCACCGACGCGCCCAGCAGCCATCCGGCGGCGGCCAGTTGCTCGGTGTAGAAAACCGCCAGTTGCGCCACGGATTGATTCGAGAGCAGTCGCGCCGAACCTTCGCGTGCGTCGCCGCGCGCGTTCTGGGTGGCCAGCCAGCCGGGACACTCCGGCAGGTCTTCCAGACCGGGCACCGGNNGCGGGGGCAGGCGCTTGGCGTCCACAGGACGTCAACATGCCGATGCACAAAAGGGGAACAAGGATAAGAAGGCTGTTTTTCATGGCTTAAGCTCCTTTTACAATGCTATACAACCCCCCATGAAGTTGCAAGAGAATCAACCGTTAACGACGGATTGGGCCGCGCCCGGCCAACTCGTGGCGTTTCCCGCCGAAGACCGCAAGAAAATCCGCATGCTGGACGCTTTTTACCGGCCGACGACCCGCCGAGGGGCACCGTTGCTGGTTTTTGTTCACGGGATGGGCAGCAACTTTTACCGCTCGCAATTGAAGAAAGCCTTTATAGATGTCGCGCCGGAAACGGGGTGGGGCATCCTTTCGTTCAACAATCGCGGGGCGGAACGCGGCACCGAGGATGAACGATTCAGCCAATGTCTGGCCGACTTGGACGCGGCGGTGGCATTTGCGCGGCGGCGGGGGCATCGGCGGTTGGTTTTCATTGGCCACAGCACCGGCTGCCAGAAAATTGTCTATTGGCAGTCGCTTCGCCGTTCCCGTCCAGTTGCCGGGCTGGTGTTGCTGGCGCCCGCCGACGATTACGCCATCACCCGGCAACATTTTGGCCGCCGCTTTGACGCCAAAGTTGCGTGGGCGCGCAAAATGGTGGCGCAAGGGAAAGGGCATCAGCCCGTGCAAGGCCTTTACGAACGCTTCACGGCCAAGCGGTTTTTAAGCATCGCCAACGCGCGCGCCACGGAAGCCAACATCTTCCGCTACGCGGGGCCGCTGACCCATTTCCGCCGCGTGCGCTGCCCGATGCTGGCGGTGTTNNATCACCGGCGGCAGCCATGGCCGACGGCAGTTGCGCGCGCCGCCGAAGGGCACGCGCCCCACGCAGGACAAAGTGCGCGCCGCCATTTTTTCATCCTTGGCGGCTCTTGTGCCCGACAGCCGCGCGTTGGATTTATTTGCCGGCACGGGCGCGATGGGTCTGGAGGCCTGGAGCCGTGGCGCGGCGTGGGTGGAGTGGGTCGAAAACGATAGAAACGCCCTTCGCGCGCTCCGCGAAAACATTCAGAATTTGCATGTGCCCGCCGAGGCCGGGCGGGTCCGCGCGGGCGAGGTGTTTGGGTTGCTCGCCCGCGCCTGTTCCGGCGCGCCGTTTGATTTGGTGTTTTCGGACCCGCCTTATGAGGAGGCCATTGCCGGCGACTGGCAGGGCAAGCTGGCTCAGGCGCTTGCGGGCAACGGGTGGGTGGCTCCGGGCGGCATTTGGGTCTATGAAACCGAAGGCGCCCGCCCGGCTCCCGAGTTTTCCGGCTGGGTTTTGTTGCGCGATAAAACCTATGGAGCGACCCGCGTTTTCATCCGCCAATTCCGCCCGGAATAGGCCCCTCCGGCGCGCTCGTGCGGGAAGGATTTTCATGCGTTTTTTGTGATTTCGTGGCTTGACGGAGGGGGGCGGGATTCTTATGCTGGATGAAGATCGGAAGGCTGTCGCGTGGCGGCCAGATCGGATGATGGTTAAGTAAAAGGAGTGGTAATGAGAAAATTGTTTCTGGTTCTGTTGAGCCTTGCGGTGATGACAGGCGTGGCTCTTGCGGATAACGGGTTGGGTATTTTTGGCACCTACTGGGATACCGAGGATCTTGGCGGCGGCTTTGGCGGCGGCATCAAGTTCCGCGGGAATCTTGGCGATTTGTTCGGCGTGGACCTTCGCGCATCCTGTGTGACCCAGTTGGATGACTGGGAGGGCGATGATGATTTGTATCTGATTCCTCTCGAAGCGCTGCTCCTGTTCCGGATTCCGCTGGGCGAATACTCCCCGGTGAAGGCATATGTCGGCGGTGGTGGCGGCTATGTCATTGTCCCCGAGGCGGATGACATTGATTTTGACGATGATTTCTGCTTCATCGGCGTGGGCGGCATTGAGTTTGCGCTGAATGAAAACGTCTCCTTGTTTGCCGAAGCCATGTACCGTTTCTTCGAAGTGGATGGCATGGAGATTGACGGTGAGAACATTGACCTGAAGGGTGAACTTGAATTCACCGGCTTTGGGGTGAACGCGGGCTTGTTCTTCCGCTTCTAATCGAACGCGAATTCGTTCACGAAAACCGGCGCCTGTTGGGGCGCCGGTTTTTTATTTGCGCAGGAAGGGGGCCAGCGGGGCGGCTGGCAGCGCGCCGGATGCGGTGGGGGTTTCGCGGGCGGCTTGCTCGACCAGATTCAGGAAGTAAGGCTCCAGATTTTGGCGCGGGTGCTCGAGGGTGGGATTGGCGCCTAGGGCGGCGCGTGCGGCGGCGAGCACGTTTTGAAGTGTCGCGGGGTCTTCCGGTGTGGGGAAGGTGAGGGTGGTGCGTTCGCGCTGGGTGAGGAGGGCGTCTAGTGTGCCTTGGGCGAGGATGCGGCCGTTGAAGAGAATGGCGATTTGGTCGCACACGTCTTCCACGTCGGCGAGCAGGTGGGAGCTGAGCAATACGGTTTTTCCGCGCGCGGCGAGCGCGAGAATCAAATCTTTCACTTGGCGGGTTCCCTGGGGGTCGAGGCCGGCGGTGGGTTCGTCGAGAATCACGAGGTCGGGGTCGTTCAGGAGGGCTTGGGCGAGGCCGATGCGGCGGGTCATGCCTTTGGAGAATTCGCCGACGGGGCGGTGGCGGGCGTGGCTCAGGCCTATCATGTCCAGCAGTTGTTCGATGCGTTCGCGGGCGACGGGTTTGGGGAGGCGGAAGAGGCGGGCGTAGAAGGTGAGGGTTTCGAGGGGGGTCAGGTGGGGGTATATATAGGATTCTTCGGGGAGGTATCCGATGCGGCTTTTGACGCGGGTGGAGCGTGGGGAGGCGTCGAGGACTTCCAGCGTGCCGGAGGTCGGGAAGAGGAGGCCCAGGGCCATTTTGATGGTGGTGGATTTGCCGGAGCCGTTGGGGCCGAGGAGGCCGAAGACTTGGCCGGCGGGGATGGTGAGGGTGATGCCGCGCACGGCTTCGACGCGGGGCCGCTGCCAGAAGTCGCGGAAGGTTTTGGAGAGGTTTTCAGCGCGGAGGGCGGTCATGGCGTTCCTTTGGAAAAATGGATGGGGTGGCGGCGACCGATTTTTTTGCCGCTTCGCTCGCAAAGCCTCGCTCGCTCGTCCGGCAAGCCGGCCGCTATAGACCTCGCGTTCGCTCTGCGCCTGCGGCTTGAGCTCGGCACTCGGCTATTCCACAGTGTGGAAAAAAGTTTTCCATGGTGTGGAAAACTTTTGCGGGAATGGGGCGCGGCGGCTGAAATTTTTCCACGGTGTGGAAAAAAGTTTTCCATAGTGTGGAAAACTTTTGGGGCAACGGGCGCGCGCGGGGCTGTTTTTTCCACGGTGTGGAAATTATTTTTCCATAGCGTGGAAAATGGGCGGAAAACTTTTCCATGGCATGGAAAATAGCGGGGCATCAGGTGATTTCCAGTTTTTGGCAGGCGGCGACGCCAAGGGTGAGGGGGACGGCGGCCCAGGTGGCGGCGTAGGCGGCGGCGGTGGCGAGGTAGGCGGCGGGGATGGATTGCGCGGTGTCGAGGGCGTCGAGAAGCCATAGGGCTTGGATGTTGGGGAGGAGGGTGTAGGCGGCGAGGGCGAGGCGGGAGTGGGTGACGTGCGGGCCGAGGAGGCTGTCGCTCATGAGGCCGAGGATGAAAAAGGTGGCGGTGACGAGGAGCACGGGCGTGAGGGTGAGGCGGGTGGCGAGGGCGGTGGCGAGGGCGGCGGCCATGCCGAGGCCGAGGTAGAGGAGGAGGCCGACGCGCAGGATTTCCCACGAGAAGTTGTGCGGGAAGGTGAGGTTTTCCAGTGGCGTGGGGGTGCAGGCGGCGATGGCGAGGGCGACGGGCAGGAGGAGGAGCATGAGGAGAAAGGCGGCGGAGGTGAAGGGGCGGCGGGTGCGGTGGTTCCATGCGCCGGCGAGGGCGAGGGCGGCGGCGAGGGCGAGCAGGGCGGGGCGGGCGGCGGTCCAGTCGAGCTGCAGGTCGCTGGCGCCGGCGCGCACGGCGAGGAGGACGGCGGTGAGGGCGGCGAGGGTGTAGAGGAGGAGGGCGGCGGCGATGCCGGCGGCTTTGGCGAGAAAGAAGGTGGCGCGGGAGACGGGTTTGGCGAGGATGGTGGCGGCGGTGCCGCGGCGGAGTTCGCGCGACAGGGTTTCGCCGGCGGCGAGGGCGGCGAGCAGCCAGCCGCCGAGGAAGTAGAGGGCGAGGGCGCTGTCGCGGATGATGCGGGCGGAATCGCCCAGGGTGTAGTTGAGCAGCAGGGGCATCAGGAGGATGCCGCCGATGCACACAAGCGAAATGAGCAGGAAGACGGGGCGGCGGATGGCTTCAATCAACGTCAGGCGGGCGATGGCGATAAACTGGAGCAGGCCGGGCATGGGGGCTAGAATTTGTCTTTGTAGGCGGGGGTGCTGGCGGCTTTGATGGATTCGAGCACGACGTCGGCTTCAATCGGGATGGGACGGTCGCCGACGGGAAATTCAAAGACTTGGATGCGGGTGTAGAACGTGCTGAAGGGTTTGACGACAAATAATGCGGGGGTTTTGTTGACGCGGAATTTTTCGACCAATGCCTGGGCGTCCTTTTTGCCGGGCAGGATGACTTGGAACTGGATGTAGAATTTCATGGCTTTGCGCCAGCTCATGTCGGTGGTGACTTTCTTCTCAAACCAGTTGCAGAGGCCTTTTTGGCTGGAGTCAATCTGGTTGTTGAAATAGACGAGCATGCAGGCGCCGGATTCTTTTTGGAGGTCGAGCAGTTTTTCGAAGTCTCTGGGGTCGGTTTGCCATTTGCCGGGGATTAGCTCGAAGCGCGGCTCATTGATGGCGGCTTGTTCTTCGGGGGTGGCGCCGGCGGGGGTGTAATCCCCGGACTCTGAAGTGGTCGAGAAGCCCCATGATGACGGGGATGGGGATGATGTGACGTTCGTGGCGGGTGGAGTGGTGGTGGAATCGGGGAACTTGAATTCGGGTTCGTTGGCGGCGGGGGGCTCGGTGACCATGCCTCGCGGGCGGGCGGATTCGTATGCGGGGGA
>MTKW01001983.1_pt1 | contig 12082 bp, 3 predicted proteins | sample 1042761 | NCBI WGS metagenome assembly MTKW01 (sample SAMN06205366, study PRJNA360243) | anaerobic digester metagenome | biome: Wastewater treatment plant; feature: Anaerobic digester sludge; material: sludge; isolation source: anaerobic digester fed with sludge from wastewater treatment plant ...
TTATAAAACACAGAAATCCTAGCATTGGAGTAATGCTTCTTAGTCGAACTTCCTTCAGCCGAATCCCAACGCTCCCTCCATGCGTCAATCCATTTCACGATTCCAGTATCGTCAGGGGTATCAGAGAATAACAATAGATTTAGGAAGTAAGGACTAGATTCTCTATCCTTTGTTACTTCGCTCAAAAATGCATCAATTCCCCCAATAATATGTTGGATTGACCCGCCACAATAAACGCCAATGCTGATGCCATCGCTAGCATATGGATGCAATTCGCAATAGTCTAGAAGAACATGTTTCATCAAATTGCTCTCTTGAGTAGCCCTAAACAATTCAGTATCGGAAATCTCCTCCTCATCGTCACCCTCTTGGCGTAATAAACGGGAACTAATTGTAGAATATTCTTCTCTGGGTTCTCCAACTAAATGTATATAATCGAAGCTTCGAACATTTGTATCGAGGTTGAGATTTTCGTCTAAAATCCCCAAAATAGGCCATTTGATATTGGATAGATCCAAAATCCGATACCAATCTTTGGTCTCTAATTTCTTACTCTTTGTCTCTTTCAGCCCTGAAGTAGCATACTCACTGAAACTCTGGCATATATAGGCATACTGATGGTAGATCATTTGAAGAAGTGCTGGATGAAGAGGGGTAACTATGCCTGAAGGCAAATACGATTTGTGTTCCCAATTACGAACCTCGGTAAACTCTTGGGGCACGATCATAAATGCTTTCATCAAAGCAGGGCCAAGAGGGCTCCTGGAACCTATCTCTAGGTGACATTCCATAAGGCTCGCATACTCTTTTCGTAATGCGTCGAAGTTTTTATCTAAAGCGTAAAAGAAACCATTTTCTGAATATTCGATTAGGAACTTTTCGTAGCAACTAGCAGTGGCCAGCAAATGGTCATGTAAGTTAATTCCTTTTTCGATGTCAGAGATTAATTCATGTGCTGAACCAGTCTCCCTTTCCAAACCTGCCTTTAAAATGCGTACTGCATCTTCGGGATCTTTGGCCATGAAAACCTCGTTAACATAGTCAAGTGAGAACACAGGAAGACAGTAGTCCTTGCCTTTGTATCGATCAATAGCCCAATCATACAAGTTAACCAGAAACCTTGCTTGGCTATTTTCCCCTAACATCCAGTAAAAACCCTGTCGCACTTCAATTCCTGACTTCCCAATAACAGTCACTTCAAACTGGAGGCGGGGTTCCGAATTGCTTCGAGCCGGTCTGTATTTCATATCCGAATTAGACGGTGCAAGATTTGATCTTATCTTGGCGTGACCGTCTTTTCTACTTCCTATGAGAACACGCCCTTCTATATACTCGTCTATTCCCCCTATAAGCCTTTTCAAGAATTCCTTAGCTAAATCATCCCCATCAGTTTCAAAATGATGCTCGTATTCAAGACTATGGAGAGAAATTTCCTTTATGTCGTTGAACGGAACTACTTCTTGGGTCTCTTTCTTAAAGTCAGACAAGGTTCTCCATAACCCCTCTATAAAAACTTCCAATGCATGCCCTCTTACTTTGATAATATTGTCTTTCTTAGGAGGAGCTTTGGGTTTGTAGTTCAATATCTCATCGTTGATGTAAGGAAAAGACGACTTCTTCAAACGGGCTAAATGGCTAGCAGATCCTGTTTCGACGTACTGCAGGAGAGATTCGACTAGCTCATTGACGTCCGAAAAACCGCCTAGTAGTTCACGAGAAGGGGCTTCCTTTGCTTCTTCGCAGAATTTTTCGATTTTATTCCTTGCTTTGTTCCTCTCTCTATTTTCCAAAAACCTGTCGTAGGTTATGAATTTTCGGGCATCTGTAATGTATGCTGAATACTTGCTCGTGTCACGCATTTCCAGGCCTAACATGTTCGGCAATCCAAAATATGATAAATCACAAAGGACAATCTTAATCGCGTCTTGTCCATCCATAGCCGAGCTAAACTCTCTGTTATCCAAGTAGTAGCTCACCTGAAGAGGATCCGCCAAACCATGAGCGTAAAGTTCTGCGAAAACCGCAGCAATCTTTCCTAGTTGTTCCTCATTACCATCAGGATTAACATACTTTTTTACAGCCTCTGCAACCCAGTTTTCAAAGCTTTTTCCCATACATATCTCCCATACTGTACGTTGATCCAAATGGAAAAAATCCTTCAAACTAGATTGATCTCTAATATCATCATAGCCGGCAAACAAAACTACTAAACAATATTGATCAGGTTGTTTTGTAGTATGCCGAAGGCTGGTAAGGTTGTCTGTTTCGTTATACCATCTTCTCTTCTTGATTTCTTCAAAAACCCGTCTTTCACTTTCTGTACCACTTGCCCATTTTTCTCCTAATCTATACGCAATGCCATATTCAAAACCGATATCCGCCTGCATTTTCTTGGACATGCGGGTAAGTTCTTCCTCCAACTGTTCCCCGATATTTAACAGCAATTCGGCGGGATAAGACGGTAACACAAACCGCAATACAAGATCTGGACTCTTCTCAACCTCGCGAGTTACATACCTTACAATGGCGTCTGCAAAATACCTCATCTAATATCTACTCCCTCTTAAACTCCGGTCATAAGGATTGCGTACAAGAGAACAACCGTCTGAAAGTTCAACTAAAAAACCGCCTGCTCTCAGCATTTGAGCAAACCAAGAATCTCCAACAGGCTGCACAGAACTGTTAAGAGGCAACCCAGACCAAATCACAGCATCTTCCAGTTCTTGACCTTCCACAGCTATTCCATGGTGGGCATAGACTCGTCTTTTGAATTCTTCATAGGTACATGATTTGCCGGGTTCAATTGTTGATAGTACCAAATATCGAATAAGTTGATCTGTCACAACGAACCTGGGCTCAGCACCCTTCGGTGGATAAATAATGCCCAATCGTTTCCCAAGCAAATTGAAATACTTGTGTCCATAATCCCTATCTATCGTTGCCGGTCCACATCCATCTACAAAGGCGATAATGTCTTCGTTCTTGAGCGCAGTCTGTATCATGCGAAATACAACCCTCACATTTTCACATGAGGCCAGCCGCTGTTGCCGAGAAGATTTCTGTTGTGGCGAAAAGAGCCATGCGTAACCCAAAACATTACCATGGCTAGCGCCTACAGAAGGCACCTCTCCATACCTAACACTTTGAGCGCACATGCTCCTAAGCACCTGCATAGCACAACCAAATTCAAGTAGTTCCAGCCGCTCAATTGGTCCCAAAGTCGCAAACAATATGCGACTCATCTCTATAGCAAAAAGATACGCCTCGCGCCAACTTTCTTCTGGGCACCAGTCACACTCCAGTTCGTTGTTCTTATTAGTTTCTTCATGAGTAACGGAATCTAGATTTTCGATAAAATCCGCCAATTCATTGACTACAGATAGCTGTGCAATTTCCAAATCCTCAAAACCTTGCTGCAAACGGTGATACAAAGCGTCCAACTGATAATCGCCGCTATTATAACCGAGTTCTTTTGCCAACCCATTTACATCTTTACCAGAGAAAAGGTTACATTGCTGCAAATAAAGAAGTTCTCCGCCGCGGGCCAGGAAGCGATGCCTTGATACGCTATAGTAACTTCTGAACCCGTATATTGTGTCTACCCACCCAGCGGGCGGGTTTCTTTTTGCAAATGTGTGGTTCCATATGGTTTCCTGTACGAGGAAAGTCCTAACAATCGGGTAGAAATTCTGGGCGCACCATGTTCTATCGAATCCTGCACCTTGAAAACCTTTCAAGAAATCTTCGATCCATTCCTGCACTTCATCGGCAGCCCTATTATGGCTTTGAACCTTCTTGCTAAACTCTCTACTTAGTTCTTGATAATGAGTTTTGTGAACCGTATGTCTAGAATCCAAGGGCGAAGCCCTAAGTAGGCTTAACAGTTTCAAGTTCAGACGTATTTCAGGCCCGTATTTCAGTTTCTTTCCCTGTGTAGATGCCCAATTTTCTAAGTCATAAAGAGAAGGCAGAGGCGACTGAATTGGTCCATCAGAACCGATCCACTTGTTGGTAAACATTACCATTAGGAATTCTGCTAGCAATTCTATTGTCGTTTGATCTGCATAAAATCGGCTGCCGAACAAAACGAAAGCAGGGTTTCTTACGATATCTTTATACTCAATATTTGGAAAAGGTTTTGGAACACCCATCATACCACCCCTAATCTATCTTCTTGCACTGTCATCACTAATTGCTCGAAGGTTCGGTCAGGACGAATGCGGAGCAAACATAATTTGTCAGAAACATCTGCTTCAGTTCTGCCAGATTGCAACAGCTTGCCTTTAAAATCCTGCAATCGATTACTGTAGTACCCAGACAATTCATGAGTTATCTGACCCTCATAGCGGCGAAACACGTAGTCGAGAAAAGGAAGATCGAGTTCTAATCCAACATCAACATCTTCTGTAGAAATGTACCTGAGATACGGTACTTTATTGCTCCTCCCATCACTTGCGGAACATTGATATCGCGGTTTTATCACAAGTTCAAAATCCCTTTTACGAATACTGGCAAGAACCATCTGAGTGTCCACGTTGCTGTTATGGGGCGTAAGAGTTATATATAAATCGCTTTCATGATTAAGTGAACTCTCCGGTAATCTTACCCCCATAAACTGCTCCTGCAAGATATGCAAAACTTGAGTATGCAGTTTGTTGAGTTTAAAGTGCACATCCACAGATTCATCCTGTGTAATATGGAGGTAATCCAATAACGTAGGAGAATTCAGAAACGTGGTTATGAACTTGTTTTCCAAATTGCCCTCAAAGTTGCCACAGAAATAACCCAATCGTCTAATTTGGCGACGAGAGGTTTCTGATTGAGTATTGCGCAATTCGTTGTAGACCTCGCTAACCGGACCGCCGAAGAATCTTGTTTGATCTTCTTTAAGCCAAACCTCTCTCTCAAACTCGGGCACAACAATTTCACCAAATTCCGCATCCCTTATGAGTCTTACAGGAGCCATTTTAGTAGCTTCAGGATTTACCTGATCTCCATCATCTCCAAAGAAATTGTTGAAAAACCGAGTTTTTGCCACTTTGTCTCGTCGAGATATAAGTGACATGTTAGATATTTCCGTACAATCTAAACCTGCAGTTAATACATAAGCTAAATGTCCAGTCATTTGACGCATGGTTAATCGTTGACCATATTCGTAGAGGCGTTTGTAAAGGTAATATATCCGCTGCAAAACCAAATCTAATTGGCTTTGCAGTAATCGAACATTTCTGCTTATCGGACAATCTTCCTGAATCGAACACAAATGACATGGGGACCAGTTTTCCTCACATAGCATTCGCTTGAATACTTGGCATGCGGTGTGAATACTGTCTAACTGCCCTATGTTTAATAAGTAGAAACGTTTCTTTGCTATCAGCATAGGTTCGCTAGCCTCTAACGCATTAAGCACATCATCAAACGGTATGTCTAGTAGATTTTCTAGGTTCTCAAACGATTCAATTAGTGTACCTGTATTGGAGACGATAAAGTATTGGGTGCCATGGCCTTCATACGCCTTCTTCAGGATTAAGGCGCGTTCTTTCCTTTCAATTTCGCTCATGTCTTTTACGATAGTGAGATTATCTTTTGGGAGCGTATAAGTTGGTTCAATCCGCGTAATCTCACGCCCGGTTAGCCTCTGAATCACATCTACTGCAATAGTTGTTTTTCCGTCTCCAGCATTCCCTGTCAAGATAACGTTATGATCTGCTTTTATCAGATTGTATATTTCATCTGTAACAGGATTTGTCACGTGAATTCTGTGGAAATGCTTACTGGCTATTTGATTTTCTGCTACAGCATTCTCATTACCAGCTGAAACAGACGTAAGTGTATTCAAATATGCCACAAAAGAATTGTATTCAAATGGTTCTTCGAGTTCGGGTGTAGAGACTGGAATATGGATTGGCTGAAGAACAGGCGTAGCAGTGTCATGCTCAGTCTCTTCTGTAGTTTTCTTTTCAGTATCAGTTATAACCTCATTGAATGCTTCCCACATTTCCTGAATAGTGGAAAATCCCTCTTCGGGCTCGGTTGCAACAGCTCTTGACAGCCAAGGCAATACGTATTCGAAAGCATGTGCATTTTTAGGAATATCAGGTCTATCACCCACAGCTGGGTTCTTATAAGGCTTTTCGCCGAATACCCATTCCCACAAGGTTACTCCAAGAGCGTACAAATCACACTTGACTGAGAACTCCCTATCCGAAGATACAATCGCATAGGGAGGAATATACTGAGGCGTTCCATGGTAATGCTCTATTCGATGTGGACCAGCAAGTCCCAAATCGATCAAAACAGGATTACCAGTAGGGTCGATTATTATATTGTCAGGCTTTATATCTCCATGGATTATAGGTTCAAGATTTCCATCCTCGTTCCTGTTTTCGTGCAAAGCTCGAATACCTTCCATCAAACAACGAGCAACTTTTTCAAATTCTTCTGCTGTGTGTGGTCTTTCGCCACGCTCTATTATTTCACGCAAGCTTTCGCCAGAAACGTACTCCATAACAGCACAAAATCGCTTATTATCCCAATAACCAGGCGTAGCATCATATCTCACCACATACGGAGACCTAATCTTGCTTCCTATTTCGATCTCTCTATTTATCCTCTCTGTCGGAGTTTCATAGTTAAACATTTTAAGGACCACAGTTCCGCCTTTAAAATCTCGCGCTTTATATATCTGAGTTTCCTTGCCTTGGCCAATAAGCTCGATAATTTCCCAGACGTTGAACATCTCGCCTGGGCGTAATATTCGATTGGGTGTGTCTTCGTCATGAGATCCGACAGGCGTTATTGCCGACAAGAATTTATTTACATTTTTCGTTCGTTCTGATCTATCGGCAACGAGTATGCCTGCAAGCCCTTGAAGTAACTCGTCAGGCGCTCCAACTTCGCGCAACTTCTTTATGTGTGCGGAAGAAAGTTTTCCGCCATCGGCAACAAATTTACGCGTAGATTTGAACGGTTTTTCGCCTGTCAACATTTGATAGACTATTACCCCTAAGCTAAAAAAATCTGTGCTTTCATCAATATCTTGACCAAACAGGACCTCTGGAGCTACATAACCGTCATCCTTGATAGCGCTCGAATCAGGTAAAACCGTTATATGTTCATCCTCTAGTTGGAAAGCAAGATCGAAATTCATAAGTTTGGGTATACCGTTTTCGATGAGAATGTTCTCTGGCTTAACTGCCCGATGGATTATGGACTTCTTATGAGCCTCATCAAGGCCAAGAGCAATTTTGCTGCATATTGATAATGTGTCCTCCAAAGAAAAAGCATCTTGAGACTCAGATATAAGATCCCTCAATGTGCCCGTTTCAGACCAATCAGAAATTTCGACTACATCACCTGTTTCCATGTCAAATCTCTGTACTTTATGGATGTATGATTTATCGCTAATTTGTTCCACTGCGTTCAAAGTATTTAGAGCAATTTTCCTAAATCTCTCACGCTCGGTTTTGTCCGCTTGTGTAAATCGGAAAACTCGTAATCGCTTCAACCCACCGTGTTTTACATCAGTAGGTCTGGCAAGCATCTCTATATATTCTGGCTTCTGGGATAAGTATTCGACAGTCTCATAGCCAGGAATAGTGTACTGCTTCTCTTGCTTAGGCGTGTTAAGACTTTCCAAATAATTGGCGATTGCGGTAATTTGCCCTTCTTCAAGAATAGGTGCATCCCGTTCCCTTCGCCTCAAAAAGGAAACTAGATCCGAAATGGAGGAAAAGGTAAAGTTATGTTGCCCGGAACTAGCGGCCTCTGCAGCATCTTTGGGAGAGCGAGCGTTATATACAGTAGCATCAGGATTTGTTAGTACGATAATTGATTCTACCCAAATACGCGGATAGGTCACAAACTGATGCTCATAGAGGCCTTTCAAGATCTTGCATTTAAAGCTGTTATTTATGTGGGGATCCGGACGATACTCATTTTTGTTTCTGCGCCATTGGTATCCCCGGGTTTCTATGACTCCGCTCCAATGCTTAAGATCTACAACATATATCCCGGAACGGCCTACTATAATTAAATCGTACTCATAGTAGTAGTTAGTTTGGTTATCATACAAATTGACATTTGACAAACTCCTCAAACTTCCATCTAACAAACTCTCGATTTCCTCAATCGCTTGTTGCTCATGGGTGAATAAAGAGGTCGGTTCATAGTCTTGACTACCAATTGGTTCGCCTACGGATTCCGAATATCGAGAATTAATCTGCCAATTTCGATCAGTGTATTTACCTAGTATGCTAACCAACTTTTGCCGGACCAAGTCTCTGTTGGCTTCATCCTTCAAGAGATTAAAGACCCATTCACTAAAAAATGCATATTCCACATTATCTGTTATATCTCTAGCCTTAACTACCGTAGTCATAGTGTTGCATATGTGTTCTTTCCCCTGTTTCGGTTTCAAATGCCAAAAAGAATCGCTCTTTAGATGAAAAAACGGAATATATGGCCTGTTGCTAATGGCAAGAGCGAATTCATCAATGTATCGTGAAAAGTAAGACATAAGTCGATCATCATAATATACTCTATTTACTGGTTCATCTTGCCAATCAATCAGATCAATAACCGACAGAAGCAACACGAATTTATTCGGCTTTTTTAACTGTCCTGCCATCCTATCAAGTTCGGCTAAAAACTCATTCAGAATAACTAGCCCTCCCTTCGAGACAAGTGTCCTAGAGTATCAATTAGTCTAGATTCGGCAGACACATCTCTGCTAATCTCACCTTCCTCTAACACTTGGTCGTCTTCAAACTCGTCCTTTTTTTCCAAAAGTTCTCTGAGACTCAGGTCCTGACACCAAGTAAACCTGATTCCCTTATCAGGTAAGTCCGTCTCGTACTTCATTGCCTTGTAGTAAAGATCCGGATGATTCTTATACAACCCCAACCACTCTCTTTTTGATTGATAGAAACAGAAGAAACACCCTGATCTTGTTCGCCATGAATAGTAATCTGGAAACCCCAATCCAGATCCAAGAAGAATGTCTCTAATATCCTCATAAACTAACCCGTCTTCGATGAAGGGAAAACGAACCCTTAAGTCAGGATTCCGGCTAACTAATCCTTGGCGATCGCTGGACTCATCAGCTCTCAGCCCCACATAACTATTGACCATACAATCAGGAAATCGCGTATTAATCCATTGCTCGTACGGTATAAGTTTTAGAACTTCTGTACACCATCTCTGCTGAGGTGAAGGCAAGTACGGGAAGGCACCATATGGCGTTCGCTTCACTTTAACAAGACTCCAGTAATCCCATCCTTTTTCAGGCTTAATCACCGTTATATCAATATTCAAAACTGCCCTGATCCTGTCCAAATACTCGTAGGTCTCTGGAAGTTCACATCCGCTATCAGTAAATACATACTCTAAATCTAAATCAGGATGTTTCTCTCTCATATAAACTGCTAAGGCTGCGCTATCTTTGCCTCCAGACAAAGCTATAACATGTTTGTGTTTAGTCATCATCGTTATCACCCAAAATGACATTTCTAGCCAATAGAGCCAATATGGACCGACGCTTATCGTCTGATAACTGCAAGATTTTATCTAGGATAGATTGCACATCTTCGTCGTAGCTAATTTCAAGTACTTCACGTTTGACTGTGCCCCCAGGCTTCATTACACTAATGAGCTGCAAGTTCATTTCATCTGAACCAGTATTAGCGAGAACTTCCAGCTGTTCGATCCTGTCCGCGTAATCCGCTAACATCAGCTTAAACAATTCCAAATCTTCGTCATGCCAAGCGTCGACCGGTTTCTTTATTATTGCACCTGCGATTCCCTGCACCCATCTGACCGAATCAGGCTCTTTCCTTCGCATCGCCGCAAGCACCGGCCTTAAGTCAACATCATCGCAGACCTTATACAACAAACTAGCCTTTTCATTATAGGTCTGGTATAACTCTTCTAAACTTGAACTGCCAAACTGGTCAGTTAGCGCATCTTCAATAGATTGATTTAACCTATCAAATGCCTCTTGCAACTCAGAAAGAACGCTTATCAGATTTGCCTCCAGTCTTTCGAACCATAGATCTGACTCAACGTCTTTTATGTCGACCCCAAGCGCTTCAGGGAGGTCTTCAAATAGGAAACGCAAGGGATCAACTGCATTCATGATAACTGCTCTAACCCTTTGTGCCATCTTGGAAATATTACGGGTTTGTTTGGAATATCGTGGCAACTGATCGATAAACTTCATGAGTGGTCCTACGACTCCGAGCATAGTTGCATTTCTTACACTGGAATCTATCTCCACGTGAGATCTACTTATTGCAGCCTTATATACGGAAAAAGCCCTCTCCTGTACCTCATCGGCTAGGAACATTTTCACCCTGAATAGATCGGGTCTTTTGAGAAGCAAGGCAACATCTGCCGCAGATATGTATGGTGCATAAACATTATCACAGAAAATGATGAGATCCTCTGACCTCACCACTAAGTACAAGCAAATGTAAATGAGAGAAGGACCTTGCCTAAGCCCAAAAGGCGGTTTCCGCAGCTCATCCACTATATTCTCAACAGTGACACCTGCGGAAGAAGCCTGTTTCAACATCTCCCCTATGACCTGCCAAAGCGCCTCAAGTTCAGGTTCGCTTCCTTTCAAGGTCAGATACCAATCTCCAGTTTTGTTGTTTTTCCTATGCAAACCTTTCGCTAAGAGGAGGGACCTGTAAATGGCAACTTCGGGGCCAAAGCCTCGTAACCCTAGGTTCTCTTGCTCAGGTGCTATTGCCATCGCCTCAACAAGTTCTCTCCGCGCCCTGGCAGCCACAGCGGACATCTTCTCGTCACTTATTATCTCGTTACCTATGCTAGGAGCACTATGATAGCATTCGTCACACAAGTCGGAGATTTTAGACGATAGTTCTCTGCGTGTTTTTAATTTGCACTCTTTCCCATTTACGTACCAAGTAAGATTGGTTTCACCGGGAGTAAACGACTTCTCTGAATACCGCCTAAACTTATCCCTTATAACTTCATAGCGGTGGGTAACTTCTCTGCGCGCAACTTTGTCATAAGATACTTGGGGGTAGTTTTGCAGAATGTTTTGACACGCAACAAGTTCCAATGCTAGTTCTGATAGGGTGTCTTTCACTGGGGCGTAAGCCACAATAAAAGGACGACCGTCAAAACATCTCTCCGGTACCCTGCTAGGCGGTTTGGCCGTTCCATAACAATACGCCAAGAGACCATCGAAGCCATGATGTGGTACAAGATTCTTGTCGAGCAAATCCTCATAGGCTATCCAACGGCGCTCAAACTTGCGCATGGTACCTTTCTCTATGTAATGGCGCGCTGCTATGATTGCGGATAGAGGAAAATACTCCTCTAGTAATTTCTCTAAGGAATCAAAGGACAGTCTATCCTTTTCTCTGGCAATGGCTCCATTTACGTCAAAATCGGACCCTTCCCAGAGCCTAAATTCTCCAGCATACTCACGATAAAAGACAAGGCCTTTTTTAACCAGCGTTTCTAGAACTTCAGCGGTTTTGCCGTGTTCCCATGAATAAGCGTATTCCATCAATGATGATAAGACAGGGTAACTTGCCTTTAGCCCCATTGAGTTTCCTAACAAGTTAAGGACTCCGAGGTTTCTCAACAGTATGTTCTGTTCGTCGCCAAACTGAGCTGCTGATTCAATTATTTCGTCAATTTCAACCCATCGCTGAGCTCCCGGACTAGACACAAACGGCACATTATTTAGCCTGAAAAAGTAGTCGTACAGCGAATCTAAGCCTACTGAAAGCAAAGGTCCCTCGGTATTAACCGGAATCCGATCCATCTTGGCAGGAAGAGCATAGGGATGCCCACTGCAAAGAAACGCAACCAAGGTCCTTTCGTTTTGGGCATATTTGCGGCAAAGTTCAATTAGAGCAATGCCGGTTATAGGGTGAAGTGGGTAAAGACTCTTTATGACCTCTAAATCAAATTGCTCTTTTCCCATAAGTTCTACCGGCTGTAGTGTCTCTCTTACCCCCTTGGCCCACTGTTCTACGCGTAAATCCAATTGGTCAGTGAACTTATGCTTTATGATGTTCTTCATGAAATGCAGCATTTGTGC
>MTKW01047113.1_pt1 | contig 12067 bp, 15 predicted proteins | sample 1042761 | NCBI WGS metagenome assembly MTKW01 (sample SAMN06205366, study PRJNA360243) | anaerobic digester metagenome | biome: Wastewater treatment plant; feature: Anaerobic digester sludge; material: sludge; isolation source: anaerobic digester fed with sludge from wastewater treatment plant ...
GCGGTAACTCTTACCCATCTTGATATGTGCGGTTTTTTCGGAAAAATTAAAGATTTCGGTGAAGATGTTCATATTTCCGATATTTGCATAGGGGTTGATACTCTGGTTCAAATCTCCAACAACCGTAAAACTGCTGTTTGTAAATAGCTCACGAATAATCTGCATCTGCACAGGTGTATAATCCTGGGCTTCATCAATAATTACATGCCGTATCGAAGCGATATTGGGCATTCCATTCAGTTTCCCCTTAAGATATAAAAGTGGTGCCAAATCCTCCAGGTATAACCTTTTTTTATTTATTTGCCGCAATGTGATTTTGGATATCGTAGTTAAGTTTGCAATCGTTTCCTGATTCTTAACGAACTCTTTCATGAGGTCCCTGCTAATGAATAAATTTATATAAATATCAATAATCTTTATTTTTCCAATTTGCCGCGCTTTTTCACGCAATGGCTTGAATTCCTCCAAAACAATCCGTGTCACTCTCTTCTTGCGCTCTACCGGTTTTAAGTCGCTCCATTCGGGGTGTGATTCGTATTGTTTCAGCAGTTCTGTAATTCTTTCTCCTTCACTTTGCTTGATCTGATAAAGAATACGGTTCCTGATTTTTATAAGCCTTGGGATAAACGGAAGGTAAGAAAAGTCTTTATTAAACAGATCAACTTGTTCAGCAGCCGATATAATGGTTTTGTTCTTTACTGAGAAATCTTCGAACTTACCGGGATTTTTATATAGTAAATCTATATATTTCTTAAGAATATATAAAAACTCTAACGAAAACTTAAACCGTATCGTTTCAATAATGTCCCGGTAGAAAAGTGAATTTTTATTGGAAAGAATAAATTCTATCTGCTGGTTCAGGCCAAAGACTTTTTGCTTTGTCTTTAAACTGCTTTTTGCATATTCCATAAATGTGGTTTGGCGCACATTTTCTTCGCCAAGCTCAGGCAGCACTTCAGATATATAATCGTTAAACATGTCGTTTGGCGAGAATATAACTACATTTGAGCTGTTCAAACTATTTCTGTAACGATATAAAAGAAAAGCTATCCGGTGNNCGTATTGCACGGTTCTGTTCTCTCTGGATAGTGGTAACGATACTCTTCATTTTTTCGTCCTTGCTTTGTCCAAGGATTTCCTGCAGAATATCGTCATCGATCTTAATATCTGAATCAAACATATACTCCATCCGTCCATTTTTAATACGGTACTGCCTTTTTAAATGCAGTTCGCCTTTAATGGTTCCTGAAGGAGACGAATACTGTACCTTGCCGGGTTCATAATCGTAAAACATACTGGATATGGGCGCTCTCCAGTCATATACAAAAATCTCAAGGCTGTTCTCATTCTGAAGGGTTGATATGCCAATATATATTTGTTCAGGTTCACTCTCTCCGTCTTCTTTAAAGTCGATCCTGCCAAAGTAAGGGTTATCGCGCATTTTCTCGAGGTATTGTATCTTCCGGGCGGAGCCTTTAAAGGCACTTTCCATATTTCGCATTTCATCGAGATACATTTTAGCCTGAACCAGTTGCTCCAAATCGTGAAGATTTGTTGGGGCTCCTTCCACTTCCTCCCACATATTCCTATAGGTTTCACGCATATTTTTTTCAAAATTGCGCTTATCCTTATATCTTACCTGCAACTGACGGTTAATTTCATCGAGGGTTTTTTTAAGTCTTGCCTCTTCGGCTATCTGTTCCTGCCGCATTTCTTTTACCTCCCTTTAATAAAGCTGGTATTTATCTTTTACATGTTTTTAATGCAGCCTTTCCTTTTATTATACAATAGTTTACTCCAAATTATTGCGCATCTTAACAGTTACAGCACGAATTTAATATAACAATTACGGTGAAATGTATTATCATTTTTCTGATTTTTTTGTTAAAATATTAATCGGGAAAATTCGAATAAGCACTTATTAAATATTGGAAAGGAGATATTATGAAATTAATTGACGTAACAAGACCAATTTTTACCGGAATGACCGTATGGCCAGGGGATGAAAGTGTGGTTATTGAACGCACTTCATCAATTGCTGAAGGCGGCGCGGCCAATATATCGCGGCTGCATGCGGGTGTGCATGCCGGTACACATATAGATGCCCCGCTCCATTTTATTGATAACGGAAAAAGCGTTGACAAGCTTGATATAAATCTTTTTGCCGGACGGGCAAAGATAATCGATATGCAAGAATCTGGGAGCATACGGTATGAGCATGTTAAAAGCATTAATAAAGCGGAATCGGACGCGGTTTTTTTTAAAACGGCATGCAGCGGCCATACTCTTGAAGAACCTTTTAACACGGCCTTTACAAGCCTTGAATACGATGCGGCCGTGCATCTTATCGAAAAAGGAATAAAAGTTATAGGAACCGATTCTTTATCAATAGAAAGATATGGAAACAAAGGCAATGAAGTACATAAGCTGCTGCTTAAAAACAATGTTCTGATTATTGAAGGGTTATGGCTTAAGGATATATCGCCCGGGATGTACAATTATATTTGTCTGCCGATACTTATAAATGGTTCGGACGGAGCACCCGCCAGGGTTGTGTTGTCAAAGCACTCCTAAACCACCTGCCTTTACAGGCAAAAAAACAGATTTCTGCCTAAAGGCGGGAAGTCACAAAGACATGTTGTGAACCCACCCAATAGGGCAAACCGAATACGGCATAATAAGATAGGCGGGATTCCCCATGAATCCCGCCTATCTTATTGATTTTATGGCAGTGCAACGTACTCAAACGTGTTTTCCGATCTTTTTGCATAGTGTACTGCGCGCTACACGCCACACCCGTCCATCGGCCTGCCTTTCTTTAACGCCTCATCGATGTCCCGTGCATCTATTCGTGACAGGCTCGACAGGCTGGCAATTTTTTTGTGGAACATAACGAAAGGGCAATAGGCATTCCACATAGGAGAATAGGGCGTCGTTTGCTCGGGCATTTCATATGCCAGGCCGTCTTCGCGCACCAGGAGGTAAACATGGTTATTCTTCACCAAATCGGGGAAATCCTCGGCGGCTCTGTCACCCCTTTGTAAATACGCGTCCAAGTTGTCCCTATAGGTACACGTTCCAGGAACCGAACCTTGTATATCGCTGCGGAATACCTCCAGCGACACTTCAACCCAATAGGCTCTTTGTCCATCGAACATATGGCAGTTTTCCCAGAGGAACAATGTCCGCATATTGGCCTCCTATTCCTGGCGGCATTCCATTGGGTAATGAATACTATTTCAACTGGTTCCATTTCACCCACCTGGTGCATCCGGTATCCCCGCCTCTGACCGGCTTACCTCTTTTCACAGAGCTTCTGTTGCCGCAGACGCCAGCGTCACCATCGGTGATCCTGATTTTGTATTTGACCTCCCGGCCTGTCGGACTCGCGGCTCTCGTTCCGCCCCAATACTCACAGGTGACACATTTTTTTACCGTTGAAGTTGCAATGATCGCCATGCTTATCCCCCCAACTCCTCAAAATAATGTGCTTCCACGATTTTATTGTCTTCGTTCAGTACAAACAGATCCACGCCCAGCGCCTTCATCAGCTTTTTCACATTTATGCCATGAAAGTGGGTGCGGATGCGACTGTGCCGGTAGACAAGTGCAGCCTTGCGCACAACTGTTCCAGAGGGGAGCTTGAAGTCGATCAACAATTTTTCGGAGTCCACAATGCGGCTGTATGTATCGATCTCCAATACGCAGCGCAACAAGGTTTCCAGGCTGTCTTGCGCCTTAAATTCAAGGATATAAGCACATTCTTCCGCCTCGTTCCAGGACAACAGATCAATTTTTCCGGCATCATCACTCTGCACATTTTTAAGCGGCGTTTGGTAGTCAATGATTTTGCCTATGTAATCGCATGTATGCCCCAGCATGCTGCGTGCAATCTGTTCTTCTGTACGCGGGGAGGAAGGGTCGATTTCCTTTGGCTCATGACCGGTATTGTAACTGCTTCTCCGTGTGATCTTTTCGATTTTTTCAAAGGCTGACAGCCTATCCAGCAGGTGCTCTGCGATGACCTCCGTGTACTTTTCTTTCGTGTCAGCCGTAATTCCTGTGTAATTTACAAAATCCTGCGCATACAGCATTAAGATCTTTTGGGGCGTCAGCCACTCATTAACCTTGGTCAGAATTTCAGCTTTGGTATAAGTCGTTCCCATGAAAAATTTCCTCCTCATTTTAACATTTTCTTATCAGGCTCAGCATTCAACAATTTCCCCATCCTGCACAACCCGTACCCTGTCCGAGAATTCCCGGAAGTGTTCCGGAGAAAGCGTGTGAATCGGAATAATCTGTTTGGGTTTTAGCCTTTCAAGCAATAAGCGTAGCGTATGTGTATCTGCATGCCCGCTGGTGTGTGCTTCCACGAGTTCAACGCCTCGCCCGACCAGAAACTTTTCCAGTTCCATCTGCCCCGGCTGGCTGCGGTAGCCGTTCCAAAGGGAATAGAAAAACACGCCGCTTCGTATTGTATCATCCGCCGAAAGTTCCGCCAGCATGGACGGACGCACCAACATGAGCGTTTTTTGCGCATCCATCGGATGGCGAATACTCAAATTCGGATGCCTCCCAGCCGTAGGCAGCTTGTTTCCAAGCTTGTGCAACTCTGCGAGCGTTGCCGCCGTATATCGGTCTATGACCATGATGCGACCCGCTCTTTGCGCCGCCCGGCAGAAGGTGACAAGGCGGTCAATGTTCTGTGACGCACACTGAAATAATGCGATTCCATTCGTACGCTTCAGGCGCTCTGCGATTTCCTGTTCCAATTCCGTCTCTGTTTGCGCCGGCGCGTCTGTGCGCCCGAGTGTCGTGCCTTCACAGAGAAGGACGTCCGGCGCGGGCGTGACGCGTCTCATAAATCTCTCAAAGCTTGCGGCCTTTCGACCGTGGCGACGGAAATCGCCCGTGTATACAATGCGTCGTCCGTCCGTAAATATTTCAAACGCAGCGGCGTCAAAGGCGGAATGGTCTATCAGGTATGGCGTGATTTCCATGTCCGCAATGGAGAATGTGCGGTACATCTCAAAGATGACCTGCCTGTTCGGTAAGACCGGATACTTAAGAAAGCGCGTACCCAGCTCCATCAGCACCCTGCTCCCGCTCGACAAAGCCAGCGGAATGTCCGGGTGGGCAAAGGGCAGGAGTCCCGAGTGGTCGAGATGCGCGTGCGAAAGCAGAATCGCGTCAAAAGACGGCGTATCGTCGGCGTACAGGCCCTGTATCCTCTGTAGAACGCCTCTCTGCCGCAAAGCGTCAATATCCGCAGCAGCGCGGGTGTCAAAGTCCAGCGGCGCGCCCAGATCAAGCAGGATCCGGCCCCCTGTGGAGCGGATTTCGACCGCACTGCCTCCAATTTCATGCCCGCCGCGATGGATGATAATCCTAACCATAAATGAATCCCCCAAACCCGCCCTCAAAGGCTGAAATCGGCACCGGTGCTCACAATACGCAGTAACTTGTCAGATTTTACAGTTTCGACGATCAGTTGTATGAAAGCTCTCGTCCAAAGCTGAAAATCTTTTTGATAAGATTGGCCCCTTATCGGGCTGTGCCACGCCTTTCCGCCTTCTACCCATTTCATTTACTCCAGAAGCTCTACCGTCCAGTTCAGACCCTGCATTTTTGTATCCAGCTCACGGTAGGCTTTGGACAGGCTGTCAATTTTTTCTTGTAGCCTGCCAACATCCACACAACGAACGAATTTGATCTCCTTGTTGCTGTACCTGTCCTGCGCGATGGTGGCTGCCTCCCGCAGTTCGCGATAGGCGCGTATTTTGCTTTTCTGGCAGTCTCGTTTTGTGATGGCTTCTGCCAGCGTTACATCCTCGAAGGGCGTTTCGCTATTTGTTTTGTTGATCCTGACGATAAGTCGTTCCAGCTCATCCATAAGACTCTCGTACTCGGGCATTAATTTTTCCACCGCTTCGGCGGGCTCGTCGCCTTCCTGCACTCTGGCGTTTTGCTGCATTCTGTTTTCCAACTGAGCAATTTTCCTTTGCAGATCGGCGCGTTCGATCAACGCTTCGGCAAGCTTCATTTTTCAGCGCTCCTTTCTTCGTCGGCAATAATTTCGATGTCCTCCGGGGCATCAAAAAAGTACGACGCGGTTCTGACCGTGTTGACCCGTGCGGTCACGCTCTTTTGATTTCGGTAGCCAAACACAAACTTAAATACAAATCCCCAGAACGCCCCTACCGAACGTTTTTCCGTTTCCGACAAATCCTGCCGTATTTTTTGGTTGGCCCGTAGGAATGTGTGTACCGGCGGGATTTGGTGGATATCGTTGCAGAATATGATGTGCCCCATCAGCGTCGTGTCCCCCACGACGGCGAGGCAGGCATCCCACAGTTCGCCAGAGTCCACAAATTCGCCGAAGGCTTTATAGGTTTTTGCGAAGCGGTTATGAATTTCCCGCTGGATTTCAAACGGACAAATCTGCATATGCATACCTCAGTTTCTATAATACGAATATTAATTATATTATAAATATCATAATTATAATCACGTGTCAATAGGCTTCATTAAAAAATGTGGCAACAAATCCTTACACACCTGTTTTCTCTCTGGTTTTAATCCATCCTCACCTTCGCCAGCATCTCATCGCCGGAGATGTTGCCCTCCACATAATCCCGTCGGGCCTGGCTGGCGGCGGTAGCCCAAGTCTTGAACTGCTCCTCGGTCAAATCCCTGCCGCTGTGCTCCCCGGAATATTTCCCCGCAGCTCTATACCTGCGAGAATAGACCTTGTTGTACTCGGTAAGATATTGCTGCAAAAAGGTATCGGTCTCAATCCCTTTTTCAAAGAACAGCTTGGCCCCCGCCTGTTTGCAGGTGCGTTTATTATGGTAGGGCCTGTCGCAGAAATCTCGCTTACGTTTGTCGGTCAGCACAAAATACCGCCCGCAGAGCTTGCACCTCTTTACATATTGCCCGTTTTTCAGCATTTCGGTGAACTCAAAGAATAACATCTCGTCCAGATACTCAATCAGATAGTAGGGCATCAGGCTCACGCCCTCGCTATCCTGATGCATGATTTCCAGCAGCTCGTCCCGCTCGGTCAGCTTCCAGTCATGGATATCCCGCAGCGTATCGATATCCACCTTGCCTTTCTTTTTCGGCAGAATGGCGTATTGCATTTTCACCGCGGCGTCCCCGAACTCGGGATGCCCCGCCATAAACTCGCACAGCCGCTCGGACATGATTTTGTCCGGGCGGTTTTCTCTGTCCAGGCACATGTCGACCGCTTCCCGGAAAACCTCCTGCAACTCCAATACACGCTCCAACTCCTCCAGACAGATGGCAAGCTGTTTCAATTGCTCGGCGTCGATATCGTCCTTGTAGTAGATGGGCGTTTTCAAAATGTTGTTGAGCAGCCCCACAAGGAAGAAGAACGCATAGCTGTGTTTTTGTTTGAGCGTTTCCGCTACGTCATAAACGGCATCCCTGATTTCTTGGTAGTGCTCCATCGTAAGCGGAATACCCCTTTGTCGTGTCCAGCAGCAGCCGATACTCGCTCAAATCCAGTTCGCTAAAGTCAATCAATCCCTGGCCAATGTGCTTTTTCGCATACTGCCCATTATGGGTTTCATCTGTAAAGGGCATGAAATGGACCAGCCCATCGCTGCCGTAAAAGACCCGAATATGTGGATACTGCGCCATGCTTTTCTCCTTTCTGCAAATAATCGAACTTTTGTAAAATCTGTCATTTGCGCTTCCCTGTGTACTCCGGATTCTGTCTGTACGATAATGATAACACAGTGAATTGAATATTTCAATTTATCATTCATTATCGCATAGGAGGTGAGTGAAATGCACAGCGTTAAAACCCTCCCGTTGGGAGGGGCAAGCATAGCGTCTGGCTGTACGCCGACCGCATTTAAGCGGGGCGCTGCCCCACACCCCGTGGAACGAAAGGAGCGAATAAGCACATGAAAAGTGAACGCTTTAATCTGCGTATGACACCCAAGGAAAAGGCAACGGTTATCGGCAGAGCAAAACGGGCAGGACGGACAACCTCAGAATTTATGATCGATACGGCTCTAAACCGGAAGATCATCGTCATTGACAGCCTGCCGGAAATGGTCAGTCAGCTGAAAGCCCTCGGCAGAAATCTCAATCAGCTGGTGATTCTCTGCAATATGGGAAAGGTACAGGCTGTTAAGCTGGATGAGTTTGAAGAAACCTTTGCAAACATCCATAGTGAGCTTCGCAAGCTGACGGAGGTGCTGTGATGGCTACCTTTACCCCGATCAAAAATCAGAAGCAGACCAAAGGAGCGCTGCTGGGAACCATGCTCTACGCCATCAACAAAAGGAAAACCACCTACGAGGGCCAGAGCCTGGTATCCGGGTTTAACTGCAGCACCTATACCGCCTATCTCGAAATGATGACCACCAAGCAGCAGTATCGGAAAACGGACAAGCAGCAATTCTTTCAATTCGTCCAGTCCTTCCCCGAGGACGCTAACCTGACACCACGGGAGGTTCATCAGATCGGCCTGGAGTTTGCCGCCCGGCAGTTTCCCGACTACGAGGTTTTGATTGCCACCCACTGCGACACAGATAACCTCCATAACCACCTTCTGGTCAATTCGGTCAGCTTCAAAACAGGCAAAAAGCTGCACCAGAACCACGACGATCTGGTGCGGCACCGCAGGGTCAACGACGAAATCTGCATGGCGCATGGCCAGCCGGTGCTGGAGAGCTATTACAAAGGGCAGAAGAAAAAGCGCGCGCTGGCGGGAGAATACCGCGCCGCCGAACGAGGTGAGAGCTGGAAGTTTACTCTCATCAAAGCCATCGAGGACGCCCTGCTGTACAGTCCGGATCGGGAGAGCTTTATTCAGAACATGGAGTATGAAGGCTACAAGGTGCAGTGGAGCGACAGCCGGAAATATATCACCTACACCTGTCCCAATGGCATGAAATGCCGGGACAACAAGCTCCATGACGAAACCTACCTCAAGGAAAATCTGGAGAAGCTGTTCGAGTACCGCAAACAGACCGGCTTTGTACCGCTCACCCCGGAGCCGCCTGAGGGCTGGCTGGGACAAGTGGAGCAGGCCGGACACTTTGCTCAAGATTTGATTTCACTCGGCAAAAACTTGGAGAGAGTGTGCGATGTGCCGCCTCCGCTTAAGCCGCACTCATGGACAGACAGCAAGCAGAAGCAGCGGGAAGTCCGTAAGAAGCTTGCCCAGGGGCACAAGCTCCAGAGCGAGCAGGAACAGGAAATGGATCTGACGATGTAACCCCAACGGGGAGAAAGGAACCCTATGGACAGAGAAAAAATGATTGCACGGCACTATCTGGATACCGGCATTCTCGGCGCTTACGAAACCACCGAGGTGGTATGGGACGAAGTAGTGGATGGGAAATGCGCTCCCTGCTTTGAGGATGCGATGGTGGTGTTCGATACCGGGCAGACCAGAACAGACCGCATAATGGATGTCGAGGGCAGACGCTTTCGCATCCGCTCGGTGTTCCCGGCAGATACTGAAACCACTCCCACGGACAGACTGCTGGCACTCATCGACACGGAACTTGAAAAGGATACACGGACTGCCTGAAATCAATAGACTTGTGGCAACCGATACGGTATGCTATATGGTACCGTATCGGTTTGCCGCAGGAAAAGGAGGATTTTTAATTATGGCAAACCAAGAGAAATATACAATTTTGTATGGCAGGCTCAGCCAGGAGGACGAGCGCGAGGGAGAATCCAATAGCATCCAGAATCAGCGGCTGATGCTGGAGAAGTACGCAGAGGACAACGGGTTTTCCAATACTAAGTTTTTGTATGACGACGGTTATTCCGGCACCAATTTCAACCGACCGGCGTGGAAAGAGTTGATGGCGCTGGTGGAAAGCGATCAGGTGGCAACCCTGATTGTCAAGGACATGAGCCGTCTCGGCAGGGATTACCTGCTCGTAGGGCAGTATACGGAAATGATTTTTCCCAGCTATGGCATCCGCTTCATCGCTGTCAACAACAACGTGGACAGCCTGTATGGAGACAACGATTTTACCCCTTTTGTCAATCTGTTCAACGACTTTTACGCCAAGGATACCAGCCGGAAAATCCGGGCGGTCAAAAAGGCGCAGGCGGAACACGGGGTGCGGATCGGTACAAGGCCGCCCTACGGCTACAAAAAGAGCGAGGACAACCCTAAACAGATTGTCCCCGATGAGCAAAGTGCGGAGGTTGTACGGCATATTTTCCGGCTTTGCGCCGAGGGCAGGGGCCCCAGTCAGATTGCCAAGCAGCTGAAAGCGGAGCAGGTGCTGACGCCCACCAATTACTACTACCGGCAGACCGGCGTGGCGTTGCTGAATCTGGATACAGAACGGCCATACAACTGGAGTAACACGAGTATTGCCAATATATTGTGTGATGTTTCTTACCTCGGACACACCGTCAATATGCGCCATACCACCGTGTCCTACAAGAATAGAAAGCAAATTGAACGCCCCGAATCCGATTGGCTGAGGTTTGAGAACACCCATGAGCCGCTCATTTCACAGGAGCTATGGGACATTGTGCAGGATATCCGCAAGCACAAGAAACGCCCGCCTAAGCAGATGGATACGCCAAATCTTTTTTCTGGGATGGTGTTCTGCGCCGACTGCGGCAGCACGCTGGTGCTCCACCGGGCGCACACCATGAAGGAAACGCAAAACAACTTCATGTGCTCCACCTACAAGAAACGCGGGAAAGAGGAATGCAGTTCCCATTACATCCGAGAAACTCAGCTTAAGGCGATTATTCTGGATGATCTCAAGCGGGTTACCCACTACGCCCGGCAAAAAGAAAAGCTGTTCGCCGAGCACATTACCCGCAAAAATTCCGCTGAAACCCGGCAGGAGATTACCCGCATCCAGCGAGAGATTGACGCCGCCAAGCGGCGGGACGGCGAGCTCACCACCCTGTTCAAGCGACTTTATGAGGACAACGTTCTTGGGCGCCTCCCGAATGAGCACTTCCGGTTGCTTTCCGCAGAGTACACCACCGAGCAGGCAGAGCTACGAAACAAGCTCCCGAAGCTGGAGGAACGGCTGGAACAGCTTCGGAACTCGCTGACCAACGTGGCGCAGTTTATCGACAAGGCAAAACGGTACAGCAGCATCACCGAGCTCACGCCGGAAATCCTGCGGCTGTTCATCGAGAAGATTGTAGTAGGCGAGAAGTCGAAGAAATACTCCCGCACCGCCGAACAGGAGATTTGCATTTACTATCGGGACATCGGGCTGATGGACACGCCTGTGGAGCAACCGGAAGCGCTGGAGGCCGAGTTGGGCGAGGGGGAGGACATCTTGACGGACGAGACCCTCACAGCCACCAGCGCCGCCACAGCAGCCAGTACGGACCCCGCCGCGTAAACAGAAAAAGAGGCGAACAGCCTAAACTGTCCGCCCCATCACAGGGATTTATACTCGGTTCACTTTTTGTCCCTATGACACCCCGCCTAAATGCCGGCAGCGTATTGTTTTTGATATTCTTCGAAAGGAAATGCGAAATGATAGTTGTAAAAAGAGTAAAGGACAGATCAATGTACGACACGGCCTGCCGAATCAGAATAGAAGTTTTTGTACGCGAACAGGGTGTTCCGGAAGAAATTGAAATGGATGAATACGACACCACGGCCGAACATGTGGTTGCATTCCGCTTCGATAAACCCGTAGGATGCGGAAGGATTGTAATACTTAATGGCAGCGCTAAAATCGGCAGGGTTGCGGTTATTAAAGCCGAACGGGGAAAAGGGATAGGCAGAAAAATCTGTGAAGAATTAATTAAAATTGCGGCGGAAAAGGGAATAAATAAATTTGTTCTGAATTCACAGCTTACTGCCGTTGGTTTTTATAAAAAATTGGGTTTTGAAGCAGTTGGGGAAATATTCACCGAAGCCGGCATAGAGCATGTTAAAATGCTGATGGAAGTATAATCCCAAATGCTTCCGTCTTCCATCAGAGAACAACCCGGTTATTAAGCGTCTATCCCAATAAACGTGATCGCAAAATAAAAGTACATTATTAAGGCAAGAGCATCAACTACTGTAGTAATA
>MTKW01001943.1_pt1 | contig 12061 bp, 11 predicted proteins | sample 1042761 | NCBI WGS metagenome assembly MTKW01 (sample SAMN06205366, study PRJNA360243) | anaerobic digester metagenome | biome: Wastewater treatment plant; feature: Anaerobic digester sludge; material: sludge; isolation source: anaerobic digester fed with sludge from wastewater treatment plant ...
AAGCTAAGGGGATAAAGTTTTCCACTGCTGAGATTACTATGCTGCCGCAAAACACGGTAAAGATCACAGGCGAGGATGCGCAAAAAGTCCTGAATCTTATAGAATCCCTGGAAGACCTCGATGACGTGCAGGAAGTCTATTCCAACTTCGACATTCCTGAAGACGAGCTGGAATCAGCAGTCAGTTAAGGCTATTATCGAGAAACAGTATCATCTTCCCTTTTGGATTCCAGAAGAACATGGCTGATATGCCATGTTCTTCTCTTATTTGCGAATACTATCCTTGGCACAGGGCATTATAACAAGGGAATATTGGAAATAAGAGTTTGAAACCTGTCTCCTATAGGAACGGATTACCTACGTATCCCTGGATCCAAGGGAAGTGGTACAACTGTGAACCGCAAAAACAAGCTGGTCACTGTCTGTTTGACTCTTATGCTTCTGTCAGCAGGCTTAAGCTATGCTTACCTTAGCATTAAGGGCACAGCTAACCCGGGGAAAGCAAAAGAGGAACACCAAAACCTGTCCGGCCCTGATTACCGGGACAACACATCCTCCCTCAAGTTGGAGCAGGCAAACATCGAACTTGCCAATCCCGCCAAAGTCCGTTCATCCATGGAAATGGTATACAGGGCTGTCTATGAATGTGGACATGAAGAAACGCAAACGATTCCTGTACCCCGCGAAATGGTAGGCCTCACCAAGGATGCCCTTGCCAAGGAGATACTGCCATGGATCATCACTGAGTTCTCAGAGACTCAAATAGTCGTGCTCCAAAAAAGGGAAGGAATCTCGCCGTTATGCCTTAAAGCCATGCATATAGGAGAGAAGGACGGTTGGGTTACAGTGTTTTACGGGACCCCCGAAAACCGCTGCAGGCCTAAAAGCACAACAAGGATTAAAGCATCCAACCTGCCCCCACAAGAACAAGATGACCTGGAAAAAGGCATACCTGTCTCCAATGAAGAGGAATTGCTGCACATCCTGGAGGCACTTGCAAGCTGGACAGATGGATGACGTGATTTTCAAGAATTTGTGAAGCATCCTATTGACAACATAGAACAGGGTTTAGTAATATTGAAACAGATTATTAGCACTCTCCTTTGGTGAGTGCTAAATTTCCACCTAAAAGGGGGTATAGTAAGTGATTAAGCCATTAGAGGATCGAGTAGTGGTTAAACCCAGTACCGAAGAAGAACGCACAAAGGGCGGAATCGTATTGCCTGATACTGCCAAAGAGCGTCCCCAGGAGGGTGAAGTCATGGCAGTCGGTCCGGGAAGGCTCCTGGACAGCGGCGAGAGAGCTCCGATGGATGTAAAAGTCGGTGACAAAGTGATCTTCGCCAAGTACGGCGGAACGGAGATAAAAATAGACGGTGAAGAGTACATAATTCTCCGCCAAAGCGACATTCTGGCTATTAGGTAATCCAACCATTTAGTCCAACAATCCAACCATTGTTGAAGAGGGGGTATACATATAATGGGCGCAAAACAGCTTGTTTTCAGTGAGGAAGCCAGACGGGCCTTGCAGGCCGGTGTAGACAAGGTAGCCGGCGCTGTAAAGGTAACCCTCGGTCCGCGTGGAAGAAACGTTGTCCTCGAGAGGAAATTCGGATCTCCTACCATTACCAAAGACGGTGTAACCGTAGCNNTCAATTGTCGCAGAAGGCCTGAAGAACGTTGCAGCCGGCGCAAACCCAATGTTTATCAAGAAGGGTATTGACAAGGCAGTAGCTGCAGCCGTCGAGGAACTGAGGAAACTCGCCATACCTGTTGAAGGCAAGGACGACATAGCAAACGTTGCAGCAATATCCGGTAACGACGAGGAAATCGGCGGGGTTATTGCAGAAGCAATGGAGCTTGTAGGTAAAGACGGCGTAATTACAGTTGAAGAATCAAAAGGCATCGAAGTGTCTGTTGAAAAAGTCGAAGGAATGGAATTCGACAAAGGCTATATTTCCGCTTACTTTGTTACAAATACAGAAACCATGGAAGCTGTCCTCGATGAACCCTACATCCTTTTGTATGAGAAGAAAATCACTGCTGTAGCAGACCTTCTGCCTGTCCTTGAAAAGATAGCTCGCACAGGCAGGCCCCTCCTTATCGTCGCTGAAGATGTGGAAGGCGAAGCCCTGGCAACTCTCGTAGTCAACAAGATAAAGGGAACTCTCCAGGTAGCAGCAGTCAAAGCACCGGGATTCGGTGACAGACGGAAAGCTATGATGGAGGACATCGCTATCCTCACAGGCGGCGAATTCATTTCTGAAGATCTCGGCATTAAGCTGGAGAACGTAGAGCTCAGCCAGCTAGGCCAGGCCAAGACAGTCAAGATCGACCGCGAAAGCACGACTATTGTGGAAGGACGCGGTGACCTTGACAGCATTAAGGGGCGGATCGCTCAGATCAAGAAGCAGATCGAAGAGTCAGACTCTGACTATGATCGCGAAAAGCTTCAGGAGCGCCTTGCTAAGCTTGCAGGAGGAGTTGCAATAATCAGAGTCGGAGCTTCAACTGAGACTGAACTTAAGGAGAAGAAGCACCGCGTAGAGGATGCCTTATCTGCAACTCGCGCTGCTGTGGAAGAAGGAATAATCCCAGGTGGAGGCACCACTTTCGTGAACATCATCCCTGCCCTTGACAAAGTCGAAGCTAATGGCGATGAAAAGGTCGGTGTGCAGATTGTAAAGAGAGCACTTGAAGAGCCTCTCCGCCAGATCGCCAATAACGCAGGGTTGGAAGGGTCAGTTGTCCTTGAGCGTGTCAGAGAACAGGAGAAACCGGGTATCGGCTTTGATGCGATTACTGAAGACTACGTGGATATGGTGAAAGCAGGAATAGTAGACCCGGTAAAGGTAGCAAGATACGCACTGCAGAACGCGGCAAGTATCGCATCATTGCTTCTTACAACTGAGGCCCTGATAACTGACGTGCCTAAGGAAGAGCCTCCAATGCCTCCATATCCAGGCGGAATGGACTACTGATAAAGGCAGATTCAATATGGAATGAAAACAGTCCCGGACGGAGTCCGGGGCTGTTTTTTTGGGGAAACCAATTCCATTGGTGTAAAAGGAAGTTCATTCAGCAGGGAAGAGATTCCTAAGTTCCCTCCCCTCTAGCTGAATATAGGTTTCGGGGACATCGCCCATTATCAAAACTTCTGTTATAGGTACCTGGACAACTACATTATCTGTAGCAGTTACCATGGGGACAACTACTTGCATATGGGCAGTGACTTCAAGATAGATCTTGTGACGGATTTGGTTTATGCCTGCCTGCTCAAAATCACTGAGTATCTTTGTGGTCACAGTGCCTATGGGGATTATTGAAATGCCGATCTTAGGGCCGACGTTTGCAAGGACATTGCTACCGAGAATCTGACCCAGAGGAATCCTTATTTTGGTGTCGCTGATCTTGCTTAAGAGCTCTTGTACTCTGAGAGTGACCTGTGAAGTAAGCCTGTCGATCTCGCCTGTATTCGGCTGGACCATGACGACTTTTCCACTGCTGTCAGGACGGAGCGCATAAAGGTCTTCCCACCTTATTCCTTCAGCTATTTCCAATGCAACAGCTGTGGTCAAGGCTTCTGTCGCCAGCACCCTGGCTTTAGCTTTAGCAAACTGGTGAAGCGTAGGCCTGAGGCGCCAATCTACAATGACAAAAAGGACTATGCCGATTATCAATAACAAGAAAATGCGGCCGGCAAGCAAACCGCGCCTCGGGGGTTTCGGAGACAATCCGCCAAAACTTCGGCGTGCTGCAGGCGGTCTCTGCACCCTAAACCTTGGCTGCCGGGAAGGAAATATAGGAGGCCTGTTCCGCGTTATGAAATACTGCGGATACCGGCTCGCACCGAACATTTGGGCTTGCGGCATTCCTCTCGGTGTATGTCTACGGAACAGCCTGGCAAGCCAATGGCTAACACCTATCCACCAGGGCCGTGGGAAAAGCCCCCTCGTCCGCCGGTAATACCGGATCATCTATTCCCTTCCCCCTGCACCCTTTTCACTGGACCTACATGTCAACAAACAGCAACCTCAGGTATAAACCTGCATAATTAGATCATATTCGTTTGGGTGCAAGAAAAGAAAAGGTGCTGTTAGCCTACGTGAACCCTGGCAAACTTGCGCTTTCCGCATCTCAGGATCATGCCGGAGCGCACAGGAATATCCATTGTGGAATCTTGTATTCTTTCGCCGTCCAGGGTCACGGCGCCTTGAAGGATTAAGCGCCGAGCTTCGCTGTTGCTACTTGCAAGACCCGCAAGGACCAAGAGCTTGGCACACCATATCTTGCCGTCTTCAAGGTCTTCCGGAAGGATCNNTCCAGGGCTGCCTCATGGCCGTGGTACATGGCAACAATCTCTCTGGCAAGCCTTCTCTTAGCGTCACGAGGGTGCAGCTTTCCGGAGGAAAGCCCTTCCCTGACAGCTTGGATGTCCTCCTCTGAAAGGCCTGTGGCAAGCTCGTAGTAAGTCATCATCACTTCATCAGGTATGGACATTATCTTTCCGTAGCTTTCTTTCGGATTCTCAGTAACACCCACGTAGTTGCCTAGGCTTTTGCTCATTTTCTTTACGCCGTCCAGGCCTACCAGTATAGGCATGAGCATTGCTACCTGGGGTTCTTGGTTGAATTCACGCTGAAGCATCCTGCCGAACAATATGTTAAACTTCTGGTCAGTGCCGCCAAGCTCCACATCTGCATCAAGGGCAATGGAATCGTACGCCTGCATAAACGGGTAGAAAAACTCATGGATGTAGATGGGCCTTTCTTCGTGGAATCTGTCACGAAACTCTTCCCGCTCAAGCATTCTTGCCACTGTATACCTGGAAGATAAGTTGATTACATCTTCGAAGGTAAGCTTAGAAAGCCACTCTCCGTTAAACACGGTGTGTGTACGGTCGGGGTCCAGTATCTTAAATGCCTGTTCCTGATAGGTTTTGGCATTTTCCATTATCTGTTCCATGGAAAGCTGAGGCCTTGTTTCCGACTTGCCTGAAGGATCGCCTATACGCCCGGTAAAATCTCCTACAACCAGAAAGACTTCGTGCCCTAACTCCTGGAACTCTCGCATTTTTCTAAGGACTACCGCATGCCCCAGGTGTATATCAGGAGCGGAAGGGTCCAATCCCAGCTTAATCCTGAGAGGCTTCCCTGTTTTTATCGACTTATCCAGCTTCTTTTCAAGATCCTCCTCAGAGATGATCTCAGCGCATCCTCTTCTGAGAATGTCCATCTGCTCCTTAACTGTCAATTCTTCCGCCTCCTAATACTCTACACTTTCCACCGTTCAATAGGTTCAGTTTAGCACACGCAAACTGCTACAGTCAACGAGTGGGCCCCCTCCACCTGGGTATACAGCCACTCAGTTGACGCAAGCCGAAATTACTGTGGTATAATTATGGCTAATAGAGAGATAGCTCATGGAAAATGAACAGCCGGAAAGAGAGGCATCGCAGATGTCGAAAGGTATTGGCCGTATTACGTCAATCCTTGCTATTGGGCTGATTTTCGTTCTTTGCATTGGAACAGGTGTCGTAATCGGCGTAATCTCAGCAGCACTCAAGAACATGCCCGCGATGGAAGAATTCGAGTACAGGCCTATTGAAGCAACCAGAATATACGATGTCAACAACGAACTCATTGCCCGGCTATACATCGAGAATCGAGTATGGGTGCCGATCTCTGAGATCCCGAAGGACTTACAGAACGCAGTCATTGCAGCTGAAGATCAGAAATTCCGTGAGCACCACGGTGTGGACTTCGCAGGAATCATCAGGGCTCTCCTGGTAGATCTCCGCGAAAGAAGGATTGTGCAAGGCGGAAGCACAATCACCCAGCAGCTTGCAAAGAATGCCTTCCTTACCCACGATAGGACATGGACGCGAAAGCTCCAGGAGCTGCTTTATGCTATCCAGCTGGAACGGACTTATACGAAGGATCAGATCCTTGAATTGTACCTGAATGAAGTCTATTTCTTCCCGGGGCAAGCAGTCTACGGAGTTGAAGCTGCAGCCCAGGGATATTTCGGAAAGAGCGTTCGCGACCTGAACTTGCCGGAATGCGCACTTCTCGCAGGCCTTATACGTAACGCATACCTCTATTCGCCTACTCAGCATCCGGACTCTGCCAAGACCCGTCGCGATTACGTGCTGAGGCGCATGGCAATTGAGGGATATATTACGGAAGAACAGGCCCAGGCTGCCACAGAGGCTCCTCTCGGTGTAATTGAGCCCAAACCCACTCAGAAGGTGGCCCCGTATTTCGTTGACTATGTGCGCGACCAACTGATAGCAAAATACGGTACTGAAACAGTATATAAAGGAGGCCTGAAGGTCTACACGACTCTTGATCTCAGGCTCCAGACCCTTGCCAATGAGATCCTTCTTTCTAACATACCCGAGGGAGAGAAGGATTCCAAAGGCCTTACCCAACCCCAGGCAGCGATGATTGTATTAGATGCACGTGAGGGTTACATCAGGGCAATGGTAGGAGGCAGAGGCGAGGACGAGTTTAACAGGGCTGTCATGTCTTACAGACAACCGGGTTCCGCGTTTAAGCCTTTTGTTTACACTGCAGCGCTGAAAGCAGGGTATACTCCTGCAACTCTCCTCGACGACTCGCCTGTGGAGTTCGTAGTGACAGGACAGGACGAACCATGGGCGCCGGTTAACAATGACAAGATATTCCGCGGCCCTGTCACACTCCGGAAAGCCCTTGAGGACTCTATTAACGTCCCGTCTGTTAAGCTTTTGAATCAGATAGGCATACCCAATGCTATAAACGTGGCAAAATCTATGGGTATAACAAGCCTGGTGGAGTCGGGACGTCTGAATGACATGAACCTCTCTCTTGTACTGGGAGGATTGACCCGCGGGGTCAGCCCCCTTGAAATGGCGTCAGCGTATGCTGTCTTTGCCAATCAAGGTATTAAAGCTGAACCCATAGCAATACTCAGGGTGGAAGATACCGACGGTAATGTGTTGGAACGCAACACCCCAAGAAAACGAGTGGTGCTTGACGAAAAGACCGCTTACGTAATGACTGACATGCTCAGAGGGGTAATTGCCCGCGGAACAGCCAAGTCTGCGAATATCGGCAGGCCTGCAGCAGGCAAGACAGGAACAACCACTGAATACACAAACGCCTGGTTTGTAGGGTTCACACCTGAGCTTGTAGCATGCGTATGGATAGGAAATGATGAGCAACAGAAACCCATGGTGTACGGAGGGACGAGGATAGGAAGCAGCAGGGCAGCAGCGATTTGGGGGCAGTATATGAAGGAAGCCCTGAAAGATGCGCCTGTAAGTGAATTTCCGGTGCCCAGCGGCGTTGCTTTCACAAAAGTCTGCACAGAGTCAGGTGCTCTCGCAACCGAGTCCTGCCCTGAGACAATGACTGAAGTCTTCATTGAAGGGACGGAACCGCACAACCTCTGCTATTTACACGCAAGAGTCTACGAAGCTGATGTCTGCCTTGAATCAGGACAACTCGCAGGTAGGTACTGTCCCGCAGATAAGATAGAAAGGCGCACTTACTTAGCATCAAGCGGCCTCAGGCTCCTGCCTGACGGAACAATATCAGTGGGAGAGTCCATCCCGAGGATAACATGTCAAGTGCACACGTGGTGGACAGCGGGCTTCCGCAGCACCACAGTGGAAGATGGACCTGAATCTGAACCTGAAGTTGAAAGGTACAGTTATTAAAAGACGGCTGTTTATAGAGTCAGTCTGTTTCCTGGGTCAATCTATCTTTGGCGCAACGAGACAATAGTCACCCCGTCTCCGCCTTCAGACATCTCTCCGGGTGAAGCTGTGTCTACTTGAGGATGTGCCTTTAGGAAGGTGCGGACAGCCTGCTTCAAGGCGCCTGTACCTTTGCCGTGAATAATCCTGACTTTCGCAAGCCCTGCAAGGGATGCGTCGTCCAGGTACTTGTCTACTTCCGAAACTGCTTCTTCAGCTGTTTGCCCTCGCACATCAAGTTCAGCAGGGACGACAAGGGCTTTCTCGCGGGTAATCCGAGAGACGTATACCTGCCCGGAAGGAGACGGTTTCGCCTGACCGTCGCAACCTTCTTGCACATATAAGTCTTCCGGTGCGACTTTGACTCTCAACCCACCCACCTGGACCTCGATATCGTCGCCTTCGCCTCCGACCCAGGAAATCCGGCCTTTCTGCCGCAGCCTACCTACGAAAACATCGGCACCTACATCTACCTCATCACGTCTCAAGGGCCTGAGCCGTTCAGTATGTTCAGTTGACAAGTCGCTATCGGACAGCTCTTCCGCAATAGGCAGGATCTTTTCTCGGACTTCCTTCATCCCTTCCCTGGCCTTACGGGCTTCATCATCAATTATGCTTCTTTGCCGGCCGGCAGATTGTCGCAGCCGCTCGATAATTGAGGCAACATCAGCCCTTGCCTCTCTCAGTATGTTGTCGGCTTCGTCCTTTGCCTGTTGCAAGATCTTATGCCTTGCCTGTTGTAACCGTCTTATCTCAGTCTCCTTAAGCTCTTTGAGGGCTTCCTGCTCTTCCCTGATGCGCGTTATCTCTTCTTTTTCTTCATTCAACCGGCGCATAGTCTGTTCCAATTCAGCTATCATGGCATCCACTTGGATTCTGTCTTCCCCAAGCCGGTTCCTGGCAGACTCAATGACTTCCTCAGGCAACCCCAGCCTGGACGCAACAGCAAGTGCGCATGAACCTCCCGGTAGTCCCATAATCAGGCGGTATGTGGGCTTTAAGGTTTCAGTGTTGAATTCACAAGACGCGTTTTCAACTCCCTCATGCTCATAGGCGAATGCCTTAAGCTCGCTGAGGTGGGTTGTGACAACAGTGGATACGCCTCGTTCATGCAGGTGGTTCAGAATAGCCACACCGAGAGCTGCACCTTCCACAGGATCAGTGCCTGCGCCGAGCTCATCCAAAAGAACTAATGAATCTGAGTCGGCCTCCTTGAGAATGTTTATTATATGCGTCATATGAGACGAAAACGTAGACAGGCTCTGTTCAATGCTCTGTTCATCACCGATATCAGCGAAAACGCCGGAGAACACAGGTATTTTAGTCCCGGGTGCAGCAGGCAGGTGAAAGCCTGCCAACGTCATAAGTGCAAAAAGCCCGATAGTCTTTAGAGTGACAGTCTTGCCCCCTGTATTCGGGCCTGTTATCACTAGAGTCCTGAAATCCCTTCCAAGCTCTACGTCAATAGGGACAACATCCCCTGAAAGCAGCGGGTGCCTACCTTGGCGGATCCTGAGGTGCTTGGTGCTTACCACATCAGGTTCGGTGGCATCCATGTTGATGCTGAGCATGCCCTTGGCTAAAGCCAGATCGATTGCGCCAAGGGCCCTCAGGGTACTGCCGATTTCAACGCTTCCCTCACTGACCTTGGAAGACAGCGCCTTAAGAATCCTCTCCACCTCCTCAGCCTCTTTGCCGGTAAGGGAAGTCAGCTCATTGTTCAACTCGACTACAGGCATAGGTTCAATAAACAGAGTTAAACCGCTGGCAGATGTGTCGTGGACTATGCCGGGCACAGCGGTCCTTGACTCTTGCTTGACAGGAATGACAAACCTCCCTGAACGCAAAGTGATAATGGGTTCCTGGAGATGGCTACTGAGATGCGGCGATTTTATCATGGAGTCAAGACGGCCGCGAATTCTGCCGTTTATAGTACGTATCTGAGACCTTATCCTGGCCAGCTGGGGACTGGCATCATCTAACACATTTCCGTACTCGTCAATGCACTGTTCGATCTCCTTAGCGATGTTCGGTTGCGGGACAATCTCTTCAGCATAGTTTTTCAGGATCTCAAAATCAGAGCCAAGCCCTATAATGAATTTCCTAAGCCTCATAGCAACTCTTAGGGTTGACGATACGTCCAGGAGCTCCTGAGGTGAGAGAATTCCTCCAATTGCAGCCCTATCCAGGACACTGCGGATATCACGGACTCCACCGAGAGATACATCCTTGCCTGCAGACAGGATTGCCCTACCTTCAGTGGTCTCCTTCTGTCTCAGCTTAACCTCACGGGCATCGGTCACAGGCATAACACTCTCTGCAAGTTCCTTTCCGAGATTCGTTGCAGTGTGCGCCTTCAACCGTTCTTTGATCTTATGAAATTCAAGTACTCGAATTGACCTTTCGTCCAAACTGATAAACCCCCTGACATGCGCATATCACCACGCACTGTCAGGGTTAATTATAGCACTACCGGAGCTTCTATGACAGGTCTTGAGCATGACCCCATTTTTAGTGAGCAGGCGGCTGCTCAATGCTTACTTCAGGAAATTCATGGGATTCAGCTGCAACCTGCCCCAGAACGCTTCTGGCAGCCTGCTTTATCTCTTCATCTCTGGCGTTTTCCGCAAGCCACGCCACGTACCCCGGGTCCTGCCGAACTACCTGTCCAAGGGATTTTCGGATGTACTTCCCGAAAGTAAGGACCAGGTCCTCAGGGTTTTCAGGGATGGCGGCTTCATCCGGAAGGATAGCATCTCCAAGCTCTTCCAAGGCTACCATGTCTATACCTACAGCATCTCTCATAGCTCTCGCTTTCGCCCTTGTTGCAGCCATCCTCAGGAGATGAGGCTGTATTGCGCGGTTGACGTTCTCAGGGGATGCATCACCTATTTCCTTAAACACCCCGTCATCAGTTTCAATCTCTGCCTCCACCACTCCGTACATCCCGTTATCCTGAGAAGGAATCTGAATGACACGGGTGTCAATACGTTTCAGTCCGCGTTGTCTCGCAAGCTCCAAGAGCCCTCCGTAAAGGACGTAGTCCTTGCCTTGGAGGGTCTTGACGAACCGCTCGCGGAATTCCTTTGAAAGCTCCATAGTAAAGGTCCCACCCTATTCCATAATTTTCACTTCGGAAAGCTCGGCACTTTCTTTCTTTACAACATAGAGTTCCCCGGATGTGTCGAGACTTGCAAGGAGCACGTCAGCAGGATCCTTTACCCCCTTCTTTCTAAGTTCTTCCTTCAGCCACACCAGCGTAAGGCCTAGCTGGCTCAGGTACTTGTACTGTACCTTCCCGTCTGTCACGAGAGGATACGGCAACCCTTCATATGAAGTAGAAATCCCGAGATCCTTTGGAGTCACAGGCCTTACCTGAGATTTCGGGATTACGCTTAGTCTGCCTGACGCTTCAAGAATTGCAAACTCAACATCTTGAATATTAGGTATGCCTTTCTCACGCAACCCTGAAAGCAAGTCATCAATGTTGTAGCGAAGCTCTCTTAGCGTACCTTCCAGAATATTCCCGTTCCTTACGACTATGGAAGGCTGTCCGCTAATGAGTTTCCTGGCCTTTTCGCTCTTTAAAGTCACGAATGCAAACACCACTTCCAAAAACGCCAGTACAGCAATGGGAATGACTGCATCATGGATATGGATGGATTTCTCCTCAAGAGGCGTAGCTGCAAGATCTGCAATCATAATGGCTACAACCAGGTCAAAAGGGGACAGCTGTCCGATTTCCCTCTTTCCCATCAGCCTGGTGACAAAGAGCACAAAGACGTACATGAATAATGTCTTCAGTACAGTAGAAAGCATCAAAAGACTCCCTTTACGTGTGCTTACAGGTGCTCTCAAGTTTCTCATTCGTAGTATAAGTGCAATACGGTGCACGTATTCTTCGGGTGGATTCCTTATAAAGGGGGTAAGGGGTGGAAAACGCGGCGGTTCAGCCACTCCAGGAGTTTTGGAAGGGGCCAGGTGTTGATTACATTAGCCGGTTCAAGCCATGCACGCCTTGCAACATCCAGGCCGTATGACATGTGGCGAAGTTCGCCGGTATTGTGGGCATCGCTGTTGATGACTATATATGCGCCGGCCTCTGCAGCCTTTCGAGCCCATGTGGAATCAAGATCCAACCTTTCGGGATACGCATTGATCTCCAAAGCCACGTTGTACTTAGCTGCCTCATGAATGACAGTATCCAAATCAACGTCATAGCCTAAGCGCCTGCCCAGCACCCGGCCTGTGGGATGGGCAATAACATGGACACGTCCGCTTTGAATCGCCTTGACTATGCGAGCGGTCATAATGTCTT
>MTKW01009780.1_pt1 | contig 12061 bp, 15 predicted proteins | sample 1042761 | NCBI WGS metagenome assembly MTKW01 (sample SAMN06205366, study PRJNA360243) | anaerobic digester metagenome | biome: Wastewater treatment plant; feature: Anaerobic digester sludge; material: sludge; isolation source: anaerobic digester fed with sludge from wastewater treatment plant ...
GGGTCGCGCTTATCCAGCTCCCGCAGGCCGGTGCGTATTACACTGGCTGCAAAGCCTCCAGCCAAGCCCCGGTCGGCGGTGATAATCACAAAACCCGTGTTCTTAACTTCCCGCTGTGCCAAAAGTGGATGAAGCGAGGTATCCACACGAGCCCCTAACCGGGCCAGTACTTCCTCCATTTTATCGGAGTAGGGCCGACCAGCGAACAAGGACCGTTGGGCCCGACGCAGCTTGGCCCCAGCCACCATTTTCATGGCCCTGGTAATCTGCTGGATATTCTTAACCGACCGGATACGCCGACGGATATCCTGCATTGTGGCCACTATTCGTCACCTCACCTTCCTCAATAGACTGTCCACACTAGGAGAAAATCCGCTTGAAATCAGCAATTGCTTCTTCCAGTGCTTGAACAGTTTCAGGTTTTAATTCGGCTTCGGTACGAATCTTTTTCAGAATTTCAGGCCGCGACTCCCGCAGGTAGCGGACAAATTCGTCGGCAAAGGTGGTCACACGAGTAAGTTCAACATCATCCAGGTGTCCATTGACGCCCGCATAGAGCACTACTACCTGTTCTTCTACCGGCATTGGAGCTCCCTCCGGCTGCTTTAGCAACTCTTGCAGACGCTCACCCCGGTTTAGTCGAGCCTGGGTAGCCCGATCCAGCTCGGAGCCGAACTGGGCGAAGGCCGCCAGCTCGCGATACTGGGCTAAATCAAGACGTAAGCGCCCAGCGACTTGGCGCATGGCCCTTACTTGGGCATTACTACCAACGCGTGAAACCGACAGACCGGCGTTTACCGCAGGACGGAAACCGGCATAAAAGAGATCACTCTCTAAGAAAATCTGCCCGTCAGTGATAGAGATGACGTTGGTCGGAATGTAGGCCGAGACGTCGCCGGCTTGGGTCTCTATGATAGGCAGCGCGGTTAACGAACCGCCGCCGTGTTTGCTGGATAACTTAGCGGCCCGCTCTAAGAGACGAGAGTGCAGATAGAAGACGTCGCCCGGGTAAGCCTCACGGCCGGGGGGGCGGCGAGTAAGCAAGCTCATGGCCCGGTAAGCCACCGCGTGCTTAGATAAATCATCATAGACGATTAGCACGTCTTTGCCTTGCCACATGAATTCTTCTCCGATGGCACATCCGGCATAGGGTGCTAAGAACTGCAAAGTAGCCGCCTCCGAAGCAGTGGCGGAAACGATGATGGTATAATCCATAGCGCCCCGCTCTTCTAGAGTGCGCATTATACGGGCTACCGTGGAAGACTTTTGGCCAATGGCCACGTAAATACAAATAACATCCTGCCCTTTTTGGTTGATAATCGTATCTACGGCGATAGCTGTCTTGCCCGTACCCCGGTCACCGATGATGAGCTCCCGCTGGCCGCGACCGATTGGAATCATGGAGTCGATGGCCTTAATACCAGTCTGTAGCGGTGTTTTCACCGGCTCGCGGGTAATAACACCAGGTGCAATTACCTCAACGGGGCGAGATTTATCCGCTTGAATAGGGCCTTTCCCATCAATAGGCTGCCCCAAGGGATTCACTACGCGGCCAATCAAGGCCTCGCCTACCGGCACTTCTACAATGCGCTTTGTGCGGCGGACCACGTCGCCTTCCTTAATGTGTCTGTCGTCACCAAGAATGGCGCAAGCCACGTTATCTTCCTCTAAGTTGAGCACCATGCCGTAAACCCCACCGGGGAACTCCAACAGCTCGCCAGCCATAGCCTCCGAGAGGCCGTAAAGCCGGGCAATACCGTCACCGACCTGCAGCACAGTGCCGACTTCATCTAACGCGATCGTCGCCTCAAACTCTTCAATTTGCTTTTTTAGTATGGAACTGATCTCTTCAGGTCCTAGTCGCATCAACTACTCACCCCTGACTGATGAACTTGTGCCTGCAGTATTTTCTGGCGCAGCTGCTGCAAGCGACGAGCTAGGCTGCCGTCATAAACCTTGTCGCCTATTCTAAGCACCACACCGCCCAATAACGACGTATCGATTTGGGTTTGCAGCTCTACATTCTGACAGCCGGTCATTGCCTTCACTTGCTGACCCAGCTGCTCGAGTTCGCTGGCACTGAGTTGGCGAGTGGCGGTTACTTCCGCAACCAGCTCGCCTCTCGACTGCCGGAGGGCGGATTGGTAAGCGGCTACGATGCTTGCCAATTCAGCCTCTCTTTTTTTCTGCCATAAAAGCAGAATAAAGTTGCGGGTGATCTGCTTCTCTAAAACTCTTTCCAAAACCGGCATAAGCATAGTCTGCTTCTTCACCGGTGTCAGCTGCCGATGAAAAAAGAAACGTTCCAATTCGGGACTGTGGGTTAACGCCTGCATAAGGGCAGAAAGATCATCGGCAACGGCTTCAACTAGTTTCTGTTCCAAAGCAGCGTCAAAAAGGGCCCGAGCATAGCGTTCTGCAACAACTCTACTGGACATGAGTCTTATCCATCCCCGCAATGAATTCTTGCACTAGCCGCTGATCAGTGTCCGGGTCCAACTTTTTCCCCAACAGGTGGCCTGCCGCTAATAGCGACAGTTCCCCAATTTCATCCCGCAAGGAAGCAAGCGCTTTGTCGCGCTCTAAGCTGATCTCCTTTTCAGCCCGCTTAAGCATTAGCTCCGCCTGCTGGCGCGCTTCAGCCTCGATTTCTACGCGTGCAGTGGCCGCCTGCTTGTTAGCGTCTTCTATTATGCGCCGTGCTTCCTCTTTAGCCTCGCGCAATTTAGCCTCATAGGTAGCCACTAGCTCGGCTGCTTCCGCCCGGCTGCTTTCGGCAGCTTCAATTTCTGTTCTTACATGCTCTGCTCTTTTATCCAAAAACTCTTGTACTGGTCGAAAAAAGAAGTAACGCATAGCGGCATATAGCAGCAACACGTTCACAATTACAAAAACGATTTGGGGAATATGTATCTCCATTATCCATGGCCTCCTTGACTTAAGGCTAGGGTGGCTGCCTTCTATGCCGACAGTAACAAGGGCCGCCCCAANNATGAGCATGAAGGCAATAATCAAAGAGTAAATACCAGTTGTCTCAGCAACGGCTTGGCCTAGAATCATTGTTAGCGTAATCTTAGGCTGGGCTTCAGGTTGACGCCCAACAGCTTCAACACCTTTACCAGCAGCATAACCTTGGCCGATACCAGGACCTAAACCAGCAATCATGCCAATACCAGCACCTAATAGGCCAAAAGCCGCTACTGCAAATGCGTTCCATTCCATTTCGATTTCCCTCCTTTCGCCCCAAAAAATCTGCTAATCCATGGCCATTGTTATAAAGACCATTGTTAACATGGAGAAAACAGCGGTTTGCAAAAGCCCTGAGAATAGGTCGAAGTAAATATGTAGCGGTATCGGTATCAAAAAGGGAAAGGCTTGGTAAATAAGCCCACCGATAACTACGCCAGCAAAAATATTGCCAAAAAGACGGAATCCTAGTGAAATAGGCTTTGCTAGCTCACCAAACAAGTTCATAGGCAGGAATAGAACAAAGGGCTGAAAGAATCCTTTAACATAATTCCACAACCCATGGGATTTAATCGCATAATAGTTGATCGTTAGGAAAGCTAGAATCCCTAAACCCAGGGTCATATTAGCATCAGCCGTAGGCGGCCGCAGCAAACCGAAAGACCATACACCGGCGGTATTCGCAAGGAAAAGAAAGATAATTAAGGTGCCCATGAAGGGAGTAAAAAAACGTCGTGAATCGCCCATGATAAACACCACGAATGATTCCACACCTTCAACTATCATCTCCGCCAGATTCTGCCGACCTTCTGGCAGCCATTTGAAGTTGCGGGTTAATACAATCCCAGCAACTATCATGATGGCTGAAACAACCCAAAAGGCTACTATCGTCTGATCAATGCGGATGGGCCCCAGCTCGAAATATACCTTCGCTGCGCTGAGTATATCATCCATCACTACTTCCCCCCTTTTGCCCACGTCTTGCAGTTAATTGCCGTAGATAGGCTGATCCACCCTCACGTAAAGCCTGTACAACCGTTGTGCCTACAATTACGATCTTGACCAACAACGTGCCTACTATAGCAGCATAGAAATTAATACCTGGAGAAAAATAGACTAGCGCCAGTAGGGCAGCAATCACTAAATAGCGAAAGACATAATTACTAGCAGCATACAATTGGGCTGCTGCTTTTGTCATCTGCAAGGACTTAGCCACCGAACGAGCTAGATGGCTAAATTGCCACAGGGATAAAGCCGTACCAATCGCAACGCCAAACGCACTGCCCAAGTCTTGTCCAACTAAAGCGATGAAAACCAGCACGCCAGAAATCCTGAGCACAGTTAGGCGTACCGCACGCATCATTTCCGGCACACTTGCCCATTTATCCATCCTTAAAACCACCATCGGCCATTACTTTTTGTAGTAGTTGGTAGGCCGTAAAAAGACCGCCAACTATACCCAGTATTAGCCCAATTATAGACATTATATCATTGTAGCCGAGTCGGGAATCTAGCCATAGGCCAATCCACCATCCTAGACCTCCACTTACTACAATAGTAAGTCCCAACTCCAAGACCAAACCTAAGGCAATAAACAGTTGGCGCCACATGGTATCACCCTGCTTATTATTACCATCTAAACAGAAAATAGCAACTGGGAATTGTGCGCCGCGCGTATATTGTATACAATCTCTGCCACTCTATGTAATTCCACCCGGTACTCAAACTTCCTGCATTGTGAAAAAGTTAACCTTCCGCACAAGGGCATTATACATAATCCCCCGGCCTCTGGCTACGCCTATCAAAGTAGAACTCAATGGCCTGTACAATCCGCTCTGACGCGAACCCATCGCCATAGGGATTCTTGGCTTGAGCCATGGCCTGATAGGCGGCCCGATCGGTGAGTAGGTTTAAGGCGGCGTTATAGATGTCTTCTTCAACTATTCCTACCAACCGCACCGTACCAGCGGCAACGGCCTCGGGCCTTTCTGTAACGGTGCGAACTACCAAAACAGGCTTACCTAAGGCTGGAGCTTCTTCCTGCACCCCACCGGAATCGGAGAGCACCAGATAGGACCGGGCCACGAGGTTATGATAATCGGTGGCTATCAGCGGGTCGACTAAGAGGACCCGTTCTTGGTGGCCAAGAAGGCTAAAGACCGTTTCACGCACTACCGGATTGAGGTGCACAGAGAAAACCACCTGGGCATCGGGCACCGCTTCTAGCAAACGTTTAATCGCCCGGCAGGCAGCAGCAATAGGCTCTCCCCAGTTTTCCCGCCTATGTAGGGTCACCACGATGGTACGCAAGGACGGGTCAAGCCTGCTCAACTCTGGGCACACAAACTCATAAGCATCGCTTACGGTGGTGCGTAGGGCGTCAATAACTGTGTTGCCGGTAACATAGATAGCGTCCGGGGCAACCCCCTCCGCCAGCAGGTGATCACGGGCAACGCTGGTGGGGGCAAAGTGCAAGTCGGCTAGCACTCCGGTGAGCCGCCGGTTAATCTCTTCCGGGAAGGGTAGGTACTTATCAAAGGTACGCAACCCCGCCTCCACATGGCCCACTGCCGTCTTCTGATAAAAGGCGGCCAGAGCGCCAGCAAAGGTGGTTAAGGTATCGCCATGAACCAAGACCATATCGGGGCGCTCCTGTTCAAGCACCGTCTCTAAGCCGGCTAGGGCGCGGCGCAACGTGCCATTAAGGCTTTGTCGCTGCTGCATAATATCAAGATCATACTCGGGAGTGATGGCGAATAGGTCTAGTACCTGATCCAACATCTCCCGGTGCTGGGCGGTCACGCAGGTGATGGCCTCCAGATGGGGGCTGGCCTGGAGGGACTTAACTAGAGGAGCCATTTTAATGGCCTCCGGTCGGGTGCCAAATATGGTCATCACTTTAGGGGGCATATCGTTTCCTCCGATCTCAATGTGTACCTTGCCCTTCATTCTACAGAAAGGGCAAAGTGCAAGTCAAATTATTGGTAAGCAACCAAAAAGCCCCGCGAGAGCGGGGCTAGCATGGCTTTGTTAACCTTCTTGCTGAGAGGGAGCGTGCTGCACCAGCTCTATGCCCGCCTCCTGCAGCAGGGCGTGGGACAGCTTGTCCGGATAATCGGCCTGGTAAACGATGCGCTCTATCCGGCTGTTGATCAGCATCTTAGCGCACAGGGAGCAGGGGAATACGTTCACATAGAGGGTAGATCCCTCGATGGAAACGCCGGAAACGGCAGCCTGAATTATAGCATTCTGCTCCGCATGTAATGCCCGGCACAATTCATGGCGTTCACCGGAGGCGACTCCCTGTTGCATGCGCAAACAACCTACCTCGTCACAATGGGCCAGCCCTCGCGGTGCTCCATTGTAGCCGGTGGATATAATATGGCGATCCTTCACCAGAATAGCCCCTACCTGACGGCGCAAACAGGTGGACCGGGTTGCCACCACCCGGGTGATCTCCATGAAATAGTCATCCCAACTTACGCGCATGGCCCCACCTATTTGGTTCCAAAGAGCCGATCGCCGGCGTCGCCTAAGCCGGGAACAATATAGGCGTGCTCATTCAAGCACTCATCCAAGGAGGCCGTATAAATATCCACGTCGGGATGGGCCGAATGCAGCCTTTCTACCCCTTCAGGAGCTGCGATAAGGCACACAAAACGGATGCTGGTCGCGCCCATACGCTTCAAGTAATCTATTGCCGCCACTGCGCTGCCGCCGGTGGCTAACATGGGGTCAACCACTATCAGATCCCGCTCAGCAATATCAGAAGGCAGCTTGGCGTAATACTCTACTGGCTGCAGGGTTTCCGGGTCCCGATACAGCCCGATATGGCCTACCTTTGCCGCTGGCACCAGCCGCAACATACCGTTAACCATACCTAAGCCGGCCCGCAAGATGGGTATTATGCCTAACTTCTTACCGGCGATTACGCGCGCCTTGGTAGTAGTAATCGGTGTTTCCACCTCGTAATCTTCCAGTGGCAGCCAGCGGGTGACTTCATAAGCCATCAGCATCGATAGCTCTTCCACCAGCTCCCTAAATTCCTTCGAACCGGTATGCTTGTCGCGGATAAAGGTCAATTTATGCTGAATAAGCGGATGATCTAAAATATGGACATTGGACATAGTGGTACCCCCTTCAAACGGTACGAGCAGATATTATTACCCTATTGTTTATGTTGCACAGAGATCAAAGAAATTAGCACACGAAGCGCATGCCGCCTAGACGGCATGCGCTTGCAGATAAATATTACTTATAAAGTGGATAGGCTGCGCAAAGTTCTGCGACGCCTTTACGTACTTTAGCCAAAACAACCTCGTTCTCCGTATTCTCGAGGGCGTCGGCGATGAGGGTAGCAACGGTACGCATATCGTCTTCCTTCAGGCCACGGGAGGTCATGGCAGGCGTACCAATGCGGATACCGCTGGTTACGAACGGGCTTTCTGGATCGTAAGGAACGGTGTTCTTATTAACGGTAATCTTCACTTCGTCCAGTACGGCCTCTGCCTTCTTACCAGTCAGGTTCTTGCTGCGCAAGTCGACCAAGAGGAGATGGTTGTCGGTACCACCGGATACTAGGTCGAAGCCGCGCTCCAACAGCCCCTCACCTAAAGCTTTAGCGTTCTTAACAACCTGCTGCTGATAGGCCTTAAACTCGTCGGTCATGGCTTCCTTGAAAGCTACTGCCTTGGCAGCAATGATGTGCATGAGAGGGCCACCTTGCATACCCGGGAAGACAGCCTTATCAATGGCTTTAGCCCACTTGGACTTGCAGAGGATCATACCACCGCGAGGACCACGGAGAGTCTTATGGGTGGTTGTGGTTACAAAGTCGGCATAGGGAACTGGATTCTGATGCAGACCAGCGGCCACCAAACCGGCGATGTGGGCCATGTCGACCATCAGCAGAGCGCCGACCGACTGGGCGATTTCTTGGAATTTGGCAAAATCGATGGCCCGTGGATAAGCGCTAGCACCAGCCACGATTAGTTTTGGTCTATGTTTTTCAGCTAACTCACGAACTTCGTCGTAGTTGATAAGGCCCGTGTCTTTATCAACGCCGTAAGGAACGATGTTATAGAGAATACCAGAGAAGTTGACCGGGCTACCATGGGTCAGATGGCCACCCATGGAAAGGTTCATACCGAGTACGGTATCGCCAGGTTTAATAGCTGTGAAGTAGACAGCCATGTTGGCCATTGCACCCGCATGGGGCTGAACGTTGGCGTGGTCAGCACCGAAGATGGCGCAAGCTCGGTCCCTTGCCAGATTCTCGGCAACGTCGACTTCTTCGCAACCACCATAATAGCGGCGGCCCGGATAGCCTTCCGCATATTTGTTGGTGAGCACGGAGCCCATTGCTTCTAAGACGGCTTTGCTGACAAAGTTCTCAGAAGCAATTAGTTCCAAGTTGCCTTGTTGGCGCGCCAGTTCCTTTTCTAGAACCGCCTGGATTTCTGGATCGACGAGTTTTAGAGACATGTTTTCAACACTCCTTCACGTTGTTTATAAACCGCTCTTTCGCCACCAATAAGCTTAGGGCGAGTGCGGGCCGCCGTCAGGTGGGCCTGACCAAGCGTTTTTACACTTAGACGCAAGGGAACGGCCACGGGACGCAGATGCATTCCCACAAAGGTATCACCGATATCTAGGGCTGCATGCCCCTGTACCTTTTCCGCCAGTACGGGGTCGGGAAGGCGAGAATAAGCCACCGCCGCGAACGATCCTCCTGCATTAGGTTGGGGAATGGCACTAACTTCTTCTAAGTTATACCGTTCCAAACACTCCCGCGTCATTACCAAAGCGCGGTTCAAGTGTTCACAGCACTGTATGGCCAAATAGACACCTTCCTGTCTGGCGGCTTGCTCCAATGGGGGAAAGATAGCCTTGGCCACATCTACACTAGATTCTTTACCAATATGGTGACCTAAGATTTCACTGGTACTACAACCGACAACTAAAATCTGTCCCGGCCGCAACTGGGCTCGGGGCAAGAACTCGGCGAGTATACCAGACATCTCTTGCGTTAACTGTTCTATGTTCATTCGCTCATAAACCTTTTCTCTAGGGTAGTGATCTTATCGATACGTCGTTGGTGACGCCCGCCACTAAACTCGGTGTTTAGCCAGACCTTTACAATCGCTTGGGCCAAACCAAACCCAATTACTCGTGCACCCAGGCACAGCACATTGCTATCGTTGTGCTCCCGTGTGGCTTGGGCAGAAAACTGGTCATGGCAAAGAGCAGCGCGAATACCAGGGAACTTGTTGGCGGCTATGGACATGCCAATGCCTGTCCCACAGACCAAGATAGCCCGCTCGCAATCCCCTCTCCGCACTGCCTCAACAGCTTGCTCAGCGTAATCCACATAATCAACCGATTCTAACGAGCCACAGCCCACATCTACGATGGAAAAACCCCACTCGGTTAAAGCCTTTTTAAGCTCTTCCTTCAATAGATATCCGCCGTGGTCGCTGGCTAACGCAACTCTCATGCCCTCATCTCCTGCCTAATTATCCAGCGTATGCCTTACTAATTATATAATACAGCTTCTACAATGTACAAGTGCACCGGCCTTATGCTCACTTACGAAAACTAAGCCTTAGCGCTCAATCGCTTGAGCAATTGAGAAAGGGCCTCTCTTAACTCGTCGCGGCTGGCCCGATAGACCGCTAGGGGTTGTCCGAAGGGATCGACCACATCAACCTGATCACTAGACCGTTCTATCCGCTCGATGGCCTCTCGTTCCTCCCGCAACCTCTCCAGCAGCTGGCTCTGCCGCTCTGCCAACAACTGCTCCACGTCCGCCAACTCTTGCAGAAGCTCTGCTCGCCGCGCCCGCAGTTCGTTGATGTTGGGCCTTACCTCAGCGGCAAAGGCTTCCTTCTTAGCTGCCATGGCCGCGTGTAACTCATGGAGGACCTGCTCTTGTTGGTTATCCACACCCGAACCGGCCAAAAACTCCTTCAAAACGAAAGTTTTCTCGGCGGCGCTAGGGAAACTGTCCAGCACAAATTGTTTATGGCGCCGGGTCATGGTCAGGATCAGGTCGGCCCAATCCACCAGTTCCAGGGTGATATTTTGGGCACGGTGCTTGCTTAGATCTATACCCAGCTCGCGCAAAGCCTGTTCCGCAAAGAGAGATGCTTTAGCTCCCGGCTCAGCAGCGATGCCGGCTGACTGAACAACTATCTCGCCTATTCCCTGCTCAGCCACCATCTGCTCTAGCAGAGCTTGGGCCATACTGCTGCGACACGTGTTGCCCGTACAGACAAAAAGAATGTTCAAAACCGCAACCTCCTTTTTATACCCAAAGCAAACGAAAGCCGGCCGCTTTAATCAAACGATTTTGCAGTGCTAAGCCTATTCCGGCCGTTGAAGGGTAGCCATGGGCCAATATAATATCCACTTCCTGCTCATCAAAACGGCGTAAGAGCTGGTACAAATTCTGTGCCGCCTGAGCCGGCTGATCATACCGACCCAAGGAAAGGGTTTCAGCAGCTGGAAACAGGTGCAGGAACTCATCATAGGTTAAAATCCCAACCCGTTTCTCCTCCCCCTCCAGCTCGCTCTTTCTGGCTCGCTGGGCTTGTACCACCGCATCGGGCTCACCCAGGTAGAGGTATAGGGGCGCACGGGGCGCATAGTGGGTGTATTTTAGGCCGGGTGAACGTACCGGCTGGTCGGGAGTAGGACGGGCACTGGCAATTTTGATGGGCCCGAGAGTTTGCTCCAAGTCTTCCATGGTCACAGCGCCTGGACGGAGCAAAATAGGCTCATCCCCGCTCATATCAATTACCGTCGATTCCAGTCCGATAGCGGCCATACCCGCATCGAGGATCAGGTCTACCTGTTCTCCCAGATCCTCAGCCACATGCTGCGCCAAGGTGGGGCTAGGGCGCCCCGAGCGATTAGCGCTGGGTGCGGCCACCGGCACTCCGGCTTGGCGAATCAGAGCAATGGCCACCGGGTGGTTGGGCCAGCGGACGGCCACCGTGTCTAGCCCAGCTGTAACAATATCCGGTACCTGCTGATTTTTGGGCAACACGATGGATAGCGGGCCAGGCCAGAATGCCCGCATCAAACGCTCAGCCTCAGGCGGGACCCGGTCCACCACTTGAGGTAAGGTGGCGTAATCGGCAATATGGACTATTAACGGATTATCAGCCGGCCTTCCCTTAGCTAAGAAGATACGGTTTACAGCTGTAGCATCGAGCGCATTGGCTCCCAGTCCGTAAACCGTCTCCGTGGGAAAAGCAACTAAACGTCCTTCTCTTAAGTATTTAGCCCCGAGGGCTACTTGCTGCTCATTCAAAATGTTTGCACTCCTAATTAAACTGTTTCCACTGTTCCTTATTGTACCACTGGCCCTAGGCAAATAAAAGCTAGGGGCTAGCTTAAGAGTAGAATTCCTAGAAAGACTAATACGGTCCCGAAAACCCGCCCGGGGGTCAGCTTTTCCCCCAGGAAAATGGCCGCCAGCAGGCAGGCAAAGAGGGGATAGGAGCCGGCTATAGGAGCCACACTGCCCACATCGCCGCCTCGCAAAGCAGCAAAGTAGAAGACCTGAGCCAATAGCACCCCTACCACCCCACTGGCGATGATAGCCAACCAGGTCTTGCCACTCCAACCGACGAGAGGCAGCACCTCGGCACGAGTCACCAAAAGAACGCCGGTAAATATGGCAGTAATGGCAGCACGGACAAAGACGGCGGCTAAAGGTGCAGCTTGTTGTAAGCCAATCTTTTCAAAGACGGGGGCAATTCCATAACATAAGGCGGCAAATAGAGCCCATAATGCGGATTCGTTCATCACTTCCACCTCCCGCTTAAACTTATGCCGAGCGGGACTACCCCTAGAAGCACTAACGTCCACGCCTCTCAATAGGGGCGCAGCACCGCCGCGCCCCTACGAAACAACCTAGATGCAGGACATAACACCGGGGGCCGGGCGTCATGCGCACAGCGCGTTGGGGCCATAAAAGAAGGAGCGAGCAAGCCAAGGGTTAGGAGCGGCAACAGCCGAGCTGGGCTAGCCAACAAACAGCTAGTGCGCACTGCCACAGGAATGCCCGGCAGCCAATTAATCTACC
>MTKW01021353.1_pt1 | contig 12055 bp, 11 predicted proteins | sample 1042761 | NCBI WGS metagenome assembly MTKW01 (sample SAMN06205366, study PRJNA360243) | anaerobic digester metagenome | biome: Wastewater treatment plant; feature: Anaerobic digester sludge; material: sludge; isolation source: anaerobic digester fed with sludge from wastewater treatment plant ...
CCCTACGGATATAAAAGTGTTAATGGGGATCTAAGCATAATGCCAGAGCAGGCTGAGGTAGTTAAATATATTTTTAAAGAAGCACTTTCTGGAAAAGGGACTCAAAAGATAGCTGATGCTTTAAATGAAAAAGGAATACCAACTAAAAGAGGAGCTATTTGGAGGGCAACAACTGTTAGAGGAATTTTGAAGAATGAAAAATATACTGGAGATGTAATTCTTCAAAAGACCTATACTGACAGTAATTTCAATAGACATATTAACAAAGGTGAAAAAAATAAGTATTTAATTCAAAATCACCATGAAGCTATTATTAGTCACGAGGATTTNNCTATAAATCAAAGGGCAAAAGAAAAAGGTGTAGAACGAAATAGTGAAAAATATCAAAACCGTTATGCATTTTCCAGTAAGTTGATATGTTCAGAGTGTGGTGATGTTTATAAAAGAAGAATCCACTCTACAGGAAAAAGAAAGTATGTGGCTTGGTGTTGCTCTACACATATAGAAGATATTTCTAAATGTTCTATGAAGTTTATCAGGGATGAAGATATAAAGTCAGCATTTGTAACTATGATAAACAAACTGATATATGGAAAGGATTTTATTTTAAAGCCTCTGTTAGCAAATATTCGCACTATGACTAAGTCCGAAAATATTGCAAAATTGGACGAAATAGAAATGGAAATAGAAGATAACATTAGCCAGGAAGAATTGCTGGTAAAACTTATGGCCAAAGGATATTTAGAGCCTGCACTATATAATAGGGAAAAAAATGAATTACTAATGGCTAGGGCTGAGATGACTTCAAAGAAGGAAGGCCTTGTAGATAGCCTTAATAATGAGATGTCTAAGGGACATGAGGTTAATAAATTAATTAAATATGTAAATAAGAAAGAGTATTTAACAGAATTTGAAGAGAAAACCTTTGAAGATTTTGTGGAAAAAGTAGAGGTTTACTCAAGAGAAGAAATAGGCTTTGTACTAAAAAGTGGCCTTACCCTTAGAGAAAGGATGTGAAAAAATGAGTCATATACCCTTTGGTTATAAAATTGAAGATGGTGCTGCAGTAATATGTGATGAAGATGCCGAGAAAGTAAAGAAGCTTTTTAAAAACTATCTATTAGGATTGTCTTTATCCCAAGCAGCTAAGGAATCTGGATTAAACATTTACCATGGATCAGCAGGAAGGATGCTAAAAAATAAAAGATATCTAGGGGATAACTTTTATCCTTCTATAATTGATAGAGATATTTTTACACAAGCAGAAATGGAGAGAAAAAAGAGAGCTGAAAAACTTGGTAGGATATTTGCAGCTAAAGAGACTGGGATGGATGGAGTTAAAACTAAGTTTTATATGGGACAGATAATTGAAGAATATACAGACCCTTTCCTTCAAGCTGAGTACCTATATAGCTTAATAAAAGTAGAGGAGGTTGAAGATGGCAGTTAATAAGAATGTTCTAATTATACCCGCTGTAAAACGATCTAGAAACAGTGAAAGCAAAGAAGAAATACCAAAGTTAAGAGTTGCTGCCTACTGTAGAGTTTCTACAGATACTGAAGAACAGGCCAGTAGCTATGATGTGCAGATAGAACATTATACTGAATTTATAAAGAAGAATTCGGAATGGGCCTTTGCTGGAATCTATGCTGATGATGGTATCAGCGGGACCAACACCAAGAAGAGAGAAGAATTTAATAAAATGATAGACGATAGTATGGAAGGCAAAATTGATATGATAATAACTAAATCAATCTCCAGATTTGCCAGAAATACCTTAGATTGTCTTCATTATATAAGAAAATTAAAGGATAAGAATGTAGCAGTTTATTTTGAAAAAGAAAATATTAATACCTTAGATGCTAAGGGAGAAATAATGATAACAATTATGGCTTCTCTAGCCCAACAAGAGAGCCAATCACTAAGTCAAAACGTGAAGCTTGGCCACCAGTATAGATTTCAACAGGGTAAAGTTATGGTCAATTGCTCAAAATTCCTAGGCTATACAAAAGATGAAGAAGGGAATCTTGTTATAGTTCCAGAAGAGGCAGAATTGGTTAAGAGAATTTTTAGGGAGTATCTTGAAGGGTCTTCTATGGATAGAATTAAGAAGGGTTTGGAAGCGGATGGTATTCTTACTGTGACAGGAAAAAAGAAATGGTATACCTCAACAATTAGAGGAATGCTAAGTAATGAAAAATATATGGGAGATGCTCTTTTACAAAAGACCTATACAGTTGACTTTTTAACAAAAAAGCGTGTTGATAATAACGGAATTGTCCCTCAATATTATATAGAAAATAATCACGAGGCCATAATTCCACGAGAGATTTTTATGCAGGTCCAAGAAGAGTTAGCACGAAGGAGTAGAGGGCATGTTGGGACCAGTGGGAAAAAGAGAAATTTTAGTTCCAATCATGTATTTGCTCAGATAGTATTTTGCGACCATTGTGGCGAAATCTTTAGAAGGGTTCATTGGAATAACAGAGGGAAAAAATCTATAGTTTGGAGATGTGTTAGCAGACTGGAAAGCACAGGACTAGTCTGCCACGCACGAACGATAAATGAGGAAACCTTATTCTCTACAACTGTTGAGGCCGTAAATAAACTATTAGCTGGAAGAGAGGATTTTCTTCCACAGCTAAAGAAAAACATAGAAACTGTTTTAATTGAAACAAGTAATAAGACGGTTGAAGCAATAGATAAAAGAATGAAAGAGTTACAAGAAGAGCTTCTGCAAAAAGCCAATAGGAAAGAAAACTATAATGAGATTGCAGAAGAAATTTATAAGCTAAGAGAAGATAGACATAGTGCCCTGGTTGAACAGGCGGAAAGAAAAGGATCCAAACAGAAGCTAGAAGAGATGGAAGGCTTCCTTAATAACCAAACTACAATGATTGAAGAATTTGACGAAAGGCTGGTTAGGATGCTGATAGATAGACTAGTTATATTTGACGATAAGATTAGGGTAGAGTTTAAATCTGGAGCAGAGATAGATATAGAACAATAAGAATATTTCTTCAAGCCACTAATTATTGAGATTACTTCTCATGATTGGTGGTTTTTTAGATTGTAAAAAAGAAAGTAAAATTGTATAATTATATTAACAATGTTGTCGATAAGATTATTAGAGAGGTGAACAGCATGAGTGATGTGAATGAATTATTAGAGGAAGCTATTAAGGAGACCTCAAATTTGGAGGAGGGGGAAGTATTTCTAGTTAAAGATCTTTTTAAAGGTTATCTTTGGAATAGGATTCCAAGAAAAGATAGGTTATTGCTAGGAACTCTATTCCTTAATCAGATAAATAAAATGGATGGTAAAGAAATAAAAGCTATTGAGAAAACAGCATCAAATCAACAGAAGTATTTGAAGGTTTAGCCTAATGGTTTACAGAGAGTTTTTAAATTTTAAGTGTGATAAATATTTTGTTTATATAGGAGGGTGAGAGGATGTTTTTAATAGACAAAGAAAAAAATGAAGCCATATCTATAAGTAAAAAGACTTTCCAAGAGTTAGAATTTAAGGAACGTCAGCATCTACAAGAATGGATAAGTAAAAATACAGATATTCTTGGGGAGAGACTTCTTATAATACAAAAAGAATTCAGTGGTTTTGATGATACCAAAGAAAGGCTGGATCTATTAGCTATTGATGAAAATGGCAATCTTGTGATTATTGAAAACAAATTAGATGATAGTGGTAGGGATGTCGTTTGGCAGGCCCTTAAGTATGCATCCTACTGCTCAAGCCTTACCAAGAGTGATATCAGAGATATTTTTCAAGAGTATTTAAATACTTGGGGTGTAGAGGCTAATGCTGAAAAACTAATATGTGAATTTCTGGAGATAGAAGATTTTTCTGAGGTTGAGCTCAATAGTGATGATCAACGAATAATACTTATAGCAGCTAATTTTAGAAAAGAAGTAACATCAACGGCTATGTGGCTCTTGGAGCATAATATAAAAATAAAATGTATAAAAGTTACACCATATGAATTGGAAGGGAAAGTTTTATTAGATACTGAACAGATTATTCCTATTATAGATGCTGAGGATTATTTAATTAAAATAGCAAATAAGAAGCAGGAAGAGTTAGTAAGTCGAGAGAAAAAACAGACTAGATATGCAGTAAGGCTTAAATTTTGGGCAGAACTTCTCCAAACCATGAATGAAAGGTCGGATCTGTTTAAGAATGTGAGCCCATCAAAAGACAATTGGTTAGGATGTGGAAGTGGTTACTCTGGAATCTCATACAGTTTTGTTATTACTAATAATTTTGCAAGGATAGAGCTTTGGATAATAGGCAGAAGTAAAGAAGAAAACAAAGCAATCTTTGATGATATTCTTTTGAAAAAAGAAAAAATAGAGTCTTCTTTTGGAGATCAACTAGATTGGCAAAGACGTGATGATGGAAAAGGCAGTAGAATAGCTTACTGGTTAAGGGACGTTAATGTGTTTAATGAAGAGGACTGGCCAGAGATGATTGAGTTTTTAACAACAAATATGATTAAATTTGAAAACTCTATAAAAAATGTACTTAGAGATGTTATAAGAAATAATCATTAGGGGGATTTAGATGGCTATAAATTATAAGATATGTCCTTATTGTAATTCTAAAGATGTTGTAAAAATAGTATATGGCTACCCTAGTGGGGATATGATTATGCAGGAAGCTGCAGGTAAAGTTAAATTAGGGGGATGCCTGATTGATATAGAATATAGTCCAGAATACCATTGTAATAATTGTGAAAATCAGTGGGATAAAGAAGAAGCTATAGAACATGCATATGGTGAAATAAAGGGTTTAAATTTTTCTCATGGTGGCTACTTTCAAGGCTTTCAAGAATTAAAGATAGATTTCAAATTAAAAAGAATTGAGTATACTCACTCCCTAGAAGATAGAGGCACTTTAATAAAAGATACTAGTAAAGCGGATTTGTTTGAATTCATAGAAACTCTTAAAAACATTGATTTTCTCAATTGGAGAAGTAAGTATGTAGACCCAGATGTTTTAGATGGGAGCGGTTGGGATATTGAAATTGTAAGAGATGGACGAAATTTGAAGAAGCACGGTTTAAATTCTTACCCAGATAGTTGGGAAGACTTTTTGATAGCCTTGGAAAGATTAAGTGGAATGGAGATTAGATGATATGTAAATTTCAATTTGTGAATTGGAGGCATAAAATGAATTTAATTGAAGAGATATATTCCTTAATTTTTAATGTCTCAAGTATATTGGGGAAACCAATAAAGAAAGAAAAAATAGAGATAATAAATCGTGGTAAGCCCCATAACCCAGAATCCCTTCCAGCTGGGAAGATGGGTGTCTATATGTTTTTATATAATGGATCTTTTTTAAAGATAGGTAAAGCTGGACCACGAAGCAATGCACGCTTTTTAAGCCAACACTATAATCCTAAATCAGCAAAGAGTACTTTAGCTGCTTCTATTTTATCAGATAGCACAAATCCCTATGAGGGAGTAGGAGAAGAAAATGTTGGTGATTGGATTAAGGAAAACTGTACAAGAATAGATATTTTGTTAGATGTGACTTTAGGGATATTTACCTTAGAGTTAATTGAAGCTGCATTACATTATAAATATGAACCCGTATATGAAGGATTTCTTAATCAAAGGTAGGAGGTTAGATGGCGAGATGGATAGGAGAGCAATCTATGTATTAAAAATTACTAATAGCTATGATTTTACTAGTATAGCTATGGATGTACATATGCATCAAGGCCATATAAGATATTATGACACCAATAGAGGCCATGAAATAGAAGGAGAAATTATATTTGAAGATGAAAAAGGTTTTAAATTTTTATCAGAGGGTTTTGATCCAGGAGTATGGGAATTTAAAATATTAACTATAGAATACTTTAAAGAGCAATTTTATAAAAACGTGGTAAATGGTTCTATTATAGCAGAAAAGATACATACGACAGATGATTTGCATTTTTGGTATCGTAGGGAATTTGGAGTTTAAAGTCACTAGATTAACCTATTCCCACATACTGACTTTCAAAAGACGGGCTATGACTTATTCCCCATTACCAATATAGTGGGAGAATGTAAAAATACAGTGGAAAAGCTATCAGACATCAATCCACCCCGCTCGTTGCACGTTGAGACGGTGGTATTGATGTCAAGGGTTGAGAAGTAAGAGTGTAATAAGATAAGTAAATAAAGGCTTTCCGTGGTTTGAGGTCCGGTTCTAAGCCGGAAGGATAATCACGGATTTTTGCTTTGAGGGAAGTTATCCAAGAATGATGAAATAAAAAAATATCAGCCGAAATAATTGTTGATGTGGTGAGTTGATAAGATGATTGGCAAAACAATGGTGAGTTGATAGAATTGCTGTCAAAAAGTCAGAAAATATTTCCACTTAATATTGACTGAGTCAATAAAATGAAGTATAATGAATATTAAGTGGAATTATAGCTCTGCACCAGGAGGTGAGAACTTGATAGGATTAGAATATGTTTTAAACCTCTATAACCTTCAACATATAGAACTTGCAGAAAAACTTGGCATAAAAAAACAAAATATTAACATGTGGGTGAAAGGGCGACAGAACATTCCAAAGAAATATCTACCGGTATTAGAAGAACTCTTTGGTATTGATCAGTTTTACTTTGGACGTGAGCTTAGTGAAATTGATCAGTTAGAAATCCAGAAGGAAAAGCTGAAAAGAGATCTGAAGCCTGTAATCAAAAAGCATGAACAGCAGTATTCTTTGGGAGAGATTAATGATCTTGTTGAAGCTCCCATTTACGATAAAGAAGAAATGAATGCCATCGAACGAGATATTGAAAAAGCAAAACTCATATCAAGGTTTAAGGCTGCAATGGATATAGTAGATAATAATCCATACTTGGAGACCTATAAACTCATCGTAGAACTACTTGAAAAAGTACAGCATGAACCTGTTCTACACAAAACGGTTGAAGCATTGGCTCACTATTACGAAGTCTTACCTGATTGGGTAAGTAGCGAACCAGAACAAGAAGGCTTTGAAGGTGAAATATTTGAAGTCTTTGATGATCATAACTATTAAACATTTGGAGGTAAAATAAATGACTGAGAACACAGGAAACATTGGATTTGAAGAAACGCTTTGGAAAGCGGCTGATAAATTAAGAGGCAGTATGGATGCCAGTGAATATAAACACGTGGTACTGGGGCTTATCTTCTTGAAGTACATATCCGATAAATTTGAAACAAAATTTGATGCGCTTGTAGAAGAAGGTGCAGGCTTTGAAGAAGACCGAGATGAATATGAAGCCGAGAATATTTTTTGGGTTCCCAAAGAAGCGAGATGGACATTTATCAAAGACAATGCAAAAGACTCAAAAATTGGTCAATACATAGATGATGCAATGATTCTTATTGAAAAAGAGAATACATCTCTAAAGGGTGTACTGGACAAGCGTTATGCAAGGCCAGAAATTGACAAAAGAAGACTGGGAGAACTGATTGACTTAATTTCAACGATAAAGCTTCACCAAAATGGAGAAAAGGACTTACTGGGTAGAGTGTATGAGTACTTCCTTGGCCAGTTTGCCAGTGTTGAAGGAAAAGGCGGTGGAGAATTCTATACGCCTACTAGCGTTGTTAAAACCTTAGTTGACATGATTGAACCCTACCAAGGCAGAGTTTATGATATAATCTTACAGAGATTGATACAATTTAATTACCCTAAAAAATGTTGTGCCTAGGGGGGTGCAAAGGCAATAAGGGGGTGTGCAGTAAAAATTGGAGCAATACTGACCTTAGTAATACTGTAAAGGGGGAACGAAATGGGAACAACTATTAAAAACATGACGGGCATTAATATATCATCTAAATATTTTTCAACTCCCACATTTTTAGAATTTTTCCCAAAGCATTCTAAACCTCAAAAAAACAATCGGGCGGCATTAGTTTATGGGAATAATGGTAGTGGTAAAAGCACAATTGCCCATGGCTTTAGGGGGTACAAGAGTCATGATACTTCTGAGGATATAAAATTACAGTTCTTCAAAGAAAACGACAAAATTGAAACAACAGATAAATATAATAGAAAAAATATTTACATATTTGATGAAGAGTATATTTCTTCTCGTGTTAAAGTTAAAGAGAATGGTCTAGATGCAATCGTATTATTTGGAGAGCAGGTTGATTTAGAAGAGAGAATAAATAATATTGAGGAAGCAATCAGTCAAAACGAAATAAAGATTGAAAAATTAGAAGAAGATTATAAGATTTTTTTAGACGAGGACAGTCCGCAGTCTCCAAAATACTGGGATAAAAAGATAAATAACAAATTAAAAGAGGCAGGAGGTTGGGCTGAAAAAGGATCGAAAATAAAAGATCAAAGGCGAAATCTTTCTGTAACTAATAGTGAAATTAGTAGGATAGGATATCTTTCTGTTATTAGAACTTTAGAAGAATTACAAGGAAAGTTTGATGAGGATTTTATACAATTCACTTCAACTGATGTTCAATCATCTCCTATACCAAACAAAGTAAAATTAATTTTTATTACAGAAAACATTGTAGAAAGTTCAAAATTACTTCTTAAAAAAAATATAGATAAACCAGAGCTAACTATCAGAGAGGAGCAACTATTAAGTTTATTTGGAATTGAGAAAGCAACTAAAGTAAAGGGTTATGTATCTAATAAAACTAATCTTATATGTGAAAGCTGCTTCCAACCAATTGAAGATGCCTATAGAGAACAAGTTTTAAAAGAAATTGAAAGTATATTAAACCAAGAAATTAAAGAATTTAAAGAGGAGCTAGAAAAATTACTTCTTACCGAGGTCACAGCTGTTAATTATGAAGAATATAGCAAGCTAAAATCATATAATAATGTGTTTAAGAGCATAGACGAATATAATGTGACAATTAATAAACATAATTCTATAATACAAAAGAAAATTGATGATCCCTTTACAGTTATAGAATATGATATGGAAACTAATGCAATAAAAGATATTTATGAAAAACTAAATCAACAATTAACAGACCTAGAGGTAGAACGTATAAATTATAATCGAGTCATCGAAGAACGTTCTAGTGTTGAAGAAGAACTTTTAAAATTAAATGATGCTATTGCTCACCATCATATCAATGATATGTATTCTACTTTTAAAATCCAGGAAGAAGAGAAAACAAATTTAGAAAAAGAAATAAAAGAATATAAACAGATATCAATTGATTTGAAAAACGAAAAGATAGAACTAGATTCTCAGCGTAAAAATTTCCAAGTTGCTTCAGGTGAGATAAATAAATCTTTGAAATATATATTTTTTAGTGAAGATAGATTATCTATTGACCCAGGTACAGATCTACTTTATAGAATAAAAGTTAATGGAGACTTTGTGTCTCCTAATAAGGTATCTTGTGGAGAACGAAATGCACTTGCTTTATGCTATTTTTTCACAGAAATTGCAGAAGAGATGGATGAAAAATCCATATACACAGACGAGATGCTTCTTGTTATAGATGATCCAATCTCAAGCTTTGACATAGAGAACAGAGTAGGTATTACATCCTTATTAAGATGGAAATTAGGACAGGTACTAGAAAGTTGTCCTCATAGCAAAGTTCTTATTATGACACATGATATAAGTGTATTATTTAATTTACAAAAAGCATTGAGTGAAATATCAGGTATTTGCGGAAAGAACTCAGTCAATGCAGAATATCGTTTGTTTCAGTTAGAAAACAAGGAACTAATCGAATTTCGATATAATAAACATAATGAATATACTCAATTGCTAGAAAAAATATATCAATATGCACTAGGTGAAGATGTTAATGATATTTTAGATTTATCTATAGGAAATATGATGAGAAGAGTGTTGGAAGCTTTCTCAACATTTACTTTTAAACTAGGAATTAGTGAAATTAGTTTAGATGAAAAAGCATTAGAATTGCTTCCTGATGAAGGCACAAAAACTTATTATAAAAACCTGATGTATAGACTAGTATTAGATAATGAGAGCCATTCTATGGATAATGTAAGAGGTGTACCTGAATTAGGTTTTTTTAGCTATCTATCCCCAAATGAAAAACGACAAACTGCAAAAGATGTTTTATGTTTTATTTACTATTTGAATGAAGCTCACCTAATATCTCATCTGCCTAAAGCAAAATCAGATTTAGAGAAATGGTGTTCAAAGTAAAAATACTATAAAATTATAATTAAAACTCCCCATTGTTAATCTATAGTAAAGGGGAGTTTTAAGGTCGTGATATTATAGTTTTATCCCATTTTTAAAGGCAACCTGAGTTTTATCTTTTTCATAAACCGTTATATGCTTGACTAAGCTATTCCAGAGTAGAGGATTGAATTCGGTTATTAAGTCTTCTTGGTTTCTTAGCTCATAGAGGAAAATTTCAAGGTTTTTATGCCTAGTTGTTTTATCTTTAATCTGCTCAGTTGTAAGCTCTAGGTTAGCCTTAGTGGCATCAAACTTTTCTACGAGGCTATCGTACCTTCTTTGATATTCTTCTTGGTCTAAAGCTGTATGGGCATTTTCATTAATTATATTTTGAATCATTTCAGCTGTAACTTCGAGCTCGTTTTGAAGTTCAGTCTTTTTATTTTCCAAATCTTCAGTATCAAATAAGGTTGCTTTCATAGTCTCAAAGTTTGCTATAATCTCATCCTTATCAGTTAGTAATTCATTTGTAGCTTTTATAAATATATCTTTAATTGTATCTTCATCAAGGTGGGGAGTTTCACATTTTTTGTTACCGTTAAACTTATGGTTGCATTGCCAAACGGTACGGCGGTATTTGCTATTTGAGTGCCATACTTTTGAACCGTACCAGCTTCCACATTCGCCACATTTAATTTTTCCTGCAAATATATGTGTTCCACTATGTCTATTCTTGCCTGCTTGTCTGGCTTCAAGTTCTCGTTGCACCATGTCAAATACCGCAGGGTCAATAATAGCTTCATGGTTATTTTCTACATAATATTGAGGAATTTCTCCCTCATTTACTTTCTTTTTCTTAGTTAGAAAGTCAACAGTATAGCTTTTTTGTAGAAGGGCATCACCTTTATATTTTTCATTAGTTAGTATGCTCCTAACTGTGCCAGCACTCCAGTTTTTCTTTTTAGCTGGGGTGAGAATGCCTTCTTTAGTTAATTGTTTTGCAATGCCATAAGGGGTCATGCCTTGAAGGAACATCCCATATATTCTTTTTATAATGGGAGCCTCTTCTTTATTTAATACTAAGTTACCATCTTCACCCCTGTCGTAGCCTAAGAACCTTCTAAAAGGAACACAAACTTTGCCATCTGCAAATCTCTTTCTTTGTCCCCAAGTAACATTCTCTGAGATGCTACGGCTTTCTTCTTGGGCCAGGGAAGACATAATAGTTATTAGCAACTCACCCTTGGAATCGAGGGTCCAGATATTTTCTTTCTCAAAGTAAATTTCTATTCCTTTTTCTTTAAGCTGCCTTACTGTAGTCAAGCTATCAACTGTATTTCTAGCAAACCTACTAACTGATTTAGTAACTATTAAATCTATTTTACCATCAAGGGCATCAGCTATCATTCTTCTAAAACCTTCACGATGCTTTGTATTAGTTGCTGAAATACCATCGTCAGTATAGATATCTACAAATTCCCAATCATCTCTATTTTTGATGTAGTTGGTGTAGTAGTCAATTTGTGCCTCGTAACTTGTAGCTTGATCCTCATTGTCTGTTGAAACACGAGCATAGGCAGCTGTTCTGCGTTTCCTTTGCTCATTAATGGGGGCGGAGGTAAATCTGCTAATAGTAGCAGGTATGGTTGTTACATTTCTATTTGTTTTTATTCTGCTCATGTTTATCCCTCCATACCTTTACCATCTTTTTGCTCTGTTGTTTTTTACGTTCTTCAGACCAAGCTGGCTGTTGAACTTTAGCTTGCCATGGTCTAGTAGTTTGACTACCATCGTTGAGGTGGAAAATTAACTCATCGTTAGAAACTACTGTAATACGATCAATCCTATCTTTGAATTCAGTTTCATCGAACTCTTCTATGTTCAGGACATCGGCAGAT
>MTKW01001756.1_pt1 | contig 12051 bp, 13 predicted proteins | sample 1042761 | NCBI WGS metagenome assembly MTKW01 (sample SAMN06205366, study PRJNA360243) | anaerobic digester metagenome | biome: Wastewater treatment plant; feature: Anaerobic digester sludge; material: sludge; isolation source: anaerobic digester fed with sludge from wastewater treatment plant ...
ACCGATAAACTCACTGGCAATTGTCTTTTGTTTCCTCTGCCAGAGTTTCGGCCGGTTGATTAGAACATATGGCTTGTTCGTTCTATGTGACGGTGATAAGGTAAAAGAAAGCATCCGTTGGTTTTTCCAGACAAATAGCTTCGTGATGGAGGCGTACACAATGAAAAGAGTTTTGACAGCTGCTATGCATCATGAGTCCAATTCTTTTAACCCGATTACGGCCGGTGAAAAGGATTTTCGAGTCATATACGGAGCCGATATTTTCTCCGACTTGCGAGAGAACGACTCGGTTACCGGTGTAATCCGAACCCTACAGGATGCCGGATATGAGGTGGTTCCCACTGTTTTCGCTCGAGCCGTTCCCAATGGCGAAGTCGACTACGACTTCTACCAGAGAATTAAGAGGGAAATCATCGAGAGAGCTAAGGCGGCTAAAGCTGAAGGCCCCATCGACGCCATCACCCTTTCCTTACATGGATCCATGCGGGTTAAGGAACAGGGGGAGGCCGAGGGCTATCTGCTGGAAGAGCTAAGAAGCCTATTCCCTGACATCCCTATTTTTTCTTCACTAGACATGCACGCTACCATGACCCAGCGTATGCATGATCACTGCGACGGCTTTGTGGGCTACAAAACGGCTCCCCACATCGATTGTTTTGAAACAGGAGAGCATGCGGCGAAAATGACCATAGCAGCCTTAGAACATGGGGCTCAGGCACAAGCCGCATGGGTTCGGGTTCCTATTCTGGTGGCCGGTGAGCAGTCGGAGACCTCCGTGGCACCCATGCTAGAGCTGATTGCAGCTCTGCGAGAAACGGAGCAAAAGGCCGGTATCATGGCCGCTTCCTACTTGATGGGATATCCCTGGGCCGACAATGAGGATAGTTCCATTGCCGTTTATGTGGTTGCCGATGGCGATATAGAGTTGGCCAAAAGGGAGGCTATTGCTTTAGCCGAGCTAATCTGGTCTAAGAAGGACGAGTTTCGTTTCTATACCGAAACCTATGACGAACAAACTGCCCTAGATAAGGCCTTTGCTGCGGTGGAGGCCGGGGAAACACCGGTTTACCTTTCCGATTCGGGCGATAACCCGACAGCCGGTTCCAGCTCCGACTGTACCGGCTTCCTGCGGCTGATTATGAACGACGAGCGCACCCGGTCTCTAGGCAAGCCGGTTCTTTACGGCGGCATTTATGATCCGATTGCTACTAAGCAATGCGAAGGGAAGTTGGGCCAGGAGCTGACCCTCACCTTTGGCGCCAAGTTTGATCAGGTTACTTCTTCGCCCATTACCGCTACCGGAGTGGTCAAGGCTTATATTAAGGATTGGTCCGGTGGTGGGCTGATCAAGAGCGATTTGGCCCTATTCCACAGCTGTGGTGTAGACATCGTGCTGGCGGAAGCCCATGTGGGTTACACCACCCCAGCCATGTTTGTTGACCTAGGCGTTGATCCTAAAGAAGCGGCTATCGTGGTCTGTAAGCTGGGTTATCTGACACCGGGCCATGCGGCAATCTCCAAACGCAGTATTATGGCCCTAACTAAAGGTAGCACCAATGAGGATTTGAAGACTCTCGACTATAAGCTGGTCAAACGCCCCTTATTCCCTTTAGACACCGATTTTGAATACACCGCCCAAGATAACTTATTAGTAAAGAAGTCGCCTAGCTTTCACAGCTAATGCTAAGGGGTTACGCGACGGCCCTAGGTTAATTGCCACTAACTTGTAGGAGGGGTTACTTTGCCTACGTTAGAGGAATTGAAGAGAGCTGTTGTGGGGTGCCAACGTTGCCCGCTGGCCCAAAATAGAACGCAGGTGGTTTTCGGGGAAGGGAACCCAGAGGCAAAGATTATGTTCATTGGTGAAGGGCCTGGCTATTACGAAGACCAACAGGGCCGCCCTTTTGTGGGTAAGGCGGGCCAACTGTTGGATAAAATGCTGGCATCTATAGGTTTGTCGCGGAACGAAGTGTATATTGCTAACGTGGTAAAGTGTAGGCCCCCAAACAATAGAGACCCGCTACCGGAGGAAGTGGAGGTTTGCATCAACTATCTGCGCTGGCAGTTTAAACTCATAAGGCCGAAAATAATCGTCTGCTTAGGGGCGGTGGCTGCGAGGAATATTATTGCCCCCGACTTTTCGATCACCAGAGAGCGGGGCAAATGGGTGAACAAGGCGGGAGTGTGGATCCTTCCCACCTACCATCCGGCTGCTCTNNCTCCTTCATCATATTGACGTATACCATAAGCTCTTTGCGCGAAGAGACATTGAGTTTCATGTATATGCGTCGATTGTGGGTCTTGATGGTATTGATAGATAGGCAGAGGATGGCAGCGATTTCTTTTGCTTTATACCCCTCTACGTACAGGTCAAAAACCGCTTTCTCTGCCGGAGAAAGCATCTTAATGTTTTCCATAAATCTTAAGTAGGACTGATTAGGCATCGACAGTTTTTCCTCTATGTTTGGTCGCGCTTCATCCTGAGCTGCTAAGAACTCAATTAGGTCGTCGATTTCAGGGATCCGGGTCTTGGTCGGGTTAGGTTTCTTGAGCTGTTCCAACGCTGCCATGACCGGATGAATGTACTTGCGACTGATAAAGGATGCCAACCCAATGTTGACAAGCATAAGAGCAAATAGGCCTAAAGTGAGGGAGCGGTTCTTTGCGGAAAGCAACGCATTTAGGGCTGGTTCTGGCATCATTAGTGCTAGTACCCACTGCTCATTAGCATAAGCGGAATCGGTCGGATAGAGAGCTATGGGCTGGTGCAACCCAGCAAAGCTCTCTTTTTCTGCCCGCTGATAGGCGTGAAAGCTTCCCTCGTGGTAAGCGATCTCGTAAGGAGCATCCTCAAAAGTATTGGGGTCGGCTACAAAACCTCTAGAGAACAGCGCGCCTGCAAGCCGCAGCCTGTTGTTCTCCAGCGGTGATAACGCACAGAAAACCTGGTTATAGCTATCTTCTAGCGGGGTATGGGTGAGCTTAAAAAGCATCTCGCTGATCTCAAAACCACAGAGTCCAAAAACAGTGCCATCAGCCGCAATCAATGGCGCAGCACAGAGCATAATCCGTTCACTGCTATTAGGCAGGGTGGTTGCTTCGCTCCAGCGGTAAAGCCGGGAAAGGGCAAGCCTACTTTCGCGGGCGGTTGCCATTACGTCCTTAAAGTAGGGCACGGTGCCAGTGTCCATCTCCATTTCCCACTGGGGCAGGATTTGAACCGCGTTGTTTCTAGCTATTGACATGGGGCCGAGGGCGTAGCGCAAGTTGGCATCCATGCGGTTAACTATGTTTGGCTCCATGTTCTTTAGGTATACACAAGCACGGGAGTCGGCGGCGTTTGGCAACATGGGGTTGACGGTTGCATCTAGCAGCAAGAAAACACCACTGGCTCGCGACTTCTCCAATGCACCGGTGAGACTTTTTAGTTCATCGTCGAGCAGATGTTCCAATAGGTAAGGGTTTGCCTGCAATTGAGAGGCAGAGCTGCCATGTTCCAGCAGATTGCGCTCGATACTCATAGAGAGCTCCTTGGCCAAGTCTACCGTTTGAACAGAAATGGCACCAAAGGATTTGTAGACATTTTGTGCCCGGTGGGTTAGTTCTACTTCCCATGCCCGTCTATGTTCGGACAGGCCTGCTCGGAAAAGGCCAGTTGAATAAAGAATGAGCAAGACCCCTAGCATAATGGCGTTAAGAAATAGAACCAGGAAGCCGAATAGTCGCAAGCGCATGGGGAGACCGTGCTGCCCAGAGCGGCGCATGGCTTCCCAGTATAGCTTTACGGTTCCAGCCAGTTTCGTCTGCGGCATCCGTCACCCCTCCCTTTCTAACGCTGCAAACTGATGAACTCTCCAAGTAGGCCTTTTGCCGCTTCTTGATATGCGGCTTCGGCTCCCATCGTCTTCAGATTTTCTAAATACCGCTCCCGTCCACGTCTGGCGATGGCCAGGAAGTTGTTTTCAAAGTCCCTGCTGATGTTATTCAGATCATCTAATAGAGGAGGAGTGTAGAAGTCGTATTCTTCATGCACAGAAATCGCCGCCTGCAGTAGCTTCCGGATGTTTGCATTGGGGTTCTGCGCAATTTCTCGCTCCAGATGATTGGTGAACGCTTCATGGGTCACAGGAAGATAGCCAGTGCTAGCTACAAAACCCATGTTTTGTTGGGGAGAGGTAAACCACTTGAGGAAAATGGCGGCTGCTTCTTCCTTTATCGGGGTCGACTTAGCAACTACCAAGCCACTTCCTCGTTGAATGGCAATACTCTTGCCTTCTTCAAAGACGGGGTATGGCAGAACCGAGTATTCCACCGGCAGTTTGGTGTTGTCGGGATAAGTTATCTCCTCTCCATAGAACAGAATGCCAGCTGTGGAACCGGTTGAACAGATAATGTCACCGGTTTTGGAAAGGTCCGAAGAATAACCGTCATAAAGGGCATACCCACCCCGTACCGCCGGCTCCAGAATTGTGTTCCAAAGCCGTTCGAATTCGGGAGTGTCCAAGCGGAGCGTCTCTCCATCAAAGAGAGACACACCCATCTGCTCCATGCCCACTTGGGCCAAATTGAAGATCGAATCGGCCATATAAAAGTCTTTCCCATCATGAGGGATGGATGGTGTCTGTGCGTCGGTCCATTGGTAGTACCGCATTGCAGCGCGTGCAATGCCCTCAAAAGTGGAGAGACTCTCCACTGTAACCCCAGTGGCCGCAGCAAAGGCGTTGAACAGAGTCTGATTTAAGAACAGCACTTCGGTGGACTTGGCAAAGGGGAACACGTAAAGCTTACCGTCGGCAAGTCGTCCCTCCGCCAAGAACATGGACAAGTAGTCGCCCAGTTCGTCAGCAGTGAAATAATCTTCTAGCGGTACTAGCAGGCCCTTCTTGGCTAGTAGGGTAGCAGTTGCCGGATAGCAGGTGGTGATATCTGGCATCTGTGGGGCACCCGGATCACCCGCGGCGATCATGGTCAGCTTTTCCTGCAGGGAAGCTGAGCTGGAGATGGAGGTGACGCTGACAATAATACCTTTTTCTTTACCCACGGTGGCGTTGAAATCTTGCACCTGCGCGTCCATTGTGGTTTGCATCTGTCCGCCGAAATTGTGCCAAAGGGAGATGGTAACCGGACTTTTTGGATTGAGTCCGGTTTTTTGTGTGCAAGCCGATATGAGAAGCGCTAGCAACAGCGCCAGCACCAGATAAGCTGTATGTTTTCTTCCCATGAGACCCTCCTTCTTAAGGGTGTTTCTAAAAATCACCCTTAAAATCACCCCTATTATTACTAGGCAATCACCCCAGGGATGATTACAGCCAGTGCAGCTCTTAATATGATGAAAAGGAATTCAGTGGATTTTATTGTTTATATTCTATCATTTTTAACCCAACTCAGTCGATTGAAGTCTAGCAACTTATGGAGGAGGCGTTGCCAGCCTTTAAGAGGCCAGGGTAGTAGATGGTCAGGTTCAAAGCTCATTTGCCAAGGCGGAAGAGGGTAGGGTCCAGGTGGATGAAGGCGAGGGGAAATCATGAGAAATGAGCAGGCTCCCATGTTTACGGCAAAGTGTCGCACTGAGCAGACGGCTGGAGGCTTCCGTTTCACCTTCTTTTGTGCCATCTGTGGAGGTGGCTACACTACGCCAGTTATTCCTGGAGACAATCAAAAACTGGCTCTGCGTTTGGCAGAGCAGGATGCGCGCCTGCACTTCAATCGATGCCACCGCTGCCACACTTGGGTTTGCGACGAGCATTTTAATGAGAATTGCATGATGTGCACTGTTTGTGCCCCCCGTGTCTGCAAAGGGTGTGGTTCTGTTGTTGCCAAGGGTAATCAGTTTTGCACTGTTTGTGGCACCCCGCAATATAAAACAGAAAAAGAAAGGATGGGTACTCATGAGTGATTTTTTGGGTGGACTTAGTGGATTAATGAAAGGGCTTACCGGATTCATGCCTCAGGACGATCCTGATGTGAAAGTGATGACAGCTCAATCCAAAATTGGTGACCTGAAGAAGCAGGAAACCGAGCTGTACGCCCAGATCGGTAAACAGGCTCTGGCAAGGGGCAGCGGCCAGTTCCCTGAGCTGGAGAATAAGCTGCGTCTAGTACAGGAGAATTTGGCTGCGGCAGAGGAAGAGTTAAAGAGTGCTAAGCAGGAAAAGGATGCCAAGGATGCAGCCCAGCGTGTACAGGAGGCAAAACGCACTTGCCCTGAATGTGGTTTCCGAAATCCAGATGACTCTAGGTTCTGTCAGGAATGCGGTCACAAGTTGGGAGCAACCCAATGCCACCAGTGTGGGGCAGAGCTGGCCCCCGGTACCCGTTTCTGTGGCACCTGTGGTGCTAAACAGGAGGTATAACCTTGGCTAGTTATAAGCAACCTTGCATTCATTGCGGGGCTTTCATTGACAGTGACGCCCGCTTTTGCCCTTCTTGCCAAAGCGGTAGCCCTTTTGGCTACCACTGCCCCACTTGCCTGCGTCCAATTATTAAGGGGCAAACCATTTGTTCCGGCTGTGGCCGTTCTCTATACGTGGCTTGCCCCCATTGTGGCAAGAGAACGTTTGTGCAAGATAGGTGTGAGCAGTGTGGACGCACACTGATGAATACCTGTGAGAATCCCCGCTGCGGTGCTCTCCAGTTTTTCGAAAACACGAAGTGCACTGCTTGCGGCAAGAAGATTAAGCAAAAAAGGAGATGAGGTGGAAATATGCTGCAATCCTTTACGCGTAATTATCAGGATAACTCTACTGAAGCCGGGTTCCAGTTCACTTTCTACTGCGACGTCTGCCAGGATGGGTACAAGAGCAGTTTCATTGAATCAGAAACCTACAGGAAGAGTAGAGGATTACGGACCCTGGCCCATGGAGCTGGAGTTGTGGGCCGGCTGCTTGGAGGTAGGATGTGGAACGTGGCCTACTCGCTAGAACGCGGTGGGGATATTATTTCTGAACGCTTCCATGGTATGAGCCCCGAGTGGCAGAAAGAACATGAAAGGGCCTTTGAGTGGGCTAAGAATGAAGCGCAGCGGCACTTTCATCGTTGCCATGGTTGTCATAGATGGGTTTGCGACGCCTGCTATAACGAAGAAGAGATGCTTTGCACCGACTGCGCGCCTCGTCAAGACGTGGCCGTAGCTAAGGCGCGGGCTGAAGCTATGCGTCGCAACCTTGATGAAGCTGCGGAAAGCGCCACCGTCTGGAAAGGTACGTTGGAAAGCAAGACAATCGTCTGCCCCACCTGTGGTAAGCCAACTGGCAGCGGAGCATTCTGTAATAATTGTGGCGCATCGCTCGCCATGCCCACATGTCCTCACTGTGGGGCGAAGAATGCACAAGGTGTGCGCTTCTGCAATCAGTGCGGCACGTCCATGACGGCACCAGTTAGCGGCAAATGCCCCGCCTGCGGGAAGGAAAACCCGCCGGGAACGAAATTCTGCGGCGATTGCGGGGCAAAGATATAGAGATAGGCCATAATTGTGGTTAATGTAGCTGCTAAATTCTTAAGGCGGTCCGATTTAAGTTGGATGCGGGCCGCCTTTTTGTTGCCCGTAGAAGTAGAATTACTACAGCCTTGCGAGAAACAAGGCTGCATGATAATATCAAGCTTAGCGACCGAGCTGAAGCCGGTGTTTTTTACCCTAGTATTAGATATAGAAGTATACCATGAAGGTATCCATCTTTCTGAAGAAGGAGCTACCCTTGTGGTATTTTGTTTTTAGGAGGCTTATGACATGTCTATTAAAAAGATGGTTCTCGCAGCCCTATTCCTGGCTTTGGCTCTGTACCTACCCTTTCTAACGGGACAAATCCCCCAGATCGGTAGCATGATCTCGCCCATGCATTTTCCTGTCTTGCTGGCTGGCTTTGTTTGTGGGCCTGGGTATGGGCTCGCTGTGGGCTTTATTGCGCCTCTCATGCGTAGTTTCCTCTTTGGTATGCCCCCCTTTCCGGTGGTGGCTCTGCCTATGGCCTTTGAACTAGCAGCATACGGTCTTTTGACCGGTTTATTCTATAAGATACTGCCCAAGCGGCCCGGCTCAATTTACGGAGCCCTGTTGGCAGCTATGGTGGGCGGACGCATAGTTTGGGGCCTTGTCCGCTATGCCATGTTGTTTACCGGCACACCCTTCACCTGGGAGATATACATCTCTTCCGTTATAATGGGTTCGTTGCCCGGCATAATTCTACAAATCGTCCTTATTCCTCTATTAGTGATGGCTCTGCAACGGGCCGGGGTGATGGAAAATGTCTAGTAGCTATAACGAATTAAAGGGTGTACTGCTTAAGCAGTACGCCCTTTATCCACAAATGCAGCTGACCGATGCTGTTAAACTGATCTATCAGAGCGAGTTTGCCGGTGGCCACATGATCAGCGATGAGCAGACATCCTTGCGTCGTCTGCAGGAGGAATGGGCTCTGGTGGCTTCTCAGGGCGCAACTTACCCATGTCCTGTCTTTGAGGATCTCAGCGACGGTCTCTGCCGCTTAAATCTGGTGCCTATTGTTGGCTCAGGTATTTTGCCTTCTACGGTAAATCGTCTCTTTGTGCTTACCGCCAATGGGCACCATGGTAACATGGAAAACTTTGCCCACAAACTGGCTGCCTTTCGTAAGTGGTGCGCTGAAGGCCTGTTTCCTTGGGCCATGGCGGAAGTGGATGCCTATTTATCGGAGTACAGGTCTAAAGGTTATCCGGCCGTATCTCACAGTGGAATATATCGTTCCGCCTATGCTCCGGGCTACCGGGTAGTAAGCAGTAAATTTCGCCCCTACTTTGAGCTATTAGTTCAAATAGACAGCCTAACGGCCAAGTACCCCCGGGTGAATGTGGCCATAGATGGCCCTTGCGCTTCAGGCAAAACCTCTTTAGCCCAGCTATTGGCGCAAATCTATGACTGCAACGTCATCGCCATGGATCACTTTTTCCTGCCGCCAACCTTGCGGACCGAGGGTCGCTTAGCTGAGCCTGGAGGTAATGTGGATTATGACCGCTTTGTGGCCGAAGTCTTGGCGGGGTTAGAGAAAGGCGAGAAGTTTAGCTATGGGATTTACGACTGTACCCAGGGCAAGATAGTGGAGCAGAGGCGTATGCCAAGCAAACAACTAAACATCATAGAGGGCGTCTACAGTATGCATCCTAAGTTTGGGGATCCCTATCAGCTAAAGGTCTTTATGCAAGTTGACCCACTGGCCCAGAGTGAGCGTATCCTACAAAGGAACGGTGCTAAAATGCACCGCCGCTTCCTCTCAGAGTGGATACCATTAGAAAACAAGTACTTCGCTACCTATAATGTGGCTCAGCAGGCCGACCTCATTCTTTCCCCATAAGTTGTTTAACCTCAGCCACGGCTGCAGCCACCACTTCATTAAGCGTGATGTCCTTTAGCCCCACGATGGTGGTATGGCACTTATTAACCGGTAGCAGGACTTTCTGCGCCTTGCTTTGACAAACGGCTTGGGCCATTTGCGGTGTAATTTCTCCTAAAAGGGCATCGGCAATAACGATACCCAGGGGGCCGACAATGATATCGGCTTGCCGTGCATTTACAATCACCGGATTCTCACCGGTTGCTCCCGCATCGGCACCGGCTTTGAGCATAGTAGCTGTGGCTATACTATTGGTGCCAATAGCGATGAGGGGCACCTGGGGCAGGCTGGCTTTTAACTGTTCCACTAACATCTTTCCTATTTTGCCACCCTGGCCGTCTATAACTAAAATCATATTTTCACTTCCTTGTAATCGTCGTTTCTGTTTCCTTCAAATTATACCATGGCTGGGGAAGGTAACGGCTTCTTACCGAGGCTAAGCTTCACATTTAATATGGTTGATTGCTACTATTAAAATAGTATATAGGAGGGAGAGCCATGAATCTGAGCATTTTTGATGTTATCGGTCCTATCATGATTGGTCCCAGTTCAAGTCATACAGCGGGGGCAGTCAAACTGGCAAGGGTAGCAGCCCTGATAGCGGCCAAACCCTTTACCCATGTGGATTTTGCTCTACACGGCTCCTTTGCCAAGACGGGCGTTGGCCACGGCACTAAGTTGGCTCTCTTGGCTGGGGTACTGGGTATTACAAAAGATGACGAGCGCATAAAGCGTAGCCCCGCCATCGCTCAGGAAAGAGGCATTACCTACAACTTCAGCGAGGTGGAGCTGGACGACGTGCACGAAAATACGGCCATGATCACCTTTACCCACGAAGATTCTACGAAAAATACTATCATAGGCTGCAGCGTCGGTGGGGGTAGGATTGTAATCACCAAAATCAATGAAGTAGCAGTGGAATTGGCGGCAGAACAGCCCACACTGGTCATTCAGCAGCGAGATGAGCAGGGAGTTATTAGCCAGGTTAGTCAGGTGTTAGCCGATAACAATATCAACATTGCTATCATGCGGGTTTCGCGTAGGGCTAAGCGGGATGTGGCTACAACCGTCATTGAGACCGACGATAGAATTCCCCCGCAGGTGGCCCAGCAGTTGTCGGCCTTAGATGTGGTGCATTCAGTCCGAGTTATACAATAGGAAGGTGAAGTCATGTATCATTCCCTACAAGATCTAATTGATCAAGCCAATAGCAGGCAAGTATCTTTGGCGCGCATAATTTTGGAGAATGAAATGGCTCTCTCAGACAAGACGGAGGAAGAGGTGTATGAGCTCCTCGACCGCCATTACGAGGTAATGGTGGCTAGTGCTCAGCGGGCCTTGGCCGCTCCTCAGGAGATGGTGGGTGGTCTGATAACTGGACAAGCCTCCCGTCAGTTTAAATATGAGCAGCCCCTCTGCGGTGAGTATTTGAATAAGCTGATGGCCATGGCTCTATCAGGCAGTGAAGTCAATGCTTCTATGGGCTTAGTTTGTGCAGCCCCCACCGGTGGAGCCAGCGGCATTTTACCCGCCGTTCTCTTGGCTACGGGAGAAAAATTAGGTAGCACCCGTCGTCAGTTGCTGGATGCCCTTTTGGTTGCCTCCGGCGTAGGAGCCGTTATCACCAAGAACGCTACCGTATCGGGGGCTGAAGGTGGTTGCCAGGCCGAATGTGGCGCCGCTGGTGCCATGGGCGCAGCAGCCGTTGTTTTTCTAGCCGGAGGCAGTCCCGAAGCCTGTGCTAACGCGGTAGCCATTGCGTTAATGAACTGTATGGGGCTCATCTGTGACCCGGTTGCCGGCATGGTACAGCTGCCCTGTTCATTCAGAAATGCGTCCCAGTCTGTCAATGCTATCATCAGTGCCGACCTAGCCTTGGCAGGGCAGAGTAGCGTTATTCCCGCCGATGAGGTAATTGAAGCCATGTACCGGGTGGGCCGGATGCTACCGGTTGAGCTGCGCGAGACGGCCCTTGGCGGCATTGCTGTCAGCAAGACGGCGAAGGAGATTACTCAGCGGTTAGCTAATAAAGACACGAACAATTAGTTAGGTTTAAATAATGTCTCGCCTAAAAGGGTGTCATGTGTTAACGTAAGGGAAAGAGTGGAGAAAGGGGCGAGACATTATGTGGAAGGAATTTAAGTCCTTTGCCTTTAAGGGGAATGTCTTAGATCTGGCTATCGGTGTGGTTATCGGTGGTGCCTTCGGAAAAATCGTTACGTCATTGGTTAACGATATTATCATGCCTTTGTTCGGAGTAATCCTGGGAGGACTAGACTTCAGTGGCCTGCAGATTAAGGTGGGCGAGGCGGCCATTAGCTACGGAGCCTTTCTACAGTCGGTGGTCGATTTCTTGATCATCTCCTCCTGCATTTTCTTGTTTATCAAGATGTTAAACCGTGTTAAGCGGAAAGAAGAGGCCAAGCCGACCCCTCCGCCGGCTCCCAGCCCGGAGACTGTACTTCTGACCGAAATTCGCGATTTACTAAAAGAGAAAAATTAAGATAAGAAAGGGGGCGTCACGCAAAAGAAGCAGTTTTGCGTGATGCCCCTTCTTGTTTGCAGGGCAGCAACCCCAGCCGCATACTCTTGGTCCTGATGTATAATGTAATTAGAGAGCGCTTGAACAAGCAAAGGGGGCTATTAGTCATGAACGTCAAGTTCATAGTTAACCCCACATCCGGCAGGC
>MTKW01015969.1_pt1 | contig 12040 bp, 10 predicted proteins | sample 1042761 | NCBI WGS metagenome assembly MTKW01 (sample SAMN06205366, study PRJNA360243) | anaerobic digester metagenome | biome: Wastewater treatment plant; feature: Anaerobic digester sludge; material: sludge; isolation source: anaerobic digester fed with sludge from wastewater treatment plant ...
ACAGGGTTGGTCACGGAAGCTATGGCAAAGTACGGAGCCACTTTGCTTCCTATGATCGCAGTGGAGACAGCTGCCAGCTCAGCTGCGCATCTGACTAAGTACTCGAATGTCACTGATCCTGTTGCCGGCCAGAAGAAACTCATTGTAGACGATGCAATAGTCCCCGAGCGAGCGGTATTCGACTACCTTGTCACAAAATCCATACCTGCTCCTACGAGTTTGGACGGAGCCTTCGACGGGTTAGGCCACTGCTTAGAAGTATTCTACGGAATACCGGAAGCAAAATACGACCTAGCATCAGACATAGCTGAGACCGGCATAGAGTTGATTGTAGCCAATGTTGAACAGGTAGCAAGTCATCCGTCTGATGAGAGCACCCGCGTGGCCCTGGGCCTCGCAACCGATATCGGAGGCTACGCGATAATGGTGGGAGGAACTAATGGAGCTCACTTAACCAGCTTTTCTCTAGTGGATATTGCAAGCCACGGCAGAGCGGTAGCTATCATGAATCCCTACTACACAGTGTTTTTTGCCCCTGCGATCCAGAGGCAGCTTCGGATTGTAGGCGACATATATAAGCGGTACGGACTAATGGATTGCGATCTTACTTCGCTTTCCGGGCGCGAACTCGGTATTGCGGTGGCCAAGGGAATGATTAACCTCAGCCGGAAGGTGGGTTTCCCTACAACCTTGGCTGAACTTCCGGGGTTCAGCGATGAACACATTGAGCGCGCGATTTCCGCTGCGAAGAATCCTCAGCTTGAGATGAAACTCAAAAACATGCCGGTTCCACTGGATGCGTCAATGGTGGAAGAGTACATGAGGCCTATCCTATCAGCCGCAACGACCGGCGATTTTGATCTTATAATGAATTAGTTTGTGAGGGACACACGAGACTTTTGTGTGAATGATCCCATTGATCGTCTTTAAAGCGAGATCTATCTACAGCTATGCATCCTATCGGGTGGCCACCTGACTCACAATATTGTAATAAGTTCTCGCAGTCACGGCATAGACGATGATATAAAATACTGCAAAAACAAGGATTGTTACGACTGTACACCCGGCATAGAGCTGTACATTGGTCAGATTTANNCCGCTGTGACAAGGGGCAGGAAGAACACAGTTAAGACCTGGCTCTTTATAGCCTGCTTAACTTCAGCACGGCTCATACCTACCTTTTGCATGATTTCAAAACGCTCCCGGTCATCATAGCCTTCAGCGATCTGTTTATAGTAGATGATCAACACAGTAGCCATAATAAACAACAGCCCTAAAAATATGCCGATAAAGAACAACCCACCATAAAGGGAGTAAAAGCTTTCCCTTGAGCTTTCTGCTCCCTCAACATAACCATCTACATTAAGTTCCTGTACAGCTTTTCGTAGTGTACTGACAAGGCTTATTTGGGCATCCTTCTCATCGTCAACATCAAAGGCGTAATGATAGGAAAGTTCACCCATATCACCCTGATTACAGCTGAGAGAATTGTGAATCTGTTTGATAGTATTAGGACCATCAACAACCAGATAATAACTGTTATTTATCATGGCAGACATTCTGCCCTCTGTTTCCAAAGCGGACAGCCGGTCTTTAATGGATAGCTTAAAGCCGTTAAAGCTTACAGTGTCACCAGGAAGATCCCCCCGTAGAGTATAGAGGAGTACCTCACCACCGGACAGCGATACAGATTTGCTCTCCATTCTGTTGTAATCATCAGCTGTAATACATATCACAATTGCGATATTATCAACAAGATAATTACCTGAATGGTCAGCGGTAAAGCTGGCGCCGTTTTGAAGTGTAGTAAAGCTCATCGGGCGATAGCGGATAACATTCTGCCGGTCAATATCAACCGCTCTTGTTTGTTTTTCAATGGCAGCATCCAACTTGATTGCTTGCTCATCTGAAACATTGGAAGCGCTGACAATAATGTTCCTGGGATACCTGGTGCGTAATACATCTTCCATACCTACATACATGGAGACTGTTGTTGAAAGCATGATAATTACTGCTGTGGAAAGGATACAGATGTTGGCAAGTCCTGTGGCGTTCTGCTTCATACGATAAATCATGCCTGAAACCGGAATAAAGTGTTTTGACTGGTAATAGTAACGTTTATTCTTTCGCAGCATTTTCAACAGTGCAATACTTCCTGCAGTGAACAGACAGTGTGTTCCTATCATGGCCAAAACAACAGCAACAAAAAAGAGTTGTAGTGCTGCCAGTGGAGATTCAGTAGTCAAGGCAATATAATATGCAATGCCTAGGGATACTGCACCAATACTCGCCAACAGCCAATTGGTTTTCGGCTCTTTTTCGCCTACATTCCCGCCCTGCAGTAACTCAATAGGCTTGGACCGAACCACTTGAGAAATATTATAAATAAGATTTAGTATAAAAATTCCGCCAAACAAAACTGTTGTATAAATCACAGCACCAATTGGTATCTCAAAGCCAAAGGTTACTTCAAAAGAAATGATCTTAAAGAGCAACAGAATCATCAGCTTACTGAAGAGGATTCCTGCCATAAGCCCCACGCATAGGCTTATCACTGAAGCAAACAAGGTTTCCCAAAACATAATCCTGGCAATATGCTTCTTCTCCATCCCCAGAATATTAAACAGGCCAAATTCCTTTTTGCGCCGTTTAATTAAGAAACTATTGGTATAAAACAAAAAGATCACCGAAAAAACAGCAATCACACCTGCTCCGAGGGATAAGATAGCTCTTAAACTTGCGCTGTCGCTGAGATTGCCTATATCTTTGGCCACCACCAAAAAGCGCATATTGTAAAACGTCATGATTGTACCGATACTGGTTAATAAGTAAGGGATATATGTTTGTGCATTTTTGACAAGATTATTTACCGCAAGCTTTGGATAAAAAATCCTATTCATTTCTGGCACCGCCTGTCGCGATCAGGGTGAGTGTATCGGAGATTTTCTGATACATCTCTTCATTGGACAAAGAAGCTTTGTAAAGCTGATGGAACACCTCTCCATCCTTGATAAAAAGAACCCTTTGGGCATGGCTTGCATTCTTTATGCTGTGTGTAACCATCAGAATTGTCTGCCCATCATCATTTATTTCGTTAAAAAGCTTTAACAACTCGCTGGAAGCATGGGAATCAAGCGCACCGGTTGGCTCATCGGCCAAGATCAGCTGCGGTTTTGTAATCAGGGCGCGGGCGATGGCTGTTCTCTGTTTTTGGCCGCCGGAGACCTCATAAGGGAACTTTTCCAGGGTATCCTCAATACGGAGCCTTTTCGCAATAGGTTTCAATCTTTCGTTCATTTCATCATACGACTTCCCGGCCAAAACAAGGGGTAACAAGATATTGTCTTTTATAGAAAAAGTGTCGAGCAGATTAAAGTCTTGAAAAACAAAGCCCAAATTATCCCGTCGGAAAGCTGATATCTCTTTTTCCTTGATGGACACAATACTTTTCCCATTAAGCAACACCTCACCACTTGTGGGCTTATCAAGGGCTGCAATAATATTGAGCAGGGTTGTTTTGCCTGATCCGGATTCCCCCATAACAGCAGCATACTCACCCTGCTCAATGGAGAATGACACATTGGTCAGTGCCTGGACCGGATTTCCACCAAACCTGGTTGTGTAAATTTTCTTTAAGCCATTGACCTCCAAAAGCGGCACGTTATTTCCTCCCCATGCTCTTTCGTTTTATCTATAGTAACAAAAAAAGAAAATGCTCTGCCATCGATCTGGCTTACATTTTCTCTTCCAATCTTACATTTCAGTAAGATTTGGGTTATTCCGCAGCTAAATCAACAACACCGAGTCCAATTTTCACTTTAGTACCCTTATCAACCACCGACTCAATGGTAATGGTATGCGACAGTTTACTCAAAATTTGCTTGCAGAGAAACAGCCCAATTCCTGTAGATTTTTTATCTGCCCGGCCGATGTATCCTGTAAAGCCTTTTTCAAAAACCCTTGGCAGATCCTCTTGCTCAATACCGATCCCTGTGTCTTCAATCACAAATGTATCATGTAATTCATCGTCCATATAAATTGAGATTTCACCGGCACCGGTGTATTTAAGCGCATTGGACAGTATCTGTTCTATAACAAAGACCAGCCACTTCTCATCGGTCAAAACATCACAATTTAGATCCATGTAATTGAGCTTGACCTTCTTGCGGATAAAAGACTTTGAGTATTTCCGTACCGCCTGTTTCACAATGGTATCAAGTGAGTGCTCTTTGAACACTAAGTCAGAACTCATATTCTCCAAGCGCAGATACTGCAGCACCATCTCCACATACTGTTCCACCTTAAACAACTGCTCCAAAAGCTCACTATTTGTGTCAGACTGCTCTGACTGCAGAAGCAGCCGCATGGCAGCGATAGGTGTTTTGATCTGGTGTGCCCAAATGGTATAGTAATCTACCATATCGGCAAAATCCTTTTCCTTTTCATCGATAATCTTTAGACGATCATCATCAATAGTCTTAATTAATTCCTGATAATCCTGTTCAATCAGATCTCTTGCAGTGGGAAACACATAATCGGAAATAATGACGCTGTTTTTCAGTTTTTTCAGTATGATGTGTTTCTTGTAAAACCTTGCAAAGTCAATAACACCAAGTACTAAAATAAAAGCACCGGCCAAAAGGGAGCTGTATCCTACAGGCTCCCAAGGCAGCGAATAGAGCGAAAGAATCAACAGGAAAATTCCGAACGATACTAAGACAGCGACAACAGCTGTCATCTCTCCTTTGAGGTATGCGCCCAAAATACTCACAAATTTCATATCACTCCACCAGATAGCCAATGCCTTTCTTAGTTTTAATGAAATCTTCCAGCCCAGCTTCTGACAGCTTTTTGCGCAGGCGGGTTATATTAACTGTCAGGGTATTGTCATCAACAAAATTGTCATTTTCCCAAAGACGCTGCATGATTTCCTCTCGAGAGACTACATTGCCTATGTTTTCCATCAGCAGCTGAAGAATTTTGTAGTCATTCTTTGTCAGGTCAATTTTTCGATCTTGGTAGGTCAGTGTTGTATCGCTGAGGTTCAAGACAGCCCCATTATGTTCAATAATGTTTATCTGCCCTTGAAAGGAGTAAGTCCGCCGCAACAACGCTCCCACCTTTGCAGTAAGGACATACAGATCAAAGGGCTTGACAATAAAATCATCCCCACCCATATTCATAGCCATCACAATATTCATATTGTCACCGGCAGATGAGATAAACATCACAGGTACTTTAGACATTCTACGTATTTCGCTGCACCAATGAAAGCCATTAAAAAAGGGAAGGATCACATCAAGCAGGATAAGCTGCGGCTTAAATTGGATGAACTGCTCGATTATGTTTTTAAAATCGGTGACATAGATAACATCATAATCCCATTTAGATAGATGGTCTTTGATAGTTCTGGCAATGGTGATATCATCTTCAATGATCATGATCTTGTACACAAAACTCACCCCACAGGTATCTCACCTTTGCGCCGGCAGCGTATTATGTTCTACCGATTCTACAAAGGACCGTGTTTTTCCCGCATTCCCTGCTTCATATTTTGTCGTAATAGTGCCTCGTGGTAAATCTTTGGGATTGCGGCATACCTGAGGTTCCCCCTGTTGCCGGTACCGGGGGAAGCTTTCCGTCCGTAGTGATTGGCGAGGTTAACTTTCTCCGACTGCCTAATTCTTGACTCACCGCTTAACTTCAACACTGCCCATGATAGTTCGGGAATGGATTATGACCTTCTTCTTTGACATATCAACCTCTCTTGTGCCGAATCTCCTGGACGATATCACACCTCCGGCACTCTCGCCGAGAAACGTCACTCCACCGAGGATAGCGGTGCCTTCGCATTCAACGTTGACATCGTCAGGGACCTTGACTTCGATTCCGCCCATTATGGCCGTGAGGTTAAGCACAGTATCGGTTTCAGGGATCTCAGCGACAGTCAGATCCAGATTTATTCCGCCCATGAACGCGATCATATTGCCGCTTTCAAGTTTCCATCCCTTATTGCGTAGTTCTATCCCGCTCATTATTGCCCAATGAGTCCCGCCTGTTGAAGTCACCCCTCTTAGGAGACCCCAACCAATCAGGATCAGTATGACAGGCCAGAAGACCTTCCACACGACGGAGAAATTCAGATGCCAGATTCCCAGATTACTTCCGAGTATCAGGGTGCCCAAAACTGCCAGGATGACGCCGTTTAGTACAGTTGATCGGAGGCCGGTGGACCTTGATTCCTCCTTTGACCCGTAGATAGTCTCACGAAGGATTATTTCCAGTCCCCAGATAATAAAGAGAACCGGCCAATACACAGTAATAAGCCTGCCGACAGCTATGTGAGTCATCCCGATATTGTTGAGGAGCCATAATAGGCCTAGTAAGATCGCAACAACACCCAGCCACATTGGCCCTCTCGATGAATCCATGATTCAAGCCTCCCTTACCGAGCTATTGAGTGGGCACATGAGAATACGCATGAGACATTCTTTGTGAAGGAATTGCTTTGATAAGGTTATCTTATTGTTTGTGGCATGTAGATTAGAATGAGTATCAGACAGATAATTCTGACTGTACTATACCACGCTGCCGGATTCGACACAACATCGGGAGTCTTGTGCAGCAAGGAGTTAGAGGAAAGACAGGGCGTACTAGAGAACACTATTGATGTTTGCTGACTACAGGGATTAGGTTTAGAATCAGACTGGATAAGTAACCACGGAAAGGCTGATTAATGTGGATAATCAAGTCATCTACCATAACGCAAATATCTATACTATGAATAATGCTGATGGTAGAGACCGTTTTGGGTTCTCACCTGCCGGGGACAGGGGGGTGCGGAGAGCTTCGGCAATTGCCGTAAGAGATGATAAGATAGTCGCTGTAGGAGTCCACGCTGATGCTGAATCAGCATTAGCCGGCAGGTATAGGAAAGTGGATCTCCAGGGCCTTACTGTGGTTCCGGGATTTACTGATTGCCACATACACCTCTTGTGGTATGCCTTGAAGTTCAGTCAGGTAGACCTTGGTTGCGTCGAATCCATTGAAGAGGTGAAGAAGAGAATCAGGAATGCAGCACGTAAATCCGAACAGGGACAATGGATCATAGGACACGGGTGGAGCCACAGTTGTTTGGCGAATGCTCATCCTCACCGGGTTCAACTTGATGACGCAGCTCCTAATAACCCGATAGTCCTATTCAGCAAAGACAGGCACAGTATTTGGGTGAATTCTCTTGCCCTTGCCATGGCAGGCATTGACAGAAACACCCCGGACCCGGACGGCGGAGTCATAGAGCGGGACCCTAATACACATGAGCCTACAGGTATTCTTCGAGAAAACGCTCAGCCCTTAATTAACCGCGTTATCCCGGTGCCGGATTTTGGCATGTGCAAAGAGGCAATCGCCCGCGTAATTCCTTACTTACATCAGCTTGGAATCACCGGTATCCATGATTGTGGAGATGAGGTTTCCTTCGGTGTTTTGCAGGAATTGCTCGCTGAGGATAACCGGGAATTGCTCACTGAGGACAACTTGGACCTCCGGATATGTGAGATGATCCCTTTGCACAATCTTGATTCAGCTATTAAGCTAGGCGTTAGGACAGGGTTCGGAAATGCGGGTCTACGGGTTGGCCCCCTCAAAGTCTTTGTTGACGGTGCCCTTGGTTCCGGAACAGCAGCCTTGCTTGAACCCTATTCGGATAACCCTGATAATGTCGGTGTGTGCGCTATTACAGAAGAGGAGCTGACAGATATTATCAGTCGCGCATCGAAATCCGGGATTTCCGTTGCAGCACATGCAATCGGTGATCGTGCAGTGAGGATGGCGCTTGACGCTTTGGAAAAGTCCAAGGCTGGTAGGAGACCTGATGACACAGCGCCTCTCCATAATAGGATTGAGCATGCCCAGCTCGTTTCGCCTGTTGACTTAAGAAGGTTTGCGTCACTCGATGTTATCGCGTCCATCCAGCCGATTCATGCCACTTCCGACAGGTACATGGCGGATAAGGCGTGGGGGGCTCGGAGTTCAATAGGGTATCCCATAAGGTCTCTGGCTGAGAACGGGGTACGCCTGGCATTTGGTTCAGACGCGCCTGTTGAAGAGCCGGATCCCATACAAGGCATTTTTGCAGCGGTAACTCGTAAGCGACATGATGAATTGTCACAGCCGGGTTGGCACACGGAACAATGCCTCACGGTGGAAGAGGCTGTACGCGGTTATACCATGGGCGCAGCTTATGCGTCCGGTGAGGAGCATATCAAAGGCTCGATTGCCCCGGGAAGACTCGCTGATTTTGTGATTCTGTCCAAAGACATATTTACTGTCAATCCCCTGGAGATTGCCGACACCAAGGTCTTGGGCACAGTCGTCGGAGGAAAGGTAGTATTTGATCAGATTAGACTCAAAGGAGATTAGGTAACTCATATGAACGACACAATCTCAAAGCACGATAGCACCCCTCTATTTGTCAGAAACAGACCCCTCCTTGAAGCGACCTTCTTGGCGAGACCCAACCGCTTCGTGGCGATAGTCCGCATTAACCGAGAAGATGGACTACCTAAGCCCTACCAGGCATACGGCACTGCAACAAGTGGTGCAGAAGGCGACGAAGTCCAGGCTCACGTGGCGGATCCCGGGCGGCTTGAGGAATTGCTTGTGCCTGGTAGAAAAGTCTATCTGCTCCCAGCTCAAAATGGCGGTTCCAGGCCCCGGAAGGCTAAAGATGCGAAACGCAAGAGGCGTGCTGAGCACCAAAGAAAGACCGCCTATACGCTGGTGCTGGTAGACTATGAAGGTACATTAGTCTCAATTGATTCAAGGGTTCCCAATGAATTGGTTTATGATGGTTTGGCGAAAGGATTCTTCCCTGAGCTTAGTGCGTATCACTGCATAAAGCGCGAGGCCGGGTTCGGTGGGAGCAGGCTGGACTTTAGACTGTCAGCGAATGCTTGTCCGTCCGGTGGCCCGGACTGTCTTATCGAGGTTAAGTCCGTATCCTTGGTCCGTGACGCTAGGGCATTATTCCCCGATGCGCCTACTATTCGCGGAGCCCGTCATATGAGAGAACTTAAGGATGCAGTCTCCGAAGGCCTTAAGGCTTCGGTGATTTTCGTGATCCAGCGCGAAGACGCAGAAAGCTTCTCGCCAAATGATGCCATGGATCCAAAGTTTGGTGTTGCCCTTCGCGAGGCAGTCAGATCCGGTGTGGACGTCCTGGCATACACCTGCCGTATTTCAAAGGAGTCGATTGCCCTGGACCGGCAGGTGCCTGTTGTTCTCTAGCCGGATTTGCCGGTGGGATTTGGCGGCGAATATCGTCCGCTACATTAGCATTGGGACAGGCATGTTCGCACCAGGTCAAGGGATCTTGCAAGCGCAGCCTCCGGGTCTTCCAGCGCTACCACTTCCAGCATGAATATGCCGTCCCAGCTTTCTGCTTTCAGGAAGCATAAGAGCTCACACCAGTCTATGATCCCTTTGCCCAATTCAAGGTGTTCATCATGCTCGCCGTGGTTATCATGAGCATGGATCTGGGCCAGCCTGGGAAGCCATATGCGTGCGCACTCAGTGGGATTCATTCCCCAGTTCACGGCATGCCCCACATCAAGAAGTAGTTTTGTCGAGGGTGGGCACAAGTCTGCCAGGGTAACTAGATCCTGAGGGGTACCAAGGAAGCCGGTTGCTCCCCAACACGTATTCTCCAGTAACATCACTATACCGGCCTGTTCTGTAGTTTTCCCCACCGTTTTCAGAGTTTGCCTGGCAAGATCAAATGCCCAGACGTCATCCACATCCGGATCTGACTTGTGCCCGGAATGGACTACCATATCTCGGATCCCAAGCCTCGTAGCGAGTTCAACGGTTCCAAGGTATGCATCAATCACACGCGCCCGTTCAGAGGGATCAGATGATGCAGGGTTAAGATTTGTGCATGGTGGATGAATCGAGTATGTAAGGCCGTAGTCTTTTGCGAGAGAAGCCAGGGCCTCAAAAGTCTCGTCCGTAACCTCACCTGGATAGAAACCAGCGAGCTCACAGAAGAGCTCAATCCTTTTCTGTCCGGACTCTGCGATTTTTGTGGCAGATGTAATAATGTCCTCTTTTTCATAAAGGAGAGTCGACACGCCGATCTTCATTTTCAAGTCTGCAGTCCCCCGTCTCTATTTTGGTTGCCTTAGTCTGTATACGGGGACTGATTCTACATAAGGACTGCAAAACCTTTCAATGACCGGCGACGAAGTATAGCAAGACAGAATCCTCATCGTCAATTGCCTATCAACGACATGACTATGAGCCTTCTTCCATATCGCAGCCCAGCCATTTTATTGCCGCCCTCATTCGGGCGACGGCCCCTGAGTAATCCCCGCGTTCCTGGCAGGCAATGGCCTCCGCCTTCAGGCGCGGTGCCCCAGATGGTTCAGAATCGACCACAGATTCTTTTTTGCTAGTTGATTTTCGACCACCTTTCGCGGGGTACCTGGTCTGCGTGGTCGAAAAGCAACTCCCTCGAGGCTTGTTAGTGGTCGATTATCTACCACGATCAGGCATCAAGGTGGTAGGATATAGACCACCTCATTACAGAGAATCCCTTCACATAGGGATTGTGGATACAAAATCGACCACATTTTTTGGAAAGGTGGGCGGAAAACTGCCATCTTTTCCAAAAAAGTGGTAGAGAACCTTCCACATGAGCCTCAAAGGGCTATCAAAATCCCTATTCAAGCGAAAGGTTGGGTCGAGAATCTACCACTTGTGCCGTCGGGGGTGGTCGAAAACCGAACACTTATCGGCTTTTTACTGCTGCAATCGGAAAAGATGGTAGAAATCAGAGCATGGTTTCAAGAAATGTGGTCGAAAATCGACCATCTACATGTTAATCGACGCAATCCTGTGCGGAGCCGCCTACTCCGAGACCACACGGCGACTGTTAGTCCGCTGCTCCTTATCCCCCGAGGTACGCAGCTCGCACAGCCGGGTCATCGGCAAGTTCTTCTGACGGGCCATGGAGCGCAATCTCGCCTGTCTGTAGCACATATCCGTAACTTGCGGTCTTCAGTGCCATGTTGGCGTTTTGCTCGACAAGCAAGACTGTCGTGCCATCCTCGTTAATCTCACGGATTGTCTTGAAGATTTCCTGAACCAAGATTGGCGAAAGGCCCATGGAGGGTTCATCTAACAGCATGATAACGCCTCTCATCATCAAGGCTCTGGCAACCGCCAGCATCTGCTGTTCACCGCCGGATAGGGTCCCGCCGAGCTGCCACAGCCTTTCCTTCAGGCGCGGAAACATTGAAAACACCCGTTCTTCATCGTCTGGAATCTTGTCCCGGTCTTTACGGCAGTAGGTTGCAAGCCTGAGGTTCTCATGGACTGTGAGATTTGCGAAGATTCCCCGTCCTTCGGGTACGTGGGCTATTCCCGCNNGTTTGCTTCACCAGTCCTGAAATTGCCCTCAGCGTGGTGGATTTCCCGGCGCCGTTTGCGCCTATCAAGGTGACTATCTGTCCCTCCTCCACATCGATGGAAATCCCTCTAACTGCAGAGATGTTCCCATATGACACGCATAAATCCCTTATGGAAAGAAGAGGCGTCGCCATTACGAAACCTCCTTTCCGAGATAAGCTTCGAGGACACGTGGATCGGTTTGAATTTCCCGAGGCGCGCCAACTGCAATTGTCTCGCCGAAATCAAGGACGGTAATACGTTCGCATATCGCCATCACTACGCGCATCTGGTGTTCGATTAGGAATATGGTGAGATTGAATTCGTCCTTCAGCCAAGCGATTCTCTCAAGCAACTCATCAATTTCCCGGGGATTCATCCCGGCTGCAGGCTCGTCAAGGAGCAGTAGTTTGGGATTGGACGATAACGCGCGCGCAATTTCAAGCCTGCGCTGTTCTCCGTAAGGAAGCGCTTTTGCCGGAACATAGGCGTAGCGCGTCAAGTTAAAGGCTTCGAGAAGTTCCAGCGCTTTATCTTTTATCCGCTTCTCCTCATCCCTGAAGTTGCCGGACCTCATGAGAGCGTCTCGAAT
>MTKW01001819.1_pt1 | contig 12038 bp, 14 predicted proteins | sample 1042761 | NCBI WGS metagenome assembly MTKW01 (sample SAMN06205366, study PRJNA360243) | anaerobic digester metagenome | biome: Wastewater treatment plant; feature: Anaerobic digester sludge; material: sludge; isolation source: anaerobic digester fed with sludge from wastewater treatment plant ...
GTTGCTTTGCGTAAAGCATAATTTGCTTCAATCATTTCAACCATAAATGTTGATTGTCCGCTTATTAAATCATCGCTTGCCCCAATCCGTGTAAAGATTTGATCAAAAATCATTAAGTTTGCGCTCTTTGCCGGAACAAAACTGCCAATCTGCGCCATAATCACAATTAGCGCTAATTGACGCATAAGTGTCGATTTACCACCCATATTTGGACCAGTAATAATCACGATATCGGTCGCTTCATCTAGCTCAATATCATTTGCAACAAAGGCGTGGTCTTTAAGTAATTTACTTAAAACAGGGTGCCGTGCTTCTTTAATATCAACCACGCGTGCATCGTTAAATATAGGACGAACATAATTATTAGCGACCGCCACTTCCGCTAGAGAAATAAAAACATCAATTTCACTTACAACATCGGCACTTTGTTGTAATAATCGTGTTGACTTCTTTAACTCATTTAAAAGCGCACCGAAAAGTTCTCTTTCTAATTGTTGCCGTCGTTCTTCAGCACTTAGAATTAGTGTTTCTTGTTCTTTAAGCGCTTCATTAATAAAGCGTTCACCGTTCTTTGTTGTTTGTTTGCGGATATAACCAAATTCATCTTTAACTTGATCTAAATTGCTATTACTAACTTCAATGTAATAACCAAATACACGATTATAACCAATTTTCAAATTTTTAATTCCTGTCCGCACTCGTTCTTTTTCTTCAAAAGCACTAATCCATTTTTTACCACCATGCGCTAAATCAATTAGTTCATCAAGCGCTTCATAATATCCATACTTAAATATTTCGCCACCAGTTATTTGTAGTGGGGCGTCTTCACTAATTGCTTTTTCCAGTAAAGTAATTAAAGGAATATTACTTGCAAGCTTATCATAGAGTTCACTAATTTCAGGTTCTCTAATTTTACCTAAAAGATTACGTGCTTTTTCTAGTGCTTGGAGTGAAGTCTTAAGGCGCAACAAGTCACGCGGATTAGCGCTACCAAAAGAGATGCGCGCCACTATACGTTCTAAGTCATAAATACTAACAAAATGTTCTTTAACTTCCGCACGTGTTACAAAGTTAACAATAAATGTGTTTACAATATTTTGCCGCCGAATAATTTCATCATAATCGCGTGAAGGACGGATAATNNTTGTTAACTCTAAATTAAGGCGTGAAAAAGCATCTATTTGTAAGAAAGACTGCGGTTTTGTCACAGTAATTGCTTTAAAATATGATAATTGTCGTTTTTTAGTTCGTGTTAAATAACTCACTAAACGCGCGGCAATCAAATACTCCCGCTCATCCTTAACATCACTAAATAAATCTTCATATTCTTCATCAATTTTTGTATTCTCTTCAAACGATATAACAAGATTTATATTTGTTTTAATAACACCTAAAAGCTTATCACTAAACTGTGGACTCACAACAATTTCACGAGTGTTTAATCCGTTTAAATAACTTACTAAACTCGTATCTTCACGCGGTAAAGTTGTGACGAAAATGTCACCAGTAGAAACATCTGCGTAACTTACAGTAAAAGCATCAGCGTAAGCATCAACCGCCGTGATAAAGTTATTATCACTATCTTCAAAATCGACAATCGAACCAGGAGTTACAATTTGGATGATTTCTCTTTTTACAATCCCCTTTGCTGAACTAGGATCTTCCATTTGTTCAACAATTCCAACCTTATGCCCAGCNNTCATAAAAATCACCAAGTCGATACATAATTAAAATACCCGGGTTTTCCCGTTTAATTTCTAAATACTGCTCAATCATCGGCGTGTAGACGATTTTTTTCTTCTCTTTTCCCATAGTGTCATTTTACCATAGTATGGTAAATTGCTTATTCAATTACTGTTTTTAAAGAGTAAAGTAAATCTTCAATTTCACTTAGCAAACTATTATAATTTATTAGATAAGGATGCGTTTCATAATTGTTTTTTAGTCGTAAATATTCTCTTTTATACTCGTTATGCTTTTCTTCGTTAAAGGCGTTTTGTGTCATTAATCGTTGTAACTCTTTAAGCCGTGCTTCTGCATTTTTTAAGTAAGCATCACTTTCAATCAGTGCTTTTACTTTTTTAAATTCTACGACTCTTTTGTCATTCGCTAATTCAGTCGTTAATGCATTTAAGGCTATTTCAACTTTATTCATTCACTAGTTCTCCAACAAATGAATAAACGCGTGACTCAGTAATTTTAACTTTAACAATTTTACCGATTAAATCAGGAGTACCTACAAAATGAACAACACGATCACTTTCGGTGTATCCACTTAATACACTCGTATCTTTTTTACTGTAACCATCAACTAAAATAAGATACTCATTCCCGACATATAGCGCTGCATTAGCTTCGGTTTGGCTATCAACGAGTGCTTTTAACTTGTTAAAGCGCTCACCTTTTTCTTCACGCGAAACATTATCTTCCATAAGGGCAGCGGGAGTACCCTTGCGCGGTGAATAAATAAAAGTATAAGCATTTTCGTAATTTACCTTTTCAACAACTTTTAATGTTTCTAAAAATTGTTGCTCTGTTTCATTTGGAAAGCCAACAATAATATCAGTAGTCAGTGAAATATCAGGCATTCTAGCCCGTAATTTAGTAACTAACTCTAAATAATCTTTAACCGTATAGCGGCGTCCCATTAACTTTAAAATTTCATCACTACCACTTTGTAACGGTAAATGAATTTTACGCATGATATTAGGATATTTAGCGATAATATCAATCATTTCATCATCAAAGTTCCATGGGTGCGAAGTAATAAAACGAAGGCGTGGGATGCCAAGTTTTGCTACTTCTTCTAAAATATAACTAAAAGTTGTGCCATCTTTTAAATCAATACCATAAGCATTAACATTTTGACCAACGAGTGTAATTTCTTGATAACCAGAATCCACTAAAATTTGACATTCTCGTAAAATATCAGCAGGTAATCGTGAGCGTTCTTTCCCCCTAGTGTAAGGGACGATACAATATGTACAAAACTTATCACAACCATATGTTATATTGACAAAAGCTTTATGCGGGGCAATGCGTTGCACAGGGATGTTTTCATAGACATCGGCATCATCACTAGGCACATCCACTACTTTTTTATTTTCCGTTATTCGTAAGGCAATTAAATCAAGTAATTTATGAATAGCGTTTGTCCCCATAAAAATATCAACATATGGGAATGTTTTTCGTAATTTCGCGAGTGATTCTTCTTGTTGNNACACTAGCGTCTTTTTCTTCTTCAGTGCGTCGCATATTAGCCATACTTAAAAGACCGGCCATACTTTCTTCGTCGCGTACATTTGCCTGACAGCCAAATGTTTTAATTAAGAAAAATTTACCACTTAACTTCGCACTAACAATTGACGGTACTTCAATCTTAAGATTTTGAACTATGGACGGATAACGTCTTCGTGCTTTAGTGAAGGAGGGTAAATTATTAAGTAATGTTTTACTCATCTCTTCTCCATAAGTAATAAAGTGGTGTTATTTTTTCTGTTTTAAATGTATGTTTATTAATTTCTAAAATGACAGCGCTAAATTGCGCTTCTTTATCTTTGTACTCATAAGTAAACGGTACTTGTTTATCAAACCAAGTCCGCTCGATTACGCGTTCTCGATCTGCACCAATGATGCCATTATATGCCCCCGTCATACCAACATCACTAATATAAGCTGTACCTTTTGGCAAAATACGGGCGTCACGCGTTTGTACATGAGTGTGTGTACCTAAAACAGCACTTACTGCACCATCAAATTCCCAGCCAATCGTCATTTTTTCTGCAGTAGCTTCTGCATGATAATCAACGATATGAATCATCTTTTCTGTATCAGCGTTAAGCATTTTAAGATTAGCGTACGGACTAGTAATGATTTCTTTCATAAATGCTTGTCCTAATACATTAGTGACGCGAACTTTGTCACCTTTTTTCGTTGTGACAACGACAGATCCTTCACCAGGATAATTTTCAATTAAGTTTAATGGTCTCACTAAATTATGCACTTCGGTAATGTAATATTTAAGTTCTGGACGATCATCAAAATGATTACCAAGTGTGATGACATCAATCCCAAGATTTACTAATTCTTCATAATGTTTTTTCGTTAATCCGCGCCCATGCGTTGCATTTTCGCCGTTAGCGATAATTAAATCAAAGTCATGTTCACGCTTAAGTATAGGCAGGAAATGGGCGAGAGTTTCTCGCCCGATTTTGCCAACAATATCACCAATAAATAAAATTTTCACCATTACTATTTTGCTACATCACTTGCACGGTATTCACGAATAACCGACACTTTAATTTGACCAGGATAAGTCATTTCATTTTCAATCCGTTCACGAATATCACGAACGAGTTTATTGACCATAATATCATCCACCTTATCAGGATGGACCATCACGCGTACTTCACGGCCTGATTGCATTGCAAAGCTAGTTTGCACACCGTCATACGATTTACAAATTTCTTCAAGTTTTTCTAAACGTTTAATGTAATTTTCAAGCGTTTCAGTCCGAGCACCTGGTCGCGCTGCACTTAATGTATCAGCAGCGATGACTAATTGACTAAAGATAAAGCGCGATTCTTTATCACCGTGGTGGCTTTCAATTGCATCAATAACATAATCTGGTTCATTGAATTTTTTCGCTAGTCTTGCTCCAACTTCAACGTGACTTCCTTCAAGTTCAAAATCCGCTGATTTACCAATGTCATGGAATAATCCTGCACGTTTAGCGCGCGTAATATCAAGCCCTAATTCAGCAGCCATAATGCCACATAAATGGGCGACTTCAATACTATGTTTAAGTGCACTTTGTCCGTAACTCGTGCGGTATTTTAAGCGGCCAATAAATGGAATCATATCTTTGTGGACATTAGGAATCCCAAGTTCGGCAAGAGCGTCTTTACCAGTCTTAATAATAATTTCATCAAGTTCTTGCGTTGCTTTTTCCACAACTTCTTCAATACGACTTGGTTGAATTCGGCCGTCTTTGACTAATAGTTCAATCGTCCGTCTAGCGGTCTCACGGCGAATTGGATCAAAGCATGACACAGTAATAACTTCTGGTGTATCATCAATTAAAATATCAACGCCTAATAGTTGTTCAAGTGTGCGGATGTTGCGTCCTTCACGACCGATAATGCGTCCTTTCATTTCATCATTTGGTAATTCGACCGTACTAACAGTGCGTTCAGTCGTCACTTCTTGTGAATAACGCGCAATCGTGTTTGCTAAAATATCACGAGCTTGTTCATTAACTTGTAGTTCGGCTTCTTCTTCTTTTTGCTTAATATACAGCGCGATTTCTTTTTCCAGTTTAGCGTCAACGCGATGATATAATTCATCTCGCGCCTCACTAACTGTCATTTGTGCGACTGTTTCAAGCTCGCCTAAAATTGAGTCAATCTTAATTTGTAGGTCTTTTTTGAGTTCATCAGCTTCTTTGATTTTCACTGATAAGTTTTCATGACGAGCGTCAAGTGACTGCTCTTTGCTATGTAATAATTGATCGCGACGTTCAATTCCTTTTTCACGATCATTAAGGAGCCTTTCTAGCTCACGAATTTGGGCACGCCGTTCTTTGCCGGCTTGTTCGAGTTCTTGTTTTCCTTCATAAATGATTTGTTTAGCGTCAAGTTCAGCATTCTTTACAATGTGTTCGGCTTTAATTTCCGCTTCTTTTGTTAATTTTTGTGCTTTCGCAAATGCTTGCTTCGCTTTAAATGCTGGAATGAGGAAAAATAGTCCGATTCCAAGTCCAAGTCCGACAAGAAAGAATAGTGCATAGTACAAAACTTCCATTTTGTGTTCCTTCTTTCTTTGTTTTTTAAAATTTTGTGTTTGAAAATATATACAAACGAAAAATAGTCTGTTACCTAAATTCCAATGTTACATCATTAATGTTTAGCGATGATTTATGTAAATAAATTTCAATAAAGTGAATTAATAACCTAACATGAAGTTTAGGTGAACGCACTTAGTGCGCACTTTGATTATAACAACTTTTTAGCATTAATTAAAGCAAAGATGATTAGTAAAGTACACAATTTTAAAAATTGTGTTTTTTAATTTTAAAATTTATAAAATAATTGTAATTATTTAGTTTCAGTGGCGACTACGCCTGTTTTAATTTTTTCTTCTAAATCAGCGAGTAATTCTGGGCGCTCCAAAATATAATTTTGCGCTGCTTCGCGGCCTTGTCCAATCTTAAGTCCATCGTGTTCATACCACGAACCCGACTTTTTAATAAATCCGCGGTTAACCGCTAATTCAAGAATTTCCCCAATTTTAGAAATACCTTTGCCATAAATTATATCGATTCCACAAGCGGCAAATGGTGGTGCAACTTTGTTTTTTACAATACGAATTTTTGCTTGATTACCAATTAATTTAGAACCTTGCTTAATCGCTTCACCGCGTCTAATGTCAATACGAATGGAAGAATAAAATTTTAATGCACGACCACCAGAAGTAACTTCAGGATTGCCATAAATTATTCCAACCTTTTCGCGTAGTTGATTAATAAAGATAACAGTACACTCAGCTTTATTTAATACACCCGCTAGTTTACGCATTGCTTTTGACATCAGGCGTGCTTGTAGTCCTACTTGGTTATCACCCATTTCGCCAGATAGTTCTGCTTCAGGTACAAGTGCAGCCACACTATCAACAACGATTAAATCAATCACACCACTTTCGGCAAGACGGACAACAATTTCCAGTGCTTGTTCACCTGAATCAGGTTGTGCTAAAAGTAATTCATCAATATTTATTCCTAAATTTTTAGCATAAATCGGGTCAATTGCATGTTCAGCATCGACAAAAGCAGCTTGACCACCTTTCTTTTGACATTCAGCAATTGCGTGCAGCGCTAAAGTAGTTTTCCCACTACTTTCTGGTCCAAAGATTTCAATAATACGCCCTTTTGGATAGCCACCAACGCCAAGTGCTTCATCAATTAATAATGAGCCGCTCGGAATGACATCAACATTAATAACTGGGCGTTCGCCTAGTTTCATAATGGCGCCTTTACCAAACGACTTTTCAATTTCTTTTAATGTTTCTTGTAAAATATTTGCATCTTTCTTTTTTGACATAATAATTTTCTCCTTATATAGATATATACAATATTATTCGAAGTTTTTTAACACTCTCGCTAACATTTTTAAGGCAGCATTCACTGCATCAGTGCGGACTTTAAGCCGATCACCTTTAAATTTGAAGTGTTCAACAATTTCGTCGTTAGCAAACGCTAGGGCAATATAAACATCACCAACTTCTCCGCTTTGGCCTGATGCTGTTGGACCTGCGTCACCCGTAAAGCCAAAACAAAAATCAACTCCTAATGCTTTTTGGCCATGACGCGCTAAATCAAGCGCTACAACACTTGAAACGGCACTAAATTTTTTTAGATCTTCTTTTTTAATGTTAAGTAAACGCTCTTTGACATCGTTACTATAAGCCACAATCGTCCCTTTATATGTTTTACTAACACCTGGATAATTCACGAGTGTTGCCGCAAATAAACCACCAGTAAAAGACTCAACACTACCAATTGTTAAATTTTTATCAATTAATTCATTAATGAGCAGTTGTGTCGTCATGCGTCTCCTTAAGTACACTGATATTTTGGAATATATAAATAAAGCCTGATAATAATGACACAAATGTAGCAGCGCCAATTACTATCATGCTAACAATCGGAAACGAATCACTTTGCATTTGGTGTGAAAAGGGCCAATCATTAAATAAAAACATCACAATTGCAATCATTTGTAAAACTGTTTTAGCCTTACCAAAAATATTCGCCGCTAGTACTTTATTTTGATTTGCAGCAACAAGTCTAAACCCGTCCACTACTGTATCACGCGCAATCATGAGTACAACAAAAATAACAGGTACACTTATTTGCCCGACGAACGCTTGATGCGGAACTGTAAGGATGATTAACATAGAATTCACCAGCATTTTGTCGGCAATTGGGTCCATAAACTTCCCAAAATTTGTAATTAAATTAAATTTTCTCGCTAAGTATCCATCGAAGTAATCAGTGATTGCCGCTACTATAAAAACAATTGCGGCAATAAAATAACGCAGATAAACATTAGAAAAAAGAATAATTGGTTCATTACCTAACCAAGTGGGCGGAATAAGTAAAAAAGCAATTAAAAGGATGACAAGTATCATTCTCGCTACTGTTAATTTATTCGGTAAATTCATAATGCTCCTTTAGGTGAGTTTCGATCCTGTAAGCCATGTTCTGTCGCGGATAATTATTTATCTATGTGTGAACACATACGGCGCTAAATTCATTTCTCTATTGCCGTTTCCCTTACCAAATTTAGGTTTCTCGCTTGCGGGGTTTACCAACGTTCCACTTAAGAGTTTCCCCTTAACTTCGTCACTGTGGCACTTTCAGAAGATTAACCATATCTTTCGACTTAGGTCTTTCTTCGCCGTTATAGACTCCTCTATACCTAGTGTTATTTTTTCCACTAGCGCAATCACTACTTGCATCGCAGCAAGTGCGAGCATGGACTTTCCTCTAATACTTATGTACCAGCAATTATCCAGATCGAATTTTATTTGAGTTTGCTTGGGTCAATGCCCATTTTCCATAATTGACGCTCATACTTATCAATTTTACGTAAGTTTTCCATCGCGGTTCCGCCTTTACTAATTAAGCGTTCTAGCTCTTCAACTTTCTTTTTATATTGAATGTATTGCGCTTCAAGATTAACAATCTTAGCTTGTTGAGTTTCATTTTTCAGCCGCAGTAATTCTAATTCTTTTTCAATTTCGAGCATAGATTCATAGTCATTACGCACTAAATCAAAAAATTCGTCAACTTCTAAAGCGTCATAGCCACCGCTTTTCGCTTTGAACTTCTTTTTTAAAATTTTGTCTGCGTCTAGTAATCTCTTTTCTGCCATCCTTAACCTCGCATACATATTATATATGTAATTTTGTTTTGACGCAACAAAGTGAGACCGCTTTATTATTACTATGTTATAATTTTATAGTATGAAAAAATTAGCGAAAGCAACACGTGGCCGCAAGCAACTTATCTTCCTTGATTTAGAAGGTACACAATTTAGTCATGAACTAATAGCAATTGGGGCAATTAAAGCCACAATTAAAACGGACGGAACGATTAAAAAACTTTATCCTGGCTTTAAACATTATGTGCTAGCAACACAAAATGTTGGTAATTATGTTGAAAAATTAACTGGCATTACGGATGATTTATTAGCAAGAGAAGGCATTCCTTTTGATAAGATTCTACTGATGCTTAAAAAATATGTTGGCACTAATCTTTCAAAAACTAAATTTGTGACATTTGGGGCACACGACATTCGTATCTTACGCCAATCACTTGCCCATATTCCTGAAGCTGATCATACTTTTATTAAAACGATTGCGAAAAATCATATTGATTTAAGTGCATACATTAATGAATATATAAAAGATGAAAAAAATAATACATTATCTTTGGTGAATTTATGTAAACTTTTCGGCGTTGAGCCAGTTGAACCTGCTCATGACCCGTTAAATGATGCCCTGATGCTCGCCTATTTATATAGTGAGCTCTTTAAAAAGACTGATATTCTTATTGAACGGTATGGTGAGGTACTACTCAATATGAATAATATCCCGCGTCCAATAAAAAGAATGCTCAATAAAATAAAGGCAGGAGAAAGTGTAAATATTGATGATTTACAAGAATATTTACGCGATGAAATTGTGTAATGATTAATTATCCAAACGGTTCTAAACCTAAAAAACAAACAACGAAAGTACCTTCAAAACGAAAAAATATTACGAAGAGCGCTGCTAATCGTGGCATGGCGCTTGAAAAACTTATCAGTGCTGCTAATGACTATTATTTGATGCACGACATTGCCCTTTTTACTAAACGCCCAACACCAATTAATGTCGTAAAAATTGATTACGCTAAAGGGGCAAAAATTACAAACGCCTACTTTGAAAAGCAATCAACAACAGACTTTAACGGGGTTTATAAAAACCGATATTTCGACTTTGAAGCTAAAAGTACAAGATTAAAAACAAGTTTTCCTTTAAATAATATTTATGAACATCAAATTACNNTGGTCTTAACCCTGTACTTGACTATTTGCCTGCAGTCATAAAATTATTTAATTTATAACTTTTTATTTGGTTCTTTACAAATGTCCACAAGCGGACATTTTTTACATAGCGGACTTTGTGCTTTACAAAAATACCGACCAAAATGAATCATTTGGTGATGCGTTTTTATATATCTTTCTTTAGGTAAAACTTTACGTAACTTCGCTTCGATGATAGTTACATCATCACTAAACTTAGCAAAACCAAGGCGACGCGCTATTCGTGAAACATGAGTGTCCACGGCAATTTCGGGAATGTTAAAGAGTTCAGCGCGTACAACATTCGCGGTTTTAACNNTATGATGTTCATTAAGTAAATGAATTAAATTATACACATGTTTTGCTTTGTTGCGATACAAGCCAAGTGTTTTAAAATACGCGGCAAATTGTGCTTCTTTTACATTTAATAAGCTTTCAAAAGTTGGATACTTTGCAAATAATTTTCGCGTAACATTATTAACCGCTACATCAGTTGATTGTGCGCTTAAAACAACAGCAATAAGCAGTTCATAATCTTTTGTGTATTCTAACTCACCTTTAGCGTCACTATACTCTTTATCAAGAAAGGCGAGTATTCTTTCTTTATTCGCTTTCGTCATCTTGGGCTTTTTTATTCACTTCTTCAAGTGTGTCCTTGATGTTTTTTCGATATGAATCACTTTGGGCACTTTTACCTTCAAGCGCATAATCCACAGCAGTCGATAATTTAAGTAGCGCCTTATCAATAGCGCGAATGTTATAGCGTTTACGTTTCATTGTTTGGTCAAGTGCTTCTTTAATCATTGTGATGTTATAACCATAATTAAACCAATCATTAATCGTTTGCAGTTCTACTGCTGAAAGTGAACGACCAAAAGCATTTTGAATAAAGGCATAAACTTCTTCAACTTGTGAACTAAATTCTACTGTCGAATTTTCTTTATTCTTTTCATAATCTAACACGAAAAGTTCTTGTAATTTATTTCGTAACGGATTAAGTGAAGTAACCATTTTCCCGTTTCTAGTCGTAAATTCAATTAAACCTTTACTAACAAGACGAACCATTGCTTCGTCAATCACTTTGATATCAATATTTGATTGAAGATTAATTAAATCAGGAGTAATAAATTCTGTTTCTTTTTGTTGTAAGTGCTCAATAAAAAGAATGATTACAAGTTCTGTTTCATTGATACGGAGCTCTTTGTAATATTCAAAAAGCATAAAGCGAAAATCTAGCGCCTTATTATACACTACGATCTTTAACCGCCTTTGTTAAATTACGTGGCTTATCAACATCACGTCCTAAGTTAACTGCACAATAATAAGCAAGATACTGCGCGAATACTGCAAAGGTGATTGGACTATGATAACCCTTAATTGGGTTTGAAATAATAAAGCTATCACCATCATGATTAAATGGCGCAAGTGAGCATACAATTACATTAGCTTTACGATCACGCATTTCTCTAATAACTTCCCGCGTTGCTGCTACAGTTAAACTATCACTAATAAAGAAGATAACTGGTGTATTTTCTTCAATAAGCGCAATTGGGCCATGCAGCACTTCTCCGCCCGGATAAGCTTCAGCATGAATATAGCTAGTTTCTTTTAATTTAAGTTGTGCTTCTACAGCAACATCATAGTCAAACCCGCGCCCTAAGAAAAAGACGTCGACTGACTTATAAATTTGATCGGCAATTGCCTTAATCGTATCACGACGCGAGATAATGTTATAGAGCGCTTCAATAACTCTTTCTAATGCTGCAATTGTCGTAATTTTATTTACTAAGCGCGCGTAAAGCAAAGAAAGAAGTGTAATTTGCGCGATATAAGCCTTTGTACTAGCAACACTAACTTCTGTACCAGCGTGTAGTAATAAGCGATAATCCGCTGATTGATAAAGTGTAGAAA
>MTKW01015560.1_pt1 | contig 12038 bp, 10 predicted proteins | sample 1042761 | NCBI WGS metagenome assembly MTKW01 (sample SAMN06205366, study PRJNA360243) | anaerobic digester metagenome | biome: Wastewater treatment plant; feature: Anaerobic digester sludge; material: sludge; isolation source: anaerobic digester fed with sludge from wastewater treatment plant ...
TCAGCTGCTTGTTCATTTGAAAGATGTCCGAATTCGCCTATGACTCTGTCTATTAGGAATTTGGGACGGTCGGAATTGATTTCCATATCTAGATCATGGTTCGATTCAAAAACAAGATACTCAGCACCTCTAAGCAGGTGTTCGGCGCTCGGCGGCACATAACCCAGATCCATGACAAAAGCCGCACTTGCTGAAGAGCCGTCAACCTTAAAACCCATTGGTTCTCGGGCATCGTGGGGCTTGAGAAAACTCCGTACCCTATAGCCTGCTATATCTGTCGTCATGCCATCTTCCACAAGATGAATGAGTTCGGCATCTAGATGTCTACATTGATATGTACTATACCAGTCCCAAAATCCACCTGAAGCATACACAGGAATGCCAAACTTCTGTGGAAAAGGAGTCTTTAGACACATAGCTCTTACGTGATCCCTGTGCTCATGTGTCAAGAACAAACCCGCCAAATCGTCAGGGGTTATCCCCAACGATCTCAAACCACAAACCAGCTTGGTAATTGATAGCCCACAATCGATGAGAAGAGGTCTCTTGGAATCCTCCCAGATAACATACGCATTGCCACAAGTACTTGAACTCGCCAGGGATACTATGTGCATAAAGCAATACCACCCCAATCGAAAGACAAATGTATGAAGACACATACTACAAGCCTTCAAGACACACCATGCTTAATCCAAAAGCAAGAGATCCTCAGGTAGTAGAACTTAGACGTTGAACCTTACGTTTATTATATCTCCGTCTTGAACCAAATAGTCTTTGCCCTCAACCCGCAAAACCCCTCTATCTCTACAAGCCTTCAATGACCCGAGAGCGATGAATTCTTCATACGAAACCACTTCCGCCCTTATAAATCCACGCTCTAGGTCCGAGTGTATTTTGCCGGCAGCTTCTTTTACGGTAGAGCCTGCGCGAAGGCTCCAGGCTCTCACTTCGTCTGAGCCCACTGTGAAAAACGATATCAACCCCAGCGCATTGTAGGTCACCTTCGCAACTCTAGCTGTGCCCGGTTCTTCGAGACCATACTCCTTCAAGAACGGATACATATCCTCAGGAGGCAAAGAGAGTATCTCTTCTTCCACTGCTCCCGAGAACACGGTCATCTCATAGCCAAGCCTATCCGCCAGACTTCTCAATTCTTCGATACCCTCATGTGAATCAGACAGAAGTTGTTCCTCGGACAGATTGAGAGCAAGTATGACGGGTTTTAAGGTGTAAAACGCAAAGTTTCGAAGGAAATCCTCTTCGTGAGGGGAAAACTCAACAACTTTTAGAGACAGTTCCCGATCCAAGCCTTCTTTGCACTTTTCGAGAAAAGGGACTTCCATTTGACTTACAGGCTTTGCCTTATGGTTTTGTAGTTTCTCCAATCTGTTTTCAACTGAACTGAGGTCTGCAACATAGAATTCTGTTCTAAGAGAATCTAAGAACTCTATAGAGTCTTTTACTCCGATTTCACCCATGAATGAACCGATAACGACTATAAGGGCGTCCAGATTCCGTATTTCATTAAGGAGTTTCTGCCCTCTCTGGTGCTGTATATCCACAAGTTCTATTCTCGCGTAAGTTGTCTTTAACGGTTCAAATATCCTAGACAGCGCCAATACTCGCTCGTCTGGAATCTCCATCACGCCTACCCCGCCCGGACCAGCCCCGGGTCTGCTACCTGTGAGCAGTCTATAAAGAGTGGTCTTGCCTGACTGCGGGCTACCAGTTATTCCTACTCTCATCAACTAGGACCTCCCGGAATACTGCGACAATTTCACCTTGAGCGAACGTGCTTCTTCAGGTATATCACCTAAAAGTTCCTCGAGCAAATCTTGCATTGTAACTATACCTATGGGTAAGTTGTTGTGAGCAACTATTGCCATATGAACCTTGTCTCTCTTGAGCTTTGAAAGTACCCTGAGGATGCTCTCATTTGCCTGAACAACGTATGGTTTTCGCATTATGTAGCTTACGGGAAGAAAACCATTGTCTGCATTACGGACTACTTCCCTGATAGCATCTTTGATGTAAAGCACACCCACAATTCCACCGGTCTCAGGCGAGACTACCGGTAGTCTGCTATAACCGTATTCTCTAAATGACTCAATTGCACGCAATATGCTCGTATCTGAGTTTAGCGTCACAACGTTTCTAAGTGGAATCATAATATCTATAACGCGCTTGTCTTTTACATCAAACACACTGTCAATAACATCTTTGTCCTCTGGTTTTACGTAGCCATTTTCTTCTGCTATATCGAACACAGTCAGCACTTCTTCCTCAGGTCTGCCCGGCAGCTCCTTGTGCCTTTTTGAAAATATAGATGTCAAAAGAGACGGTACTGCTGCCATTAGGTATGCTGCGGGATTCAGAACTCGAACGGATAGGTCCAGAGGAACCGCAACCTTAATCGCCATCTGTGTCGGAGCCTTTGCAGCGAGAGCCTTTGGCATAAGATCCGAGAACACGAAAACTGTCGCAGTCGTAACCAAAGACACGATACCCATATACAAAGGTCCCTTGAGCCCGAGAGTCTGTGACAGGGAAACCATGAGGACAGAAAAGAGTATGGTGCAAATGTTTGTACCCACCAAAACAGCTGAAACCGTATTCCTGGGATCCTCCTTCATTCTCTTTAACAGTAAAGCTCGCTCGTCCCCTTCTGCCGCCAGATTGTCAATAGCCCATTTATCCATCGCTAGGAAGGCAGTTTCGCAACCCGCAAAAAACGCTCTGGCAAAAAGAGATGAAAAAAGCAGAAGCACTCTAACCAAGTTAGATATAAAACTCGAGTCCATAGTTACTGATCTTCCCCTTCTTCGGCCAGTTCGCAAATTACCTTAGTGATTCTAGGTCCACTTACTTCCTTAACTGTAAAACATACTTTGGGCTCTAAAAGACAAAAAGCATCGCCCGGTACCGGTACACGGTCAAGGCACATCATCACAAGACCTGCGATAGAATCACATTCTTCGCTCGCGATTTCAATGCCGGTTAGATCCTTGAAATCGGTAAGACTCATGCTTCCGGGTACGCACCATGTTCTTTCGTCAATTCGCTCAAACTCTGTTTTGGAGACATCGTACTCATCCTCTATTTCCCCTACGAACTCTTCAATGAGATCCTCAAGGGTGATGAGGCCCGATACGCCGTCAAACTCATCGACTACTATAACCATGTGTATCCCGGTTTCTCTCATCTCGTACAGCAAATCCGTTGCCTTTTTGCTTTCAGGGATGAAATGCGGCGCAACTGCAAAATCACGCGCAGGGATGCCTGATAACGCTTCTGCCCAGTCATGTGGATGTTCGCCAATGTATACTGTCAGGTCTTTTATGTTGACTATGCCTGTTATGTTGTCCTTCGAGTCAGAGTAGACAGGGATTCGGGAAAATCCATGTTCAAGCATAACATTCAGAGCCTCTAGCGCGCTCCTCTCCTCCTCTATGGCCACAACCTTTGGCCTTGGAACCATAACCTCGGAAGCTACCAATTCCCTTGTCTCGATAAGCTTTGTGATTATTTCTTTCTCTGCGCTGCCTATGGCGCCAGTGGCCCTTCCATACTCCAAAGCCGCCATGATGCGAGCCTCGGTCAAATCCACTGAATTCTCTTCGGCCTCAGGCAGAAACCTAGAAAAGACTTCAACAAGATATACAAGCGCAGCAGAAAAGGGGCTCATGATCGTTTTAAGCCAGGTAAGAGCGGTTGCTACTGCTACCCCGACTCGCTCAGGATTGGACCCAGCTATAAACTTCGGCGTTATCTCGCCGAAAAGTAGAAGCAAAACAGTGCCAACTACCGTACTTACCAGTTCCGCAAACCCCTTGGATCTCGGAAACCATGAATAGGCAAGTAGCGCAGTAGTTGAAGAAAACACGACATTTACCAGTGTGTTACCAAAGAGTACTGCAGATAGAAAGTGTTCGGGATCGCTTTTAAGTTCGAGCACTTTCTTCGTTCTATGACTACCAGAATATATGCTCTTAAGTCGAACCTCATCTGACGAGAAAATCGCAGTTTCGGAACCGGAAAAAAATGCGGATAACAAAAGACAAACTACAGCTATAAAGTAGGTACTACCCCCAGGGTCGTCCACTAATCATCACCTTCCAAATGCTCAATTCTTTGATTACATATATTCTAACCTATCAACCTGTCAGTTACAACATGTGTTACCTGGTATGACTACTATGCATCAAGGTACAAGCACCTGTAGGCAATTGGAAGGACACTATCCCTTCTTGTCGAAGTATACTTAGGTTGACTATGTGTGCGATTTTCGATCGATATGACGAAAGGGAGGTACTTCAGAATTGACTATTGAAGCAGATGACTTTCGCAATTTGTGGCCTCTAGACCCTTCATTCACCTTTCTAAATCACGGCTCGTATGGTGCAGTACCCAAAGCGATCATTGAGGCTCAGAACGAGCTGCATTATTACATAGAAAGCCAACCTGTCCGATTTTTCAGTAGGGAAATTGAACCTATGCTCGACCGGGCGCGAACACGCCTATCTTCGTTTATCAATGCAGACCCTGAAGGGCTCGTCTTCGTATCCAATGCTACTACAGGAGTGAACACAGTCTTAAAATCCTTGAGTTTCTCCCAAGGTGATGAAATAGTCATAACAAATCACATTTATAACGCATGCAGAAACGCCGTATATGTCCTCGCCGAAAAGTATGGTGTGATCGTACGAACAGTCGTGATACCCATTCCGATACAGTCCAAAGAATCAGTACTTGAGAGCATATTAAGCGCAGTGACAGATAGGACAAAACTCGTTCTCATAGACCATATAACAAGTCCGACCGCGATGATCTTCCCTATTGAAGAACTCGCATCTATACTTGCTGAAAAAGGTATTGACGTTCTAGTTGATGGGGCACATGCGCCCGGCATGATTCCACTAAATTTAAAAAGTCTGCCGGTTGCCTACTATACTGGTAACTGCCACAAGTGGCTTTGCTGCCCGAAAGGGTCAGGCTTTCTCTACATCCGCAAGGATCGCAGGAACCTCATTAGGCCACTCGTAACCAGTCATGGAGCAAACTCAACGAGGGTTGACAAAAGCTTCCTTCACCTCGAATTCGACTGGACCGGAACAGATGACTACACTCCATATATACTCATCCCAAAGTGTATCGATTTCCTCGACTCTATTCTACCGGGCGGCTGGCACGATCTGGCACAGAGAAATCACGAGTTGGTTCTAGAAGCTGCGAGCGTTTTGTGCGAGAGATTTGAGACCCACCTTCAAGCTCCGGCAGACATGATTGGCTCTATGGCCTGCATCCCATTTGCCGCGCTGGACGATTCATACAAGGCGCCGGGGACCAAGCATTTCGATCCGATCCAAGATCTCCTCTTTCATAGATACAAGATAGAAGTGCCGGTCGTGACCTTTGAAGGTTTTCCACAAAGAATGGTCCGGATATCTGCACATGCCCACAATTCTATGGAAGACTACATGAAACTCGCTCACGCGATTGAAGAGATAGTCGGTCATTAGCTCACAAAAGAGTATTTCAGGAGATTAAAGGCGGCGAGCTGCCACGCCCGCCGCCTTACCAAGGTTCAAGACAACATCTAGTTGCTCACAGTTATATTATTTTGAGCCAATCTCCGAGCAAAAACTGCATCCTGCCTAGGAACAAAGAAACACGAGCCATAACCGTGTTTCCAAATGCAGCTCCAAACGCTATCATCATGACGTATCGGCCTACCTTGGACACCGCCCCCTGAACTCCTTTTTTCTCAAGAGTGAAGAAGAAGTATACAAGAGTCGTCACAGTGCCTACTACGTAGATGATATTAGATACGTTCGTCCACCAGTCGCCTGTTCCCCAAAGGGGAAGGAATGTAGCTTTTATCTGGTCGATAAACAAGGGTTTGAACGTAGTAGATAGGACGTACGCTGAACCTATTCCCAGAAGGAAACAGATGTGGTAGCGGCTAAGCCAAGCAATCTGTTTAATGTATCTTGTATATATGAGAAGACCGATGATTATAGGGATAATGTAGTGCCATTTCCCTTCCGCCAGGATGTGTTTCTGAACGCTCGGCCTAATATAGTTAAACCACTGTACGGCAACGGTATACCCGGCAAATAGCCCCACGTAAGTAGATTCCGCAAATCTGTACCCTAGATTGTCCTTAAAAACAACCGTAAGCAGTAGTATTGTAAATATCGCCTGCATATGAACACCAATTACATCCATTTATTTCACCTCCCATCTGCTGTTACGCTCAAGGCGTCACTATTTTTCACGGGTGAAAATATACCCTAAGTTTCCAAGGATTATGAATATGATAATAAGCGCATGAGAAAATGACTGGGCATCCATGCCCGCAGTTGCCGTGCCAGGATGTCCTACAAGTACTTCATACTCTGCTGCGCCTTTCATGCCCAATACCCCGGCTACAATCTGACCCGACTGTATCAATGGCATCATTTCAGGAACACTAACTGACACGCAAGACACTAGGAAAGGTATCTTATAAGGCGATGTAACGTGCCTAATATACTCCCTTTCTCCAGGCGTACCTGTCACAAATATGAATATGGCATCTACGTCTTTGATGGTCGGAACTTCTGAGATGAGAGGCAGCTTGGCGATATCATTTCCATAGTGGTCAACGCCAACGCATGCATCATAGAAACTCTCAAGCATCTTCTGCAAGAGGACTTCGTTGCCGGGCTTATAGCCCAAATTGACCCAGTCGACGCCGTATTTTTTGTCAGGGAATTCTGCTTCAACTATCGAAAAACCAGTATCAGCCATATCGCCTGCCATAACCCACATACCACCTGCTATGAACTTCAGGTCTCTTCTGAAGCCCTGTCTTATAAGTGATTGAATTGCAGGCATCAGTTCGGGGATTCCTCCTGCCGAAAAGTCCATGCCAAGATAAACAACACTGCCTGGCGGCAAGGATTCGATAAACTCATACGCCCGTGTGGTCTCTTCGGAAGGCACTATAGCCAATCCAACAGGTTTAATCAACGCAAGCGCGATGACCGCAATCATAAGCACATAGATAATCCTTCTGTCAATATTAGCTAGCTTTTGCCACATTTTGATTGTTCACCTCCTTGTTGCTAAGATTCACACTTTATTCGCCGACACCACCGAGGTGGCTGCGTTCGATTCCAAGCATAATCCTCAAGGCAGTTGCGATACCGCCCAGTGTGGCTCCAATCTGGATGCCGCGCATCCCTGCCGAGTTTGGAACCTCGAGGATCCAAGTGGCAGCGTCCCCGATCCAATCACCTAGCAGCACTGTACCCAGAGGTACTCTACCCAGCATCATGACAACAGCGGCTACCAGAAGGATACTTGCTTCGACGTTCCTCACTCTAAAAGCCCTATAAGCGGCAGAACCGATATAAAACACCAGTGTAGAATAAACAGTCGCGTTCATAGGCGCAATTAGCTGGTTGTACATAAACTTCCAACCTGCATGGTCGGCGCTTTTAGCTATCAAAATTCCGAATATAGCCATGCCGTACATACAGACAATGAGCCAGATGCTAAAGCCATATCCTTCTCGTTTACGCTGAACGTTCCTAAGATGGATCTGAGTTAGGTTAATAATGCCTACCGCAACAGCCCATGCCTGAACGATCAAAAACCAGTCATCTATTACCGATTTACCTTCCTTAAGAAACGGTACACCGGAAACAAACATTGCTACGATGACAAATAGGCCAAACACTAATCCAAGGATTACGGGTACTTCTTGCTTCAACAGTAGTCCCCCCTCTCTTCTATGAGTAACAATAATAACGGATGTGTTCCGGAGAAAACTTCGCTTTCACAAGGATCGTCATTTGCTCATGATATCTTTAAGCCAGGTAATTTGGAAAGTAACCAATATGGTGCCTAGGACCATAAAAACAGCTGCAAACATTTTGCCCCAGTCTTGGGCAATAAGGCTACCTACAAGGATTGGTTCCCTTGTAAGATAGGCGCTTGCAGCATAGAGCTCCTCACCGATAAGGCAGTAGTCGCAGGCTGCGACAAAGAAGGGGATCTGGTGTGTGTTTGCAGTTCCTGCGATCTGGATTGCACCGGCTATGGCGCCTACTTCGGCAAATATCAAAGATTCTGCCCAGAAAGCGCCAAGGAGGAGGTTGGCTGCGGGATTCTCGCGATACATAATGCCCGTAACACCAGTTGCATAGGCAAACTGGTCTTCGGAGATGAACCGAACGTTCTCAGGTTTGAAACGGTCGGCTTTACCCTCTTCGATAAAGGCTTGCTTTACAACTTCCTCTGTGATTGGGTAAACGACGGTTATGCGGTTCGTTACGATTAGGTCAGTATCGTACCTAGCGCACTGACGAGCAACATAGCTCAGAATCGAAAGAGCAGCCAACGTCTGAGCGTTGTCCACACCTCCAATTCCAGGAGAGAAGTGGACCGGCCTGCCCATTTCAGTGCAACGTCCTATGGCTTCATCAAGAGCTTCTAGCCCAGGAACCTGATACAGCTCAGGGATCTTCATTCCTTTTCTGGATCTGGAGATCATCACCAAGACGGTAGCGCAATAGATAATGAGACAAATCAGCGAAAACACCTGTCCTTCAGCAATAGTCATGTTTTCTCACCTACCTTTCTGATGTAACTGATGTGTTTGTTATCCGCGATCCGTGAAGAAAACTCTTGGATCTTCAGTCATTATTCGACGCCCTCCTCCAAAATCCTTCTTATGGCTCCAGGTTATCCCTTTGTTTTTCGAAAAGGCTGGTTCGACAATTGTTGACAAACAGCCGGTCTCCTTGCAACAACTAGTTGACCACCGTATCCCGATTCAATTCGACAAAGCCCCCAAGGATCGGTGCGATATTTCGGAAGAAAGAAATATAATGTAACTGGCATCTGTACATGGATTTGGTTTGAATTGGAATTCCAAATATAGTTGTGGGAGGTCATCCAATTGAACGACATTACTGTAAGAAGAGCGGTCCGTGAGGATATTCCTGTGATACAAGAGTTTACACGCAGCACCTTTTCGTGGGGAGATTACGTCTATGAAGTCTTAGAAGATTGGATCGAGGGCGACGGAGACCTATGGGTGGCAGACGCAGACGGAACAGCCGTGGGAGTAACTCACGTTCGGTACCTGTCAAGGGACATTGCATGGTTTGAAGGCATTAGGGTACATCCGGACTACAGGAAACACGGAATAGGAAGGCTTCTTACCGAAGCCTCCATTCGGGGGGCAAAAGAAAGAGGCGCTCTAACTGCGTATGCCGCCATCGATATGGACAACTCAGCTTCACAGTCACTTGCCAAAAGCATGGGTTTTAGACTCTCAGATGTCCTAATTGAACTTTCCAAGGCACAAGCGATGGACATGAAGGCATGCCCAGCAACTGAAACAAGAGGTCCGAACCTTAAGACTCTAGCAAGTCCATACGAAGACCTGTGCGACCATGATAAGAATAACATAACGCTCTACTTCACCGACGGGGTTCACGCCGGAATCCGTAAGGCTGCCCCCGAAGACATTAGCGTGATTTATGCCATGGGAAAGGATAAGGTCAGATTCGTAGGCTCCGATTTCACATGGAGGCCATTTGCTAAGGAGACTATCGCACTTCCCATCGACGGTGAAATGATCTTTGTCGGAGTTGAAAACATAGGCTCACACAAGATACCGAATTCAGAGATGGGATCTTTCCTAGCGATTGCATTTGTAGGCACGCCGGAAATTCATATCCACAAAGAGATTTCGGAAAGATTAGAAATTGAGGTCTTTATAGGAGCAGCCTTTGGAGAAGAAGAAGGAGTAGAACGGATTGTGAGATATCTTTTCGAAAAAGCAGTATCGTTGGCAAGTAGTCAGGAGAAACCGTACATCGCTCACATCCACGAAGGTGAAACTGCCGAAATCGAGATGTGCATATTTCTAGAACAAAACCAGACATCACTCAGAGACTTCTTGCTGCGCCAAGGTTTCACTTTGGAACAAGTAACGCAAGAGACAGGAGGCAGCGTTGGCATCTGGGAGATTGCGCTGTAGTATCAGCAGCAAGAAGGCGCAGAACATCGCAAAACGGGTGTTTACTCGGGTTTCGCCCCTGTTGCACCTTTGCTAAGCATTATGGATTTCATGCCCTCGGTTGCTTTGACCTCGCCATCCGGAAACACCCATATTGCTTCCACATTTACGCTTTTGGCCAAGGACAAACTATCTTCGTAGGGAAGCAAGAATAACGCAGTTGACATGAAATCGGCAAGTCCCGCATCTTCGGCCATCACGGTGACAGCGCGATAGTAATCTGCGGGCATAAGAGTCTCAGGGTCTATGATATGATGGTATTTCATACCATCTACCACGTAATACCTCTGGTAATCTCCGCTGCTTGCCACCGCTGAATCAGTTATGTAGATTACGTCGAGAAGGTTATCCTCAGAAACAATAGATTTGCTTGGATCCTGTATACCCACACCCCATCTTTCGCGCACGCCGTCAAGAGGTTTGCCGATTGCTCGTATGTTACCACCGGAGCTTATCATCCCGGAGTCAAACCCTTTCTCTGTGATCTCCCGAGCAACCAATTCAGTGGCAAAACCCTTTGCCACTGCACCCACGTCTAGACTCATTTTAGTGTCTGACAGGTAGACTGTACTTTCCTCCTCATCAACGATCACTTTTTGAATGTCCGTATGTCTAGCAGCTTCAACTAGGTCGTCTTTCGGAGGTAGTTTGGCATTTTCCGGATCGTCCCACCCTTCTTGCCTGTACTCATGCCATAACTTAAGAACAGAACCCATAGCGATATTGACTTTTCCTCCTGTCAGTTCATGCCATTTTTTGGAAACGAGAACCAGGTCGATGATCTCTTGGGTAACTTTGACCGGCTGTTTGCCAGCGTTATCGTTTATCGTCTTTATGTTGTTAACCCCATCGTAATTGTTGTAGATATCGTACATGCGATGCAGTTCAACAAACCTCTCGTAAATCTCCTCGTAATAACCTTCAAATTCACTTTCGGTCTTCGTGTATCCTACAACAGTTACAACTGTATCAAACGTATCAAAAAAACTGTCGCTGTAACGTACTCTTTGATCTTCAATGTTATCGCCGTTTAACACCTGACATCCGCTAATTACTACACCAACCAGCGAAATGATTACAAGTAATGACAAGTGTCTCAAAATAGATTCGCTCTTACCCATAATAAGGCTTCCTCCGCAATCACGATTCAGGGACGCTACATGGAACTCTCCCACCGTGCGGTGGGAGAGTTCTGTATAATCTTGGCCCTGAGCTAGGACAGTACTTCATCTACCTGATGGGTCATCCGGCTACTTTGCATTATCATACGCCTTCGCCACAGCTGCAAGGTAGTCTTCCACTGTGATGGTCACCAAAGAGGTCAGTTCAGGCACATCGGGGACCGCTTTATGGTTCTCATCGCGTTCTTTAACTTTCAGCCCTTTGATCTCTTCTACAGTCTTGCCTACCATCCATTTCTCTAGTTCGGCAATTTGTTCATACCATTCTTTACCGATTTCGGATACTTTCTTCATCCCGTACTCGTCACCAAGTTCTTTCTTGGTCTTTACTTCCGCAGTGATATCGCTAAGCAGCTTTCCATCTTTGTCATACTTCACCTTTGCTTGCAACACGTCTATTATGGTAGATACTACCTTGTCGCTCTCATCAAAGCCCGTAGCCGCCATAGTAAGATCTACTTGTGCCGCTGGCAAAGTCTCCTTGCCTTCTATCACCGAGTAACCTACCGAGTTAGCAATCGATATGACGTGACCGAGCCCCAGTTTTTTGACACCTTCGGGAACCTCGACAGCCTTTTGGTATGCTTCCTCAACTACCGCCAGGTAATCCTCCACCGTGATGGTTACCAGCGAAGTCAATTCAGGCACATCTGGAACTGCCTTGTGACTCTCGTCGCGTTCTTTGGTCTTCATGGATTTGATCTCTTCTACAGTCTTGCCAACCATCCATTTTTCGAGTTCTTCAATCTGTTCATACCATTCTTTTCCGATCTCCGAAA
>MTKW01038583.1_pt1 | contig 12038 bp, 11 predicted proteins | sample 1042761 | NCBI WGS metagenome assembly MTKW01 (sample SAMN06205366, study PRJNA360243) | anaerobic digester metagenome | biome: Wastewater treatment plant; feature: Anaerobic digester sludge; material: sludge; isolation source: anaerobic digester fed with sludge from wastewater treatment plant ...
TGGGGCCCATCGCAATGGCGGGGCCGCCATCCATCTCCACCGACTCTTCCTCAGACACGCCCACCTGCGCGCCAAAGCCAACATCGATGGCGATGGCGGCGTCGGGCGCGGTGCTAAAGGCGCTGACGATGGCGCCGCGCAGGCCCAGCTCTTCTTGCGTGGTGGCCACGGCGTATACATCCCAGCCGTGGCGCAGGCGGCTCAGCTCTTGCAGGCACACGGTGAGGGTGGCCACGCCCGCCCGGTCGTCCATCGCCTTGCCCGAGAGGTAGCCCTCGGCCAGCTCGATGGTGTCGCGGCGCATCGCAACCAGGTCGCCCACCTGCACCAGGGTGGGCAGCTCCTCAGCCGTGAGGCCCACATCGATGAACAGCTTGTCGGCAGGCACGGCGGCCTTGCGCTCTTCCTCGCTGAGCACGTGGGGCGGGCGGCTCGAGATCACGCCGGTCAGCTCGCGCCGGCCGTGCACCGTCACCTCTTGGCCCAGCACGGTGCGCAGGTCGACGCCGCCCACGCGCGTAAAACGCAAAAAGGCGCCCTCATAGCCCGTGACCATCAGGCCGATCTCGTCCATGTGGGCGGCCAGCATGATCGCGCGTCTGGGCGCGCCCTCGGGCCCCTGCCCGCGCTTGAGCGCGATGAGGTTGCCCAGCGCGTCGGTCACAAACGAGTCGGCGAGGGGCTCCCAGGCCTTGAGCACGAGAGAGCGCACATCGCCCTCATAGCCCGAAAGGCCCGTGGCCATGGTGAGTTCCTGGAGATGTGCAACAAGGTCCATAGAGCATCCTTTCAGGCGTGCCAGGGCGCGGCTTGGCGCTGCCCTCAGGGCGCCGCAGTGGGGGTGAGAGTGGGAAAGAGCGTCGGCGTGATGGTCGGCGTGGCGCTTGGCGCCAAGGTGGCTGGCTCGCTGGTGGGCGCCGCTTCGCTCGTGGGCTCTGGCGTGGGCTGCTCCACAGGGGGAAGCACCAGGCTGGCCGCCGTGGGCGTGGGCGTCTCGACCGACGCCATCATCGTCTGGCGCACATAGAGGCTCAGAGCCCCCAGCGAATAGAGCAGCACCACGATGAAGGACCCGGCGATCCAGGCCGCACGCTTGGCGCGGGCCACGTCAGAGTGAGCGACGAGACGATCCCACCATGAGCTCATGCGGCTGTTGGCCTGCGATCTGACTCTGAGGACACGATGGCCGCCTACGCAGGGCGCCCATCGAAGGAACGCAGCAGAGAAGCGAGCGCCTTGCGGGCGTTGAGCAGGTAGTTGAGATTGCTCCACGAGTCACGGACCTGATCGGGCACCTGGTTGTCGGACCATCCCATGGCCGAGATCATCTGGTCTTCGGTGCCCAGAGCGTCATAGAGCAGGTCGATCTGCTCATCGAGCAGCGACAGATTGTAGAGCAACAGGGCATACATGGCATGGGGCGACACGGTGTGATCACCGGGCGACCCTGCCGTGGCTGCCAGCAGGCTGGCCACCTCGGCGTCGCGGATCAGACGTGCCATGCACAGACCTCCGTGAGTATTGTGCGCGATGCTATCACCAAGAGAGGGCAGTGTCAACTCCACCCCGCCGTACCGCTCAGGGCACCTGGCCGCCCATCTGCTCGATGTTGTGCACATGCTCCTCGTACGTCTCGGCGAATACGTGCGAGCCATCGCCGCGAGCCACAAAAAAGCGATAGGGCGTGTCCGCCGGGTGCAGCGCCGCCTCGATGGCCCCCAGGCCGGGATTGCAGATGGGCGACGGTGGCAGCCCGGGGTGCAGATAGGTGTTGTAGGGCGACTCGACCGACGCATACTCTTCGATGGTCAGCGGGCGCCACCAGTCCTCTGCTTCGGCATCATAGCCGCGACCGTACTGCACCGTGGGGTCAGCCTGCAGGTACATATCATCCTCGAGGCGCTTGGCGTACACGCCGGCGATGAGCGGCTGCTCGTCAGCCACCACGGCCTCACGTTCGACGATGCTCGCCAGAGTGACCACCTCATACACCGTGCGCCCCGAGGCATGGGCCAGTGCGAGCATGTCGGGGGGCATACGGCTCTCCCATGTGCCGATCATGATCTCGACGATGCGCGCGGCGCCGGCGTTCAGCGGAAACTGGTAGGTGTCGGGGAACAAAAAGCCCTCGACGCTGGCCGGGCTGCCAGCAGCGCGATCGTCGAGCAACTCGCTGCCGCTGACGCCGCTGCGCACCGCCTGCAAAAAGGCCTCAGCCTCGACCACGTCGTTCTGCTCGAGCAGTTCGGCGACTTGCTCGGCGCGCAGGCCCTCGGGCACGGTCACCGTGATGGCGGGCAGCCTGCCGTGCTGCAGGTTGCGCACCACCTGCTCCATGGTCATATCAGGGCGCAGCTCGAACACGCCCGCCTGAATGTCGCCATCGGCGCCCCAGTATTGCACCATGCGGCGGAACAGCTCGGCGTTGCTCACCAGCCCCTCGCGCTCTAGCCGCTGCGAGATGTCGGTCACCGTCTCGCCCGAGCGGATCACAAAAGTGCGTTCGCCGCCATCATCGGGGTTGGCGGGCACATTCATCTGATCGCCATACACCTGTCGCAGATAGAGGCCGATGGCCCACCGCTCCAGTTTGCTGGCGGTGATCTCAAAGGGCGCCTCGGGCCTGGTCTCGTTGGCGGCCTGCCACGTGTACCAGAGCCCCGCCCCGACGATGAGCCCCACGGCGACCAGCGTCAGGGCCGCCGTCAGCGCTCGTAACGTCCAGCGCAGCACATTGCTCATGGATTCCTGCTCGCCTGCTCGTCGATATAGTCCTGCAACAGAACGGCTGCCGCCGCCGCGTCCACCTGTTGGGCGCGCCTCTTGGGCGACTGGCCCTCGGCAGCGAGGATCTCGAGAGCGCGCCGGGTGGTGTCGCGCTCGTCATGGTAGATGATCGGCACCGACACATGCCGCTCCAGGCCACGTCCAAAGGCTCGCGTCGAGGCGACCTGCTTGCCTTCACTGCCATCGGGCAGCAGCGGCAGGCCCACCACAATGGCCCTGACGTCGTGGGTGCGCACCAGCTCGGCGATGCGCAGGAAGCCTCCCGGCCCGCGACGACGCGGAACCATCTCCAGTGGGCGGGCCAACTGCTCCTGCTCGTCAGATAGGGCCACCCCGGTGCGCTCATCGCCCACGTCCAACGCCAGCAGACGGCTCACTGCGCCTCGACGTCGATGCGGACCGTGGTGCGCACGGGCAGCACCGGCAAGCGCTCCCAGCGCGGCGGCAACACCGTGATCGTGGGGGCAGCCGCCAGCTCGAGGTGGCCGCTCAGCCAGGCCATGGCCTCGTCGATCTCTTTGCCCCGCACCTGACGACGAATCTCATCGCGATGGATCACCGGCGCCAGGCTGCCGCGGGCGGTCACATCGAACGCGATCTCGCCGCCTTGAATGAACACCTGCTCCGAGCGTTCGAGCTGCAGCGTGCCCGGCACCAGGCTGATATCGCCCTTGCCCTGCGCCTCTAGCATGCGCGTGGCCAGCTGCTCCAGGTCTTGAGCGCGGATAGCCTCGCCGCGGGCGACCACCTTCATGGTCATCGACACGATATCGCTACGCTGGTCCAGCACCTGGTCGTGGTCGTACGACATGATCTGCACATCGAGCGAGGCGGGCACGATCGACTCGCCCTGTTCCAGCTCGGCGGCCAGTTGCACCTTGGCCAGCTCGGTGAGCCGCCCCAGGGCCTCGTCATAGAGCGCGTTCTGGTCGGCTGCGCTCACCCGCGGGATCTCGCGCATGGCGCCGCCCACCGTGGGGCTGTCGTTGATGACCTCGAGCGACGAGGCCAGCTCGCCCTCGATGACGTTGATGGTGAGCGCGCGGACGTTGCCCACCGGCCCGGCGTCGGCCGCCAGAATGGGCACGCGCACGGTGGCGTTGTATTGGGCGGGCAGGGCTGCATCGCTGACCGTGTAGAACCGCGCCGTCTGCCCAGAGCCGGTGCGCACATAGGTGCCCTTGGGGATGCTCACCTCACGCTCTGACCGGTTGGCAAAGACCACGTCGCCCGAGGCAAAGGTGTCTGGCTCGGCGGCGCGGCCGGTAGTGGGCATCTGCGCTGCATCCTCGACGATCACCTGCACCATCCGCGCCGGCACCAGCGCCTGGCCATAGTCGATCTCGGTGCGCAGCGGGCTGGCCTTGACGGCGAAACTGGCCTCGGCGGGCTGCGTGACGGGCCGCAGGGTGATCTCGGCGCTGGGCAGGGCTACGGCCATGGTGGCGGCGATGGCGCCCAGCAGCAGCACCGCGCCCAGCAGCCCCAGGGCAAAGCCGCTCAGGCCCAGGTGTCGCGGCCGCTTGAACTGCGCGGCAGAAAGCGTGCGCACCTGCACATGGTGGCCATCGCCCTCGACGCGCTGCGCCCCCTGATGCAGGGCCGGCGGCAGCATCACATAGGGAGGAATGCCTGCCTCGCGCGCCAGTTGGCGCACCTGGCCGCGCAGGCTCACCAGCCGCAAGTCGACGCCCGCGTCGTTGGCCGCGTGAGCCAAACGCCGCATGTTGAGCAGTTGGTGCGCCCAGGGCGCCCGCCAGGGCGCTNNCCAGCCACACCTGATCGCCCACCTCGTGGCGTCTGACGAGGCTGGCGGCGATGTTGATCGTGACATGACGCTGCAAGCGATAGACGTGTATCGACCCCAACGATCCTCCCGCTACAGGGCAGCGCGCTACGAAGCGCTGCGCCAATCAATGATGTCGAGCAAGGCCCGATCCAACTCGCCGCCGGGCCCAAACTGCCGGGCCACATAGTAGGCCAGCGACCAGGATGGCAACAACGCTGGCCCATAGGTCTGCCGCGTCCAGTTCATCACCCGGTCGTTCTTGTAGCTGTCGAGCCAGGCGAGGCGCGGACAACGCGCCAGGCCGAGCGCCTGCTCCCAATAGGGCGTTTCGAGAGCCTGCAAAGCCTCGGGCGCCTTGCGCGAAAGGTCGAGGCCATAGTTGTGCTCGGGCAACGCCTGGCCGTGCTCCTCGGGGGGCAGCAGGCCGTGGAGCCCGCTCAGCCAGCTCTGGAGCGCGCCCCAATAGCGCCGCGCCACCAGGTCGAGCCCCTCGCGGTCGAGCCGCCCGGCGCGATACTCGTGCATCAGTTGCAGCCGCTCGTCATGCTCCAACGGCAGGCCCTGCAGCGCGGCATCGATGATGCCCAGCGCACCCAGGCCGCTGCGCNNCCCTGCCGCACGCGGTCCAGGTAGGTCTCGCCATCGTCGAGCACTGCCAGCAGTGCATCGCCCAGAGGCGAGGCCAGCGCCACACGCTGCGGCACAATGCTCGATAGCGATGTCTGCAGCTTGGCAGCCAGCCCTTCGAGTGTGCGCACCCATTCGACTGGCGCAGCAAAGAAGCAGAGATCGGCCTCGAGCAGGGTGCCCTGCAAGCCGATCGGGTCGAGCACCTCGCGGCCGTCGAGGCGCACCTGCCCCGTGACGCCACACGTAAGCACGTTGCGTTCGAGCTGCCTGCCCTGGTCGAGCCCATCGAGCGCCTCCCGATAGCCCCGCCGCAAGAGCTCGCGCACCTCGTCCGGCCTGATGGGCTGCGCGGGCCGGTTGCGCTCGCGACGCGGGTGCACGGCCATGCACAGCGTGATGGCGTCGGGCACGCTCATGGTGACGGTGTCGGCCACCACCTTGCGCTGGTAGTTGCCGTGCTCGGTCATATCTTCGGCCTGCGTGAGCGCCAGGTCGGCGCCGATGAACCAGCGCTCTGGGTCAGGATACTGGGCGCGGCCCAGCCCGTGCACCGGCGACACCCCCACGCCCAGCACATCGGCGATGCCGTGCGACAGCTTGACCACCGCGGCGCGCACATGGTCGCGCTCCCAGGTGAGCACGCTGTGAAAGAGGGGCGAGCCCTCGTTGGCGGGTGTGCTGCGGCGCTTGAGCCAGCTCAACATCTTTCGAGCCCGCTCAGGCCGACAGTGCCGACTTGACGGCCGACGCCACCGCTGCCACCGCCTCGGCGAGCTTGTCTGCGTCGCGACCGCCGGCCTGCGCCATATTGGGGCGGCCGCCGCCGCCGCCGCCCATCAGCCGGGCGGCGTCACCGGCGAGCTTGCCCGCATTGAGCCCCTTTTGCACCAGGTCGTTGGTGAAGCCCACGATGAGCAACGGCCGGCCCTCGACCACGGCGCCCAACGCCACCACCGCGCTGCCGAGCTTGTCGCGGAAGCGGTCGACCATGTCGCGCAGTGCGTCGACATCGGGCACAGCCACCACCTGGGCCAGCACACGGATCTGGCCCACAGCCTCGGCCAGGTCTAGCAGCCGGTCGACGTCTCGGGCCGCCAACTGCTGTTGCGCCTCGTGCAGCTCGCGCCGCAGTTCGCGCACCTGCGCCTCGAGCTGCCGCACGCGCTCCAGCTCTTCGCCGGCGCGCGCCGACACCGCCTGGCCGATGGCGCTCAGCGTCTTGAGCGTGGCATTGACGTGCGCCTCGGCGCCTCGCCCGGTGAGCGCCTCGATGCGCCGCAGCCCCGAGCCGATGCTGGACTCGCTCACGATGAGGAACAGCCCGATCTGGCCCGTGGCCTGCACGTGGGTGCCGCCGCATAGCTCGGTGGTAAAGCCCTCGGTCGAGACGGCGCGCACCTCATCGCCATACTTTTCGCCGAACAGAGCGATGGCGCCGGCCGCCAGCGCCTCGTCATAGTGCAGCACCTGCGTCGAGATGGGCCGGTTGGCCCTGATCTCGGCATTGACGATGGTCTGCACCTGCTCGAGCTGTTCGGGCGTTAGCGGCGCCAGGTGGCTAAAGTCAAAGCGCAGCCGCTCGGGCGCCACCAGCGAGCCCGACTGGGCGGCGTGCTCGCCGAGCACGTGGCGCAGCGCCCGGTGTAGCAGGTGGGTGGCCGAGTGGTTGCGGGCGATGTCGAGACGGCGCGCCTCGTCGACGCGTGCAGTGGCGCGGTCGCCCGCGGTGATCTCGCCGCGCAACACCTGCGCGTGGTGCACAATGATATCGGGCGCCGGCCGCGTGGTGTTGTGCACCTGCAGCGTGGCCGTGGCGGTGCTGAGCAGGCCGGTGTCGCCCACCTGACCGCCCGATTCGGCATAGAAGGGCGTCACGTCGAGCACCACCTGCACGCGCGCACCGGCCGGCGCCATGGCCACCTGGCGGCCATCAGCAACCAGGCTCACCACCGTGGCATCGGCGCTGCACCTCTCATAGCCCACAAAGTGGCTGGGCGGCAGCCCCAGCACCCGGTACAGGTCGGCGTCGTTATCGGCCGCAAAGCGCTGCGACGAGCGCGCGCGCTCGCGCTGCTCGTCCATGGCACGCTGAAAGCCGTCCTCGTCGACGCTGAGGCCTAGCTCGGCGGCAGCGTCGCGCGTCATCTCCAGCGGAAAGCCATAGGTGTCATACAGCCTGAAGGCGTCGATGCCAGGCACCACCGTTGCGCCACGGGTGCGCAGCTCGCCGGCCACCTGCTCGAGGCGCGCCAGGCCGGTGTCGAGCGTCAGCAAAAAGCGCTCTTCCTCGTTGGTGACCACCTGCCGGATAAAGTCGCGCCGCTCGACGAGCTCGGTATAGTGCGCACCCATCTTGTCGATCACGGCGTCGCAGGTCTCGGCCAGGAATGGCCCGCGAAAGCCGAGCCGCCGTCCAAAGCGCGCCGCGCGCCGCAGCACCAGACGCAGCACATAGTTGCGGCCCTCGTTGCCGGGCAGCACGCCGTCGGCGATCAAAAAGGCGATGGCGCGGCTGTGGTCGGCGATGACGCGATAGGGCACCATCTGCGCCAGGCGCTGCTCGTCGCTGTGCCCCAGCAGCTCTTGCGTGCGGCGCATGATGGGCAGAAACACGTCGGTGTCATAGTTGTTGTCGACGCCCTGCAGCACCGAGGTGAGGCGTTCGAGCCCCATGCCCGTGTCGATGTTGCGCTTGGTGAGGGGCACCAGCGTGCCATCGGCCTGCTGGTCGAACTGGGTGAACACCAGGTTCCAGATCTCTAGCCAGCGCTCGCAGTCGGTGGCAGGCGAGCAGTCGTCGCGGTGGCAGGTGCAATAGGCCGGCCCACGGTCGTAGATGATCTCGGAATCGGGGCCGCAGGGGCCGGTCTCGGCCATCTCCCAGAAGTTGTCTTTGCGGCCCAGGCGGGTGATGCGCGCCGGGTCGAGGCCGATCTCGCGCACCCAGATATCGTGGGCCTCGTCATCCTCGAGGTAGATGGTGGGATAGAGCCGGTCGGGGTCCATCCCCATCTCGACCGTCAGGAACTCCCAGGCGAGCTTGATGGCCCCTTCCTTGAAATAGTCGCCAAACGAAAAGTTGCCCAGCATCTCGAAAAAGGTGTGGTGCCTTGAAGACGGGCCCACGTTCTCCAGGTCGTTGTGCTTGCCGCTGACGCGCATGCACTTTTGCGACGAGGCTGCCCGAGCATAGGGGCGCGTCTCGAGCCCGAGATAGATCTCCTTGAACTGCACCATACCGGCATTGGTAAAGAGCAGGGTGGGGTCATTGCCCGGCACCAGCGAGGACGATTTGACGATGGTGTGTCCGCGCTGCCGGAAGAACTCGAGGAACCTGGTGCGTATCTCGGTGCTGGTCAGCATCGCAACTCCCTGTAGCGGTCTGTCACCCTGCGACTATAGGCAACGGGTGGGTCGCTGTCAAAGCAACGTAACTGGACATAAAAACGAGCAGGGCAGGACGATCGGAGCGCCACTGCCCTGCTCGCGACGGGTCAGGTCGCTGTCAGGCGGCTGCCCGGTTCACGCTGGCGTGCCGGTTACGGATGGCGTCGACATCCACCACCCCGGCATCGATGTCGCGCTGTGAGGGCAGCTCGTACATCACGTCGAGCAGCGCCTCTTCGATGATGCTGCGCAGTCCGCGGGCGCCCATCTTGCGGTGCAGCGCCTCTTGGGCGGCGGCCTGCAGCGCCTCGGGCGTGAACGAGAGCTCGACATGGTCGAGCGACAGCAGCTTTTGATACTGGCGCACCAGCGCGTTCTTGGGCTCGGTGAGGATGCGCACCATGTCGTCCTCGGACAGGGCATCCACCGTGATGGTCACGGGCAGGCGCCCCACGAACTCGGGGATCATGCCGAACTTGAGCAGGTCTTCAGCGGCGACCTGCCGCAGCAGCCCCTCGCTGTGCATGCGCCCCTCGCCAAGGCCGCCGCCAAAGCCGAGCTGCGGCTTGACACGGGTGCGCTCGGCGATGATCTCTTCCAGCCCGTCAAAGGCCCCACCGCAGATGAACAGTATGTTGCTGGTATCGACCTGCAGAAACTCTTGGTGGGGGTGCTTGCGCCCGCCCTGCGGGGGCACGTTGGCCATGGTGCCCTCGAGGATCTTGAGCAAGGCCTGCTGCACGCCCTCGCCCGATACGTCGCGCGTGATCGACGGGTTCGCGCCCGACTTGCGCGCGATCTTGTCGATCTCGTCGATATAGACGATGCCACGCGAGGCTTTGGTCAGGTCAAAGTCGGCCGCCTGAATCAGGCGGAGCAGGATGTTCTCCACATCCTCGCCCACATAGCCCGCCTCGGTCAGGGCCGTGGCGTCGGCGATGCAAAAGGGCACGTCGAGCACGCGGGCCAGCGTCTCGGCCAGCAGCGTTTTGCCGCAGCCCGTGGGGCCGATGAGCAACACGTTGCTCTTTTGCACCTCGACGTCGTCATCGCCGTCCCACGCCTGGGTGGCCACTCGCTTGTAGTGATTGTACACGGCCACGGCGAGCACCTTCTTGGCGCGCTCCTGGCCGATGACGTAAGCATCGAGCGCCGCCACGATCTCTTTGGGCGACGGGATGTCGCTCAGTTGCAGCGTCTCGGGAGCCGGGCCCTTTTCACCCACGTCGAGAATCTGCTTGCACAGGTTCACACAGTTCTCGCAGATCGACACACTGTTGGGCCCGGCGATCAACCGGCCCACCATGGTCTCTGGCTGCCCGCAAAAGGAGCAGTGCGGCAGGGTCAAGGGCGTCTGTGTCATGAGGCGGCCTCGTCATCGCCCTTGGGTTTGCGGATCACATCATCCACCAGGCCATAGGCCACGGCGTCCTCGGCGGTCATAAAGTGATCGCGGTCGGTGTCGCGCTCGATGCGGTCCAACCGCTGCCCGGTGTGCTCGGCCAGGATGTCGTTGATGCGACGTCGCAGCCGCAGGATCTCCTCGGCCTGGATCTGAATGTCGCTGGCCTGGCCACGCGCCCCGCCCAGCGGTTGGTGAATGTGAATGGTGGCGTTGGGCAGCGCAAAGCGCCGACCCTTGGTGCCTGCCGACAGCAGAATGGTGCCCATGCTGGCCGTGCTGCCCACCGCAATGGTGGACACTGGCGCGCGCACCATCTGCATGGTGTCGTAGATGGCCAGTCCGGCGTACACCGAGCCGCCCGGCGACTGGATGTAGAGCATGATCTCGCGCTCGGGGTCCTCGCGGTCGAGATAGAGCAACTGGGCCACCACCAGATTGGCGACGTTGTCATCGATAGGCGTGCCCAAAAAGATGATGCGTTCTTTGAGCAGCAACGAATAGATATCAAAGGCGCGCTCGCCGCGCCCGCTCTGCTCGATGACCATCGGGATCAGTGTCATATCGTGGGTCCTCCTGGTAACTACAGGCGCCCCTACTCCTGCTCCGAGTCCTTACGGCTCTCTTCGAGGAACTCTTCGAGCGCCTGATGCTCTTCAGATGGCGGCTGCGCCTCCTCGTCGGGGCGGCCGGCCAGTCTGTTGGTCAACATACGGGCGGCCTTGTTGAGCCGGCCCTGCGCATAGATGGCGGCCATGGCCCCCGAGGCGGTTGCGTTGCGCAGCGCCTCCTCGGCCCGCTCGCCATAGGTGCTGTAGATGTCAGCGGCAAAGGCGCGGAATTGCGCCTCGGCCTCGGCCGGGCTCAACTCGACATCCTCACGTCGGGCATACTCGCCCAGCGCCAGGCGCTCGGTCAGGCTGCGCACGGCTTCGGGGCGAATCTGCTCACGCAGGTCGTCTTCGGTCTGGTTGACCATCTGCAGATACCGCTGAAAGTCAAAGCCCATCCTCGCCAGGCGATTGCGCTGGCGGTCGATGGCTTCGCTGATCTCATTGTTGAGGGCGGCCTCGGGGTATGCAACGGTGGCCACGCTCACCAGCGCTTGGACGGCTGCGCGCGTCTCTCTGGTGCGCGCCTCGGCCTGCTTTTGCCCGGCCATCGCCTCGGCGATGCGCTCGCGCAACTGCGCCAGCGACTCGTAATCGCCGACCATCTTGGCCAGCTCGTCGTCGATGGGGGGCAGGTTGGTCTGGCGCACGGTCTTGACCGTCACTTCGAACGCCACGGTCTTGCCGGCCAGGTCCTCGTTATCAAAGTCCTCGGGGTAGGAGAGGGTAAAGGCGCGCGTATCGCCCTCGCTGGCGCCCAGGATGGCCTCGGCAAAGCCGGGCGGCATCATCTCGTCGGTCACGTTGAGGGTGGCGCTTTCCTGGTTGATGACGCGCTCTTCACCCGCGTGGCCCGACACGCTGGCCACCACCTGGTCGCCCATCTCGATCGGCCGCTCGACGGGGACGTGTTCGGCGTGTTGCCGCTGCAACAGCTCTACCTGTTCATCGATCTCGGCCTCGCTCACCGACACCTCGGGCTCGGGCTCGATCGACAGCTCCGTATAGTCGCCCAGAGTCACCTCGGGCATCAGCGGCACGCGCATCTTGAGCACCACAGGCTCTTCAGACTCGAGGTCGAACAGTGCCTGCTCGTAAGGCTCGAGGCCGGCCTCGGCGATGGCCTCGCGGTAGATGGCCGGGGCCTCTTCGTTCAGCGCCTCGTTCAAGATGGTCTCGCGCCCAAACATCCGCTCGACGAGCTCATAGGGCGCCTTGCCGGGCCTGAACCCAGCCACCGGGCGTACCTTGGAGATGCGACGAGCCGCCTGGCGCATGGCCCGGCGAATGCGCTCGGCATCCGGCTCAACGGTCAGTTCGACCTCACGGGTGGCTACTGCTTCTGTAGAGACTCGCACGGCACTTCCTCCCCTGTCGACGGCTGGTCATGGCGCCCCCGGGGCGCGCATTGCCATCCGTCATTATACCATAC
>MTKW01007645.1_pt1 | contig 12035 bp, 8 predicted proteins | sample 1042761 | NCBI WGS metagenome assembly MTKW01 (sample SAMN06205366, study PRJNA360243) | anaerobic digester metagenome | biome: Wastewater treatment plant; feature: Anaerobic digester sludge; material: sludge; isolation source: anaerobic digester fed with sludge from wastewater treatment plant ...
ACCCGTATTCCCCGCGAATCGGGTCATGAAGAGCAAATCATAGAGTATTTACAGCAGTTTGCAGCATCGCATAATTTAGAGTGCAAAACAGATAAAGTCGGTAATGTGCTCATAATAAAAGAGGCATCCAAAGGGTATGAAAATAGCCCTACAGTGATTCTCCAGAGTCATTCTGATATGGTTTGCGAGAAAAATTCAGACTCTACGCATGATTTTTCAAAGGATCCCATAAAATATGTCATAGAGGATGGTTGGATGATTGCCAAAGAAACTACTTTGGGAGCTGATTGCGGTATAGGCATCGCAGCGCAGCTCGCTATTCTTGAGGATAAATCGCTGGAGCATGGTAGGATTGAGGCTCTTTTTACAGTTGAAGAAGAGACCGGGCTGGATGGTGCAAAAGCGCTTAAACCTGGCTTTCTAACCGGTAACATTTTGATAAATCTTGACTCAGAGGATGAGGGTGAACTCTTTGTAGGTTGTGCCGGTGGCATTGATACTACCGCACGCTTCAAATATAAGCCAAAGAAGGCTGATCCCTCCAGAGTCTATACCCGCTTTACCGTACTAGGAGGTATGGGAGGACATAGCGGTGACGATATCGAAAAGGGAAGAGCCAATGCCGTGCAGCTCTTGGGACGTTTCCTGAATCGGTGTTTTGCAGAGTTCAAGATCGACCTTTGCTCCATTGATGGCGGCAATAAGCGCAATGCAATTGCGCGCGAGGCATCGGCAGTGGTTGCTATTCCTGCAAAGAGTGAAGATGCGGTTATTGAACTCTTTAACGCTTTTGCAGCTGAAATCAGGAGTGAGTATGCTGTGACTGATCCTGCTGTCAACGCAGTAGCGGAGCCGGTAGCTCGGGAGAAGAATGCCATTCCTACAGGTGTCGCAAAGAGACTGGTGGCAGCACTGGTGGCAGCTCCTCATGGAGTGCTTGCTATGAGTGCGGAGCTCAAAGGTCTTGTGGAAACCTCCTCCAACCTCGCATCTGTCAAGATGGGTAAAGGGAATACCATCCGTATCGGGTCAAGCCAGCGAAGCTCCATCAATTCCGCCCGTAGATTTGCCGGTGATCGCTTTGCAGCTGTCTTCCGTCTGGCCGGAGCTCAGGTAGCCCATGAGTCTGAATATCCGGGATGGAAGCCCAATATGAATTCTCCCCTAAAGGATGTTTGCGTAGATGCTTATGTGCGTCTTTTTGGCCAACAACCTGTGGTTCGAGCCATTCATGCCGGTCTGGAGTGCGGTCTTTTCCTCGACACCTATCCTAATCTCGATATGATCTCTTTCGGACCCACTTTGAGGGGAGTCCATGCACCCGGAGAGCGTCTTGAGCTCGCTTCGGTCGATAAATTCTGGCTTTTGCTGCTCGAAGTATTGAGATCCATCAAGTAAAATAACATTGCTATGTCACTGATTATCGCTCCTTCAATGCTTTCTGCAGATTTTGCACATCTGTCGGATGATATCCGGATGGTTAACGAGAGCCGGGCAGACTGGTTTCATCTGGACATAATGGATGGCCTCTTCGTGCCCAATATCTCGTATGGTTTTCCTGTCATAAAGGTAATTGCTGCGCTTGCTGAAAAGCCGCTTGACGCTCATCTGATGATTATGAGTCCCGATAGATATATAGATCGTTTTGCTGAGTTGGGAGTGAGTTGGCTCAGTGTTCATTATGAGGCTTGTACGCATCTACACAGGACAGTTCAGCGTATTAAAAGCGCCGGCATGAAGGCGGGCGTTGCCATTAATCCCCACACGCCGGTTTCTTGTCTTGAAGAGATTATACCATATTGCGATTACATATTAGTGATGGCTGTTAATCCCGGATTTGGAGGTCAGTCATTTATACCGACTACAGTAGATAAGGTGGCAAAACTCTATGCAATGACAGAAAGGTTAAATCCTGATTGCATTATTGAGGTGGATGGTGGGGTCAATGAGGCCAATATAGCCTCTTTGGCAGCTGCCGGTGCAAAAGCTTTCGTTGCGGGCAATTCCGTTTTTACGGCAGAAAATCCTTCTGCCATGATTGCTAAATTACGTAACCAATCTCTTTGAAGGCATAAACCTTGATCTCCCCGTCACGTGTTTCAACCTTCAGGCGTGCCTGGTCGTCCAGGCCGGTGATACGTGCTTCAAAACTATCTCCGGTGGTGCAGTCGATGTAATTTCGGTATTCTCCCTTGCGGTAAAGTAGCTCCAGGTAATCTTTTTCGAGTTCATTTGTTTTTCCCGTAATGGCCTGGTTGTAGCGTCCGGCAATCAGACAGACAATATCGGGGAGTTCCTGCTGTATGTCATATTCTTTGCCGGTTATAAGTTTCAGAGAGGTGGGATTTGGAGCATTCGAGTCAAATTTTTCCTGATTGATGTTTATTCCGATGCCGGCGATGCTATATGCCAATTTGTCACATGAAATACCATTTTCAATGAGGATGCCACATATCTTAAGGTCATTATAATAGATATCATTCGGCCATTTTATACGACACTCAACGCCTCTTTGTGCCAGATAGTCGACAATGCCGAGTGCTACGGCTTTTGATATGACAAACTGGTCTTGTGCTGCGATGTTGCCTGGCTTGAAAAGTATTGAAAATGTGAGGTTTTCGCCTCTTTTGCTCTCCCAGCGATTACCTCTTTGACCTCTCCCCGCCGTCTGGAAATAGGCTGCATAGACAGCGAGATTCTCCAGATTATGGCGGTCATTTTGCAATTGTGTATTGGTGGAATCCGTCTCTTCAAACCATTTAATGTGGAGTGTGCCGATCATTAATCTCTCTATAATTTTAGGTTGGCTAAAAATTTGCAGTATATTTGTCGCACCAAGTTAGTAATTTTCAGATGAAGAAAACCAAAGAAGTTAATAAAAGTGAGATTGAGACCAATCTCAACGAGATAAATGTCATAGCTGATGCTATGATGGAGAAAAAGGGCCATGATGTTATTTCCCTAGATTTAAGGCGCATCAACACAGCATTTACAGACCATTTTGTGATCTGTAATGCAGATACGCCCATCCAGGTGGTCGCCATCAGTGACTATGTAGAGGAGATGATGGAAAAAAAGGCAGATAGACCTGCAGTAAGAAAACAAGGCAGGGAACATGGTTTCTGGATTATTCTCGACTACACAGATATTGTCGTCCATATTTTCAAGACAGAGCAGAGATTGTTCTACCGACTGGAAGATCTTTGGGCTGATGCTGTGAAAACTGTTTTTGAGGAGGTTTAATATGGCTAGTAACACACGCAATACGCGCGGCGGCAGACCGACCGGCAAACCTAATAGAAGAAAAGCACCCAACTGGCTCTTTTGGTTTTATATTCTACTCTTTGTAGGACTGGGTTATATGTTTCTTACAAGCAGCGGAGTTGAACCTATAAAAAAGGAATGGATTGAGGTAAAGGAAGAGATTCTTCCCAGCGGAGATATAGATAAGGTAGTTTATATTCGCAATGAACGCAGGGGTGATATTTATATCTCTAAGGATAGTATTTCCGAGTACAAAAATATTTTCGGAGGTAAGGAACCCAAGTCAGGTCCCCATTTTTATTTCCTTGTTTCCGACAAATTTGACGCCGAAGTAGAACTAGAGGCTGCACGAGAGTCACTTGGAGAGGGACGTAAATTTGACGTGGTAGTGGAGGAGAAACACAATTACTGGGGCAGAGCCCTGGAATGGCTGATGTTTCCTTTGCTTTTAATCCTCATGTGGTTCCTGCTTTTCCGTCCTATGCGCAGCAATATGGGCGGTGGGGCCGGTGGCGGCATATTTAATGTCGGTAAATCCCAGGCAAAACTCTATGAAAAGGAAAACAACATCAAGATTACATTCAAAGATGTAGCAGGTTTGCAAGAGGCGAAAGTTGAAATCATGGAGATTGTGGATTTCCTCAAGAATCCCAAGAAATATACCGCTTTAGGTGGAAAAATTCCTAAAGGAGTACTTCTTGTCGGCCCACCTGGTACAGGAAAGACTCTTCTTGCCAAAGCTGTGGCAGGTGAGGCCAACGTTCCCTTCTTCTCGATTTCAGGCTCAGACTTCGTCGAAATGTTTGTAGGCGTAGGAGCATCGAGGGTGAGGGATCTCTTCAAACAGGCAAAGGAAAAGGCTCCCTGTATCGTATTCATAGATGAAATCGATGCCGTAGGTCGTGCAAGGAGCAAAAACCTGGGTTACTCTTCCAACGATGAACGTGAGAACACTCTCAACCAGCTTCTTACCGAGATGGACGGTTTTGGTTCCAATTCCGGAGTCATAATACTTGCTGCCACAAACAGACCGGATATCCTCGACAAGGCACTGATGAGAGCAGGCCGTTTCGACCGCCAGATACACCTGGACCTTCCGGAACTCAAAGAACGTCTCGAGATTTTCAAGGTCCATCTTCGCAACCTCAAGTTAGTCAGTGGCTTTGACATCGACTTCCTCGCAAAGCAAACTCCCGGTTTTTCAGGTGCAGACATTGCCAACGTTTGTAACGAAGCGGCTCTGATTGCTGCCAGAAATAACAAGGAGTTTATTGACAGACAAGATTTCCTCGATGCAATTGACAGGATAGTGGGTGGTCTTGAGCGTAAGAGCAAATTCATTTCCCCGGAGGAAAAGCGCACTATTGCGTACCACGAGGCGGGACATGCTACCGTAAGTTGGCTGTTGCCCAATGCCAATCCTCTGCTAAAAGTGACCATTATCCCCCGAGGACAGTCGCTTGGCGCAGCCTGGTATCTCCCCGATGAGCGCCATCTCACGACAAAAGAACAACTGAAGGATGAAATGGCAAGTACCATTGCGGGTCGTGTGGCGGAAGAGATAATAAACGGCAAAATCTCCACCGGTGCGCTCAGCGATCTGGAAAAACTCAGCAAACAGGCTTATGCAATGGTCACTTTCTTTGGCATGAGTGATAAGGTGGGTAATGTCTCTTTCTACGACTCCACCGGACGTTCAGAGATGGCACTTTCCAAGCCATATAGTGAAAAGACTGCGGAACTTATCGATTCTGAAGTAAAGAGATTTATTGATGAAGCGCATAAGACGGCAACCCGCATACTTAACGAAAATCGTGAAGGCTTTGAGCAACTGGCAGAACTCCTTTTGGAGAAAGAGGTTATATTCTCTGAGGATCTTGAAAAGATATTCGGTCCCCGTAAAGGGGGAAAAGATCCCAACAAATTGTTCGATTAGCCTATGAGCTCTTTGTCACAGCGCATCACAAGCGGTATCATCTTTTTTATAGTAGTTGCGGGAGCACTGCTATGCAGTTGTACCTTCCTCCCTCTTACGGTGGCAATAGGTGCGTTGATGATGAGTGAGTACTATTCGATGACTCTGGCAAAACGTTTTTTCGCAGAGCAGATACTTATGATTTTGGCTGCGACTCTAGCCTTCGTACTTTTTTTCCTGACCTTTAAAATTGATCTTAACCACGGATACATATTTCTGGTGTTCATACCTGTTCTTGCTGCCTGCATCTCTTTTATCTATACTTCAACAAGAGATTTGCGCAGAGGTGAGGCAGATAGGGGAGTATCTCGTGATATTGTCAATAGTGTGGCACATCTAATGATGCCGGCGCTCTATATTGTGGCCCCGTTGCTACTTGCACAGTTTCTGGTCTTCGGACTTAAGGGAGTGTACACTCCCTGGCTGCTGCTCAGCGTTATGATATTGATCTGGCTCAATGATGTTGGGGCCTATATGTTCGGAATGTTGCTAGGACAGCGTCAGGGCAGTCGTAAACTCTTTCCAAGCGTTTCGCCTAAGAAGTCCTGGGCCGGATTCCTGGGAGGTGCGCTGATAACCTTTTTGATTTCAATCCTACTCTATTATGTAACCGGCAGCTTATCGTTATTCTATATTTCCTGGTGGCATTGGCTGGCGATGGCCGCCATAGTCTCAGTTTTCGGCCTCTTCGGTGACCTCTTCGAGTCTTTGATCAAGAGAGCCTGCAATGTCAAGGATTCAGGCAATATAATGCCGGGCCACGGAGGTCTTCTGGATCGTTTTGATGCAACCCTATTCGTTATCCCTGCGATTGTGCTCTATCTCAAGCTTGTTTGTGTTATTTGAGGGGATTGCATATCTTTGAATTCAAATTAATCCATAAATGAGAATACACAAAGAAGGCCATACGATCATTATCATCAACTTCCTGATTTGGGTAGCAATCACCGGGTTCTGTTTTGCGTTTTGTAAAAATGCGGTTGTCAATTGGATAGTGGCGGGTGTAGCGCTCTTTATGTCGCTCTTTATGATTTGGTTTTTCAGAGTCCCCGTTCGTGATGCCGTTGTCGACGATTCTCTGGTTATATCTCCTGGAGATGGTAAGGTGGTCAATGTCAAAGAGGTTGAGGAAAATGAATATTTCGGTGAAAAATGCCTCTGTATCTCAATTTTCCTTACCTTTTTCAATGTTCATGTTACCTGGTTCCCCGTAGGAGGTGTCGTAAAATATTACAAATACCACCCCGGCAAATATATATTTGCTTTCCATCCCAAATCTTCGGAAAAGAATGAACGCACCACCATTGCCATGCGTACCGATTCGGGTAATGAGTTGATGTTTCGCCAGATTGCGGGTATCGTAGCCAGACGCGTAGTCTGCTATGCAAAGGAGAATGAGTACTTCGGCCAGAATGCAGAAGCAGGTTTCATAAAATTCGGTTCAAGACTGGATGTCTTCCTACCTTTGGGTACGGAGATTTTTGTCAAAAAGGGAGATAAGGTTTCCGGCCAGACTTCAGTTCTGGCAAAGTTTTAAGTTACTACCCACTACTTACTACAGACTACATACTAAAAAAAAATCCACCCGAAGGTGGATTTTTTTTAAATTAGTTCTGGTTTGAATCCCACCATACGGGAATGGTCCAAACATCGTCTACCGTATTCCACATAGGTTTGGTCATATCTGCACCGGGAACCTTCTCTCCAATTGCCTGGAGGTTGGTCTTGTTGTAGTTATACTCATGTGAACACTGCATCCAGCGACGGAAATGCTTGCCCATGGGAATAGCCTTGAGAGCACCGGCGCTTACATCATGGTAAGCAGGAATCTTCCAATTGAAGAAGAGTTTTGTGTCAAAGTCATAGCGGCGCATATCATTCCAGATTTCAACCGAGAAGTGTAATGCAATACGTTTCTGGGTTAGAATCTTACCAAGTGAAAGGTCACCCGCAGTACCGATACCGTTATTGAGGAAATTGTTAATCTCGGCAGTAGTCATAGGTACGAATGAAGGACATTCAAGCAGACCGGGATCTTCTGCAACCCACTGGTTCAGTTTGATATTCATCTGATCCATAGATGCCTTAACACCCTCTTTGTAAGCAGTGAATGCTCCGCTCTTGTCTCCCTTGTTGAAGAGCACCTCAGCTTTGATAAAGCAGGCCTCTGCATAGGATCCCATATAGGTTGGAGATGATACTCTGGTGTAGAAAGTACCTGATTCACGAGAACCGTCAACAGTCTTTCCTGCCCTTCGATAGAGAAGGTCGGGGTTGGCTGCATAGCCCTTCGATGAAGAAGTTGCCTCTACATAATAGATATCGTTTGCACGAGCGGGGTTGTCACTCTGGATAAACCATCCGTTAGTAGTGCTGAAGTTGGCACGTAGAGGGCCACCCTGGAAGATAGGGCAGTCGCCTGAGGTCATGTCAACACCACGTGAACGGCGCCAGTTGCCTGACCATTTAACATCAGCAGGAGCACCTGCTCTGGGGTTTGCATCATAAGCCCAGGGTAGAATCCTGTCTGCACGAGGGTCTTCTACACCGTAGCCGGCAAAATTGGTGAGATTGTCAAACAACATCTTGGTAGGCATATAACCGGCGTTCATACCACTGACAGAGTAGAGAGGTGAGTAGTCCACCGGCTCATTCCATCCGAGTACGTCGTGAGTTGTGCTATTATTATCGGTGTGATAGATTACCATATTGTCATTTATGCTCTGGGGACCCTTAGCAAGTGCGTCGAGGATAGCCTGAGAATCAAATTTGCCCTCTTTGTAGCTCCCTGCACCCTTCTTTATGAGTTTGTTTATGAAGCGTGCTTTGAGCAGATTACCCCATTTGATCCATTTCTGAGTATCACCGTTACCCCAGTAGTCGCCAAGTGCGAGAGCAGGAGTAGTGGGGGCTTGAGTTTTGGCCATAAGTGCCAGACCTTCATCGAGCTCTTCCAGACATCCGAGATAGATGGTTTTGCCGTCATCATATTCGGGTGTGGCATTCTCACCTAACGCATCCGTATATGGCATTTCACCGTAGAGGTCGGTCATCATCATAAAACCGTATGCACGAATAATCTTGAAAGCACCCATGTAGTGCCATGCTTCAGCCTCTTCAGCTCTTTTGTACATGTCGTTGAGGTTGCAGGCTGCACCTACAAACCACCATTGATAGGGAGTAGTGCAGATACCTCCTACAGGATACCAGATAGACATGTTGAAGTAGGTACCACCGCCATTGTATCTTGTCCAGTCACCCATTGACATGCTTGTACGCCATGCAGCAAATTGCTGAGCATGATTGGTATAGAACTCAATATGCGCAAGACGATTCTGGAACAAAGCACTCTCTGATGAGGGATTATCAGGGTCGGTGTTCACATTAAGCCACTCATTGCAGGATGCGAGGAGCATCACTAAGAGGAGTGACATTATTATTGATTTCAAATATTTCATAATCTTACTGTTATTTATCATTGTCTATTTGTTAGAATGTCAAGTTTAGACCGAATGTCATACCTGATGTAGCAGGAACATCACAGTAGGCAAAACCTACTGAGGAGGAACCACCTACACCTGCACCGGCTACAGCAACCTCAGGATCTCCCTTGTAGTTGGTAAAGAGAAGGAGGTTGTTTGCTGAGAGTGAGAGGGAAGCACGTTTGATAAAGCCTGTTTTTTCCATCCATTTCTTGGGAAACTCGTATGCTACAGAGAGCGCACGAAGTCTCAGGAGGTTAACTTTAGTAATATAGTTAGCTGCCTCTTGAGTGTAGTAGTTGGTATAGTAGTTCTTAATGATGTTCTGACCACTTGTAGGAACACCATTGAAGTCATATACTTGTTTAGGATCCCAGGTGTTGCTCCTGGCCTCATAAACAGGTTCATCTTCTCCATCTGCATTCTTTACAGTTCCAACCTGGAAGTCGCCATTAATAGTCAGAGGTTTGTTTCTGATATCAGCTGAGAATTGGCTAGTACCGGCCACATCCATTGCGTATTGTGTGCCGTTGAATACGTCACCGCCTACGCGGAACTCCCAAAGCATGTTGAATGTGAGGCCCTTCCATTGGATTGTATTGTTAAAACCTCCGGCGAAGGTTGCCTCACGGTTACCAACTGCATAATAGGTATTTGCTGCATAAGTGGGGAATCCATTCTTGTCAAGAATTACATTGCCTGCCTTGTTACGTGACCATTTGTAACCTGCAATGGCCATGAAGTCTCCTCCGTTATAGGATGCTGCCTTTGCGGGACCATACTGCACGTCGGTTACATACATTACATCAGTACCTGAGGGCAGACCATCCATTGTACCGCGGTTACCGGCCATATTCAATGCCACATCCCATCTGAAGTTCCTTGTCTCTACAGGGGTACCTGAGATGGAGAGCTCCATACCCTTGTTATAAACGTTACCTGCGTTGATGGAGCAGAAGATATAACCTGTGGACTGAGGTCCGCGAGGGCTGAGAATCTGGTTGAATGAGTCGTTGGTATAATATGCGTAGTCAATGTGAAGTCTGTTTTTGAAGAAGCTCAATTCAACACCTATCTCGGTTGATTTGGTCATCTCCGGTTTCAAATAAGGGTTACCACGGGTCCAGGAGTTACCTACGCCCACAAGTTCGCCAAGATAAGTACCTACAGGCCACAATGCTGTAGCTGTCTCATAAACGCCGGTATCCTTACCTACCTTTGCCCATGAAACGCGAACCTTTCCGAAGGATAAGATGCTGTCGTCAATTACATTCAAATCTTGGAGAAGTTGGGTAAAGACAAATGATCCGCTTACTGAAGGATAGAAGTAAGAGCGGCTATCCAGAGGAAGCGTGGATGTCCAGTCGTTACGTCCGGTAACGGTCAGATAAACCATATTTCTCCAAGATGCACGTGCCTCACCGAACACACCAATCAGTCTCTTCAAGGATGAACCGTGTGAGAAGGCTTTGTTGTCGGTAGTGGTATTGGCATATGAGAAGAAGTCGGGAACCGAGAAGTTATAAGCCATCAGATAGTCTGAATTGGTCTTGTACTGGTCGGTAGCTGCACCGAGCATCAAACCTACTTCAAAATCTCCAAATTTCTTGTTCATATCGGAGATTATACTGTTGGTCATATACTCGTATTGTCTGGTATTATCGGACATCATACCTTTCTGGAATACTTGCTTGATGGCAGAGCCTGCGGCGATGCGTTTGGAGTCTACCTGAGTATAACGGTCGATACCGATCTTGTAGGAGATGTTCCACCAAGGAGTGATATCAGCTCTTACGTTGAGGTTGCCGGTGAAACGGTCTGTATCGTCAAAAATATTGAACTTGTTGATAATCCAATAGGGGTTATCACGGTCGTCCCAGGGATCTTGACGATCTGCAAAGTGGCGATAGCGAGTACCGTCTTCGTTCAGATACCTGCTCATATTGTCTGAAGGAGCCCAGGTATAAACCGAATAGAGGGCACCGGTGCCTGCCGAGCCGTAAAGACCTGCACCCGTAAGGGTTTTATCGGTATGAGCCTTTGAATAGGCTGCACTTGCACTGAATGTGAAGATACCTATCTTCTGGTCACCATTGAAACGGAAAGTGTACTTGCTGTAGCCCGTTGTGGGTACGATACCGTTCTGGTCAAATAGAGAACCGGAGAGGTAGTAACTACCCTGTTTGGTACCTCCGGAAATGCTAATGCTCTCGTCGAGGATCAGACCGTTGTCAAAGAATGTGCCCATGTTGTCATAGAAGACACCGCCTTCCTTACCCCATGAGTTGTAGGAGTAGTCGTTGAAAACAGTACCGATGTATTTCTTGGAAGAATCATACTGGTCCTCCATGAATCCCATGGTATACTGGTTTTGGAACTTTGGAAGTGCCTTTGCCCAGGAAGTAGAGAGTTTTGAACTGAAGTTAACCTCAACGACACCTTCTTGACCGCGTTTGGTGGTTATAAGCACGACACCGTTAGCAGCACGCGAACCGTAAAGTGCGGAAGCGGCAGGGCCTTTGAGGACTGACATCGACTCGATATCCTCAGGGTTGATGTCCATTACACGGTTGGAGGTGGTAGTGGCGCTCCTGTAGGAACCGTCGAATGCCGAGTTGCCGACAACTGTAGATGAGTTGTCATAGATGATACCGTCCACAACGAAGAGAGGCTGGTTGTCCTTGCCCTCTGATGCGGAAGTACCACCACGTAGAATAATTTGTGCGCCTGAACCGGCGGCACCTGAAGACTGGGTGATGTTGACACCGGCGATCTTTCCGGAGAGGGAGGAGATCGGGTTGGCAGTCTTAATCTTCATCAGCTCTTCAGACTTGAGATCTTCAACTGCGTATCCGAGAGATTTTCTCTCCTTCTTGATACCCAATGCCGTGACAACAGCGTCCTCGAGTAATAATGCGTCGTCTTCTAGGACCACATCAATCTTTGCTCTTCCGGCTACTGCTACAGTAGCGGTTTTGTAGCCCATTGATGTGAATTCCAAGGTGCCATTTGCAGGAACCGAAATTGTGTAGAAACCATCAATGTCAGTGGCAGTACCGGTTTGAGTACCACGCACTACCACATAGACACCGACGAGCGGATCACCGCTCTTGTCAGTCACCGTACCGGTGACATTGATGTTCTGCGCCCACATTGTTCCAACTGAGAGAATCAATGCGAACATGGCCATCATCAGATGGCGTAGTTTTCTGGAAACGAACATAAATAGAATTTTTGATTGATTAATTTTTGTATATTTAGGTTAAAGATTTTCATCTAAATGATGTTGATCTCTATTTCTTCATTGCTTGTTC
>MTKW01000457.1_pt1 | contig 12027 bp, 17 predicted proteins | sample 1042761 | NCBI WGS metagenome assembly MTKW01 (sample SAMN06205366, study PRJNA360243) | anaerobic digester metagenome | biome: Wastewater treatment plant; feature: Anaerobic digester sludge; material: sludge; isolation source: anaerobic digester fed with sludge from wastewater treatment plant ...
GCGAGCGCAGCTACAGTTCGGCGGCGAGACGCCGCCGCTCCCGTGTGAAAACCAAATAGCCCAAGCGACCGGAACAGCTTTTGCGCTACAGGCGGCTAATGGTCGCAGGCGTTGTCGCCGGTTTCGAGGGTGCCGGCGAGATAGGCGGTGACTAATTCCTCCGGTGTATTCGGGGGGCAGCCGACGACGACTTCAATTCCGTGATGTGCGAAGAGCTGTTGGGCGCGCGAACCCATGCCGCCGGCGAGGATGATATTCGCGCCTTGCTCATGGAGCCATTTGGGCAACACGCCCGGCTCATGGGGCGGGGGCTCGGCTAATTCGGTTTGTATGATTTTTCCGGTCGGTTGGTCCACGTTCACGATTGCGAAATGGGCGCAATGGCCGAAGTGGGCGCAAAGTTTTCCATCTATGACGGGTATGGCTATTTTCATGGTGTTTCCTTTTCTGTTGTTAATGACAGCGGCTGAGGTGTGAATGGGAAGGTTGCGCCCGTTCCGGCGGGGCGAAGGGTGTCGGGGAAGGCGTTCCATAGTGCGGCGATTCCGCGCGCGCCGGTGCAATGCGCGGGGACCAGAAGTTGCGGGCGGAAGCGTTGCAGTTGCTCCGCGACCCAAGCGAGTTTGGCGGTATTCGCCCGGCTCAGATGCATGCCGCCGATGACGGCATGAATGGGGCGTTGGTCGGCGAGTTGGCGGACATATTCCAGCGTGTGAATGACGCCGGCATGCGCGCAACCCAGCAGAACCACCAGACCGGCGGGGGTGTCGAAAAACAGCGCTTGGTCATCCCAAAGCGGGTCCGGGGTTTTTCCGTTTGCATCCAGATAAAATGTTCCGGTTGCCGTTTCTTCGGGGTGCGGGCGGGGGATTTCGCCGGTTTGAAACAGGCCGGGAATAATTTCCAGGGGGCCGGATGTCGGATGGAGTCGGATATTGGGCTGTTGCAAAGCGGCGCGCGCGGCGGGCGGCAGGCCGATGTCGCGCGCTTGCCCGGCGGTCACGCTGTACTTGGATTCAAGCGCGGCGGGATGGAGGTAGACGTCTATTGTTTTTGATGCGGCGGCCAGCGCGACAGGCAGGCCGCCGGTGTGATCGTAATGGCCGTGGCTGAGCACAATCGCGTCCACCTGGCTCAAATCGCAGTTCAGCGCCTGGGCGTTATGGGCGAGAACCTGCCCCTGGCCGGTGTCGAACAAGATGCGGTGTTTGCCGGTGGTGATGAAACAGGCCAGGCCATGCTCGGCGAGGGTCTGGCGATGCGCGACATGGTTGTCGGCTAAAATGGTGATTTGCAGCGTGCTCATGAGGGCATTGAAGAGTTGAGGCCCGCAAGGGCCAGCCATTGATGCCAAACGGCGGTGATGTCGTCCGTCCATTCGCCGGGGCCCATTTCGATGATGGCGCGGCCCTGGCGTTGGGCGTCCGTGAATATTTTATTGTAGCGAATCCGGCCCACCGGAGTTGCGCCGGCCGCGCGGGCGTCGGCTTCGATTTGGGCGGCCAGTTCGGGGTGAAGGTCCCATTTGTTGATGCAAACGGCGGCGGCCACGTTGAAATGTTGGGCCAGTTTTAGCGCTCGCGCAAAATCGTGCGCGCCGGATACGGTTGGTTCGGTGACGATGAGCACGCTGTGGGCGCCGGTGAGGGCGGCAATGGCCGGGCAACCCGTGCCGGGCGGGCCGTCCACGAGAATGGCCGCGCTGTTTTGTTTTTGCGCCAGCTTGCGGGCCTGTTCGCGAACAAGGGCAACCAGCTTGCCTGAATTTTCCGCGCCCGGTGTCAGGCGGGCATGGACGAGGGGGCCGTGGCGGGTGTCGGAAATAAACCATTCGCCGCAAAGTTGTTCGGGAAAATCAATGGCCTTTTCCGGGCAATTCCAGACGCATACGCCGCAGCCTTCGCAGGCGATGNNCGGCCGCAGCCTGTGCAGGCGTCGGAGCGAATGACGGCCAGATTGCCGCTGTAAAACTTTTCTTTTTGCCGCACGGCAGGCTGTAGAATCAGGTGCAAGTCGGCGGCATCCACATCGGTATCGGCCAGCACGAAGTTTTTGGCGAGAACGGCGAACGAGGCCGTCAGGCTGGTTTTGCCCGTGCCGCCTTTGCCGCTCATGACGACCAGTTCTTTCATCGTCGCGCCTCGATGCCCGTCCAGAGGGTTGTAAAGTAGTTTCGCCATTCCGGGAATGTTTCAAAGAGCAGATTTCCGCGCGCGTAGGTTTCGGCGACGCGGCGATCATCGGGGATTTCGGCCAGTAGCGGGATGGCCTCGCGCGCGCAAAAGTCCTGAATTCGGGTGTCGTTGTCGGCTCGATTGAGGACGACTCCCATGGGGTGGCCCAGCGGGCGGAAGGTTTCGATGGCCAGCGTCAGGTCATGAAGGCCGAACGGCGTAGGTTCGGTGACCAGCAAAAGGCAATCGGCGTCGCGTGCGACTGTCACCGCCGGGCAGGATGCGCCGGGAGGGGCATCGAGCAGGGTGATGGCATTCTTTTGGCGGCGGTGGATGAGCGCGCGAATGAGCGGGGGTGCCAGGGGTTCGCCAATGTTGAGGCGTCCTTGTCCAAAGGCAATATCGCCAGCGGCTCCGAGGCTGATTTCGCCAATGGTGTGGGGTTCTTCACGGATGGCGGCCACCGGGCAGGCCAGCGTACAGCCGCCGCAGCCGTGGCATAGTTCCGGGAACACCAGCGGCTTTTTCAGCATGGCGATGGCATTAAACACGCAAACTTCGGCGCATTTGCCGCAGGATGTGCAACGGTCGTTATCTATCACCGGCTGCGGCACGCCCCAAGGCTCACGCGAGGTGATGGTTGGGCGCAGGAACAAATGGCCGTTGGGTTCTTCCACATCGCAATCGAGATATTGCACCGCACGTCCCTGTTCGGCCAGCCATGTGGCCAGATGGACGGCAACGGTGGTTTTTCCCGTGCCGCCTTTGCCGCTGGCAATGGCAATGATGGGGGCCGTTTTCATCGGGCGCAAGTGAAGGTGGCGGAGCTTTTGTTCAATACGGCGACCTCCTAAAAGGAATGGCCTTCGGCGTTGGGTTTATCCAGAACGGGCAGCTCGTTAGCCTTGAAACGGCGCAGGGCTTCCGTGCCGGAGCAGACCTCTTCCACCAACGCCACTTTGATGCCGGCCGCCTGCAAAGCGCGGTAGGCTTTGGGGCCGACGCTTCCGGTGATGACGACTTCGGCGCCCAGTTTGGCGACGGTTTCCGCGGATTGGATGCCCGCGCCTTGTCGGGCTTGCATGTTGGGGCTGTTGTCGTGCGCGGTGGCCTGTCCGGTTTTCGTGTGGGCCAGAATGAAGTACTTGGCGCGTCCGAAATGCATATCCACGGGGTCGGCGAGGTTGCCGCTGGTGGAGGTGATGACGACGTTCATGGTGGGCTCCTTTTTTGCGTGGGGTTCATTTTTAAATGAGCATATGCCCATAATGGGGAAATGGCAACCCTTTATTTGAGAGGAGAGGTCAGAGAGCAGAGGTCAGAGGTCAGGAAAACAGCCGAACAGCCCTCTGCGCTCAGCGAGCGCAGCTACAGAACAGCGGGGCGGTCCGGCCTGAGACCGGAAACGGGGTGTGTTATTGGTCGAGGCCGCGGCGGAGGGCGCGGATTTTTTCGGCTACGCGGGCGGGGAGGTCGGGGGCGTCGGGGTTTTCGGCGATGATTCTGACGAGGGCGGAGCCGACAATAATTCCATCGGCCATCGGGCCGAGTTGTCGGGCGTCGTCTTCGTTGCGGATGCCGAAGCCGAGGCAAACGGGCAGGGGGCTGACGGCTTTGACTTCGGCGGCGTGCCGGCGAATGGCGTCGAGGTCCAGACCGCCTTCGCCGGTGGTGCCGGCTTTGGTGATGAGGTAAAGGAAGCCTTGCGTTTTTTGGGCAATCATCCGCAAGCGGTCGGGGCGCGTGGTTGGGGCGGCGAGGAGGATCACCTGGAGGTTCGTTCCGGCGAGCGCGGCTCGCAACGGGGCGGATTCTTCCGGCGGCAAATCCACCACCAGCAATCCGTCTATGCCGGCGGATTGGGCGGCTTTGGCCAGCCGTTCCAGGCCGTATTTGAAGAGCGGATTGTAGTAGCTGAAGAGCAGCATGGGCGTATCGGTTTCCTGCCGGAGGCGCGCGGCCATGTCCAAGACTTTCGATAGTGACATGCCGGCGCGGAGCGCGCGCTGGCCTCCCGCTTGAATCACGGGCCCATCCGCCGTCGGGTCGGAGAAGGGGACGCCGAGTTCCAGAATGTCGAGTCCTGCCGCGCAGGCTGCTTTTAGAATTTGGCAGCTTGTTTCGGGGGTGGGGTCGCCGATGGTGAGGTAGCCGATGAGGGCTTTGCGGCTGGTTTGTTGGAGTTCTTGAAATTTTGCGGTGATTCGGTTCATGGTTGTGGAGGGGTTGGGGGGTGGGGCGTGTGGTGGCGGGGGCTGGAGAGAGAGGATTTCTTTCGGGTTTTGGCGGCGCGAAAACCAAGTCGCGCCTTTTCAGCCCTGGCGCTTTGCGGACGACACCGGACGGACACGAGTCCTGTCCGGGTCGTCCGCAAAGTGCCATCATCTGAAAAATCACGTCTTATTTTCGCGTGAAATCCCGCCAAAACCCGAAAGAAATCCTCTGCATCCACGTCCTGCGGACGGCGGGCAGAGACTAATTGGGGTCCGGGGGTGTTCTTGACCCCTGACCTCTGACCTCTGACCTCTTTCCCTTGTGTCTTCATTCTGACTTCCGGCCTTTGGCTTCTTTCAGGTAGCGGGTGACGTGGTCGAGGTCTTTGTCGCCGCGTCCGGAGAGGCAAACCAGGATGTTTTCGTTGCGGGAGCGTTGCGGGGCCACGCGAATGGCGGCGGCGAGCGCGTGGGCGCTTTCCAGCGCGGGGATGATGCCTTCGTACTTGCACAGCAGTTGAAAGGCGGCGATGGCTTCTTCATCCGTGACGCCTTCGTAGCGCACGCGTTTCAAGTCGTGCAGGAGGGCATGTTCGGGGCCGACGCCGGGATAATCGAGGCCGGCGGACACCGACCAGGCTTCATGGATTTGGCCTTCGTCGTTTTGGAGGAGATAGCTGATGGAGCCGTGCAATTCGCCGGGGCTGCCTCCGCTGATGGATGCGGCGTGGCGCGGGGTGTCGAGGCCGTCGCCGGCGGCTTCCGCGCCAATCATCTCGCAGGGGTCGTCCAGAAATGGATAAAACAGCCCGATGGCGTTGGAGCCGCCGCCCACGCAAGCGACCAGCAGGTCCGGCAGGCGGTTGTTTTTTTCGAGGAACCGGGCGCGGGCTTCATCGCCAATCACGCGTTGAAAATTGCGCACCATTTCGGGGTAGGGGTGGGGGCCTGCGACGGAGCCGATTACGTAAAATGTGTCTTCGCTGGCGCTGGACCAGTAGCGGAGGGCTTCATTCATGGCGTCCTTGAGCGTGCGGGTGCCGCTTTGCACGGGGATGACTTGGGCGCCGAGCAATTCCATGCGGCGCACATTGGGCGCCTGGCGCGCGATGTCTTCCGCGCCCATGAAAACTTTGCACTCGAAGCCGAAGCGGGCCGCGATGGTGGCGGTGGCGACGCCGTGCTGGCCGGCGCCGGTTTCGGCAATCACCCGCCGTTTGCCCATGTGGCGGGCGAGCAGGCCCTGGCCGACGACGTTGTTGATTTTGTGCGCGCCGGTATGGGTGCAATCTTCGCGCTTGAGCCAAATCCGCGCGCCGCCGAGGTGGTCGGAAAGTCGCGTGGCGCAATCGAGCGGGGTGGGGCGGCCGGCGTAGTCGCGCAGCAGGGCGTGATAGGTGGCCATGAAGGCGGGGTCGTTTTTGACGGATGCCCAGGCGGCTTCAACATCCAGCAGGGCGGACATCAATGTTTCGCCGACGAAGCGTCCGCCGTAGGGGCCGAAGTGGCCGGAGGCGTCCGGGTATTGTCCAATCAGTTTGTTCATGTTTGCAACTTTCTCCCCGGGCTTGTGCGGCCCAGTTTAGCCATGCGGTCGTGCGCTTCGCGCAGCAGGGTTTCGGTGGTGGGCCAATCGAGGCAGGCGTCGGTGACGGATTGGCGCGGGTTGATGTGCGCGGGATTCGCGCCCAAGGTTTGGCAGCCGCCTTCCAGATTGCTTTCCAGCATGAAGCCGCGAATGGATTCGTTGCCGGCTTCGATTTGCGAGAGCACATCGCGCATCACGACGGCCTGACGTTCCGGTTTTTTGCCGGAGTTGCCGTGCGAGCAATCCACCACGATATTTTGCGGCAGGCGGGCGGCGCGCAGGGCGGCTTCGCAGGCGGCCACGGACGCGGCGTCGTAGTTGGGTTTCTTGCCGCCGCGCAGCACCACATGCGGATAGCGGTTGCCCGTGGTGGAGAAAACGGCGGGCAGGCCGTCTTCCGTCACGCCCAAAAAGTGATGCGGTCCCATGGCCGCCCGCACGCTGTTGATGGCGGCGTCGAGCGAGCCGTCGGTGCCGTTTTTGAAGCCGACGGGCGTTGAGATGCCGCTGGCAATTTCGCGGTGGGTCTGGGCTTCTGCGGTTCGCGCGCCGATGAAGTTCAAGGAAATCAGGTCGCCGATATACTGCGGCATCAGCACGTCGAGGAGCTCAGTGGCAGCGGGCAGGCCCATCTCGGCCGTGCGGATTAGAAAATGCCGCGCCATGCGGATGCCTTCCTCAATCTGGAAGGTGTCGTTCATATACGGGTCGTTAATCAGGCCCTTCCAGCCGATGGATGAGCGCGGCTTTTCAAAATAGACGCGCATGATGACGTAAATGGAGTCGCTGATTTCATCGGCCAGCGTTTTGAGTTTCCGGGCGTATTCCGCCGCTGCGTCGAGGTGATGAATGGAGCAGGGGCCGACTACCGCGAACAGGCGCGGGTCGTCGCGGTCCAGCAGTTGCTCGATGGTTTCGCGGCATTGCAAAACGGTGCGGATGACTTGGGCGGAGAGCGGCAGGGCGGCTTTCATTTCGCGGGGCGTTGCCAGCGAGACAACGGATTCGATGTTGATGTTTTCCAGGCGAGGTTGGCTCATGAGTTTCCTTTCCAGACAAAAGATGCGGGCGGGGGCGGCAGGGCGGCGGCCGCCTCCAGAAAAGCGCGGATGGCGTCGGGATTTTTGATGCCCGGCGCGGTTTCCAGACTGGAGCTGGCGTCCAGTCCGGCCGCTTGCGAGGCGCGGACGGCTTCCGGCAGATTGGCGGCGGTGAGGCCGCCCGCGAGCGCGAACGGATGGTGCGGGGCGAGGGCGGCGGCCGTGGCCCAATCCCAGGTGTTGCCCGTGCCGCCGGGCATCGGCCCGGCGCTGCATTCGACGAGGATGCCGGTTCGCGGCGGGAGGGCGTTGGCGGCGGCAATCAGTTCGTCGCCGGTGTGGCGCTGATCGCCGTCGCGGGTCCAGTAGATTTTCTTCCAATGTTCGCTGATGTGGGCATGGAGCGGTCGAAGGTCTTCGGGGCGAAAGGTGTCGCGGGCGACACCCTGAGCAAGAAATTCCAGCGCCCGGTCTTTCCATCGGAAGCATTGATCCTTGTCGTGGTCATCGCCGATCTGGTGGATAACGGTATAGATGGCGACGGCGTTGCGGGCTTTCAGGATGCCGGAAGCTCCAAGCTGGTCATAGCGGGCGGCGGCCTGCAAAAACAAATCGAAGGCTTCGGTATAGCGTCCGGCTTCTTGGAGAAGGAGGCCGTGGGCATGGAGCAGGGCGGGATCGTCGCAAGGCGCGGAGCGTAAGATTTCCGCCGTCGCCAGCAGAGTGGCCGGATCGCGCGCTTCGGGCAGCCCGGCCTGCCAGGCTCCCAGTTGATCGAAGAACATCGACAGCTCCTCTTCGCGGCCGGGGCAGGGCAGTCCGGTGTGTGCGTGGGCATTCTTCCATTGCCGGGACAGCGAGTCCGCTGTTTGCTTGGCGAGTTTCTGTTCCGTGATACCTTCGGGGTTGTCCGGCGGCAGCGACCAGTCGCAGGATGGGGTCTGGGTGTCGGCGGTCGTCTTCTGGGCCGGGCTTGTTTCCACCGGTTCGGAAGGGGATATCTGCGGAAATTGGCATCCCGTGAGAAGCCATGCGGAAAGAACGAATACAAACAGGCGGGGGATCGTCATGCGCACACCTCGGAGCAACCGTAGCAGGGGTAAACGGAGAGAGTCAAGGGGGCTCACGAGGATTCTTGCGGGCCTTATCCGTGAGCATGGGGCAGAGTTTGGGATTCAGGGGAGAGCCGGGGGAGAGAGCAGAAAGCAGAGGTCAGAGGTCGGAGGTCAGGAACAGCCGAGCAGCGGTTTGGGGAGGGCAGAGTTCAGGTCAGGGGGAACCGGAACAGCCGATTAACGCAATGGGCGGAGAAAAGAGGGGAGCGGCGGCGGGGCGCCGCCGCTCCCGTGTGAAAACCGAACAGCCCCGACGGTCGAACAGCCGTCTGCGCTCGGCGAGCGCAGCTACAGGGCGGGCGGGGCGCGGTGGTTTGGTTTATTTGGCGGCTTCGAGGGCGGCGACGAGGGTGGCGGCTTGCTGCACACCAACGAATTGCTTCACGGGTTTGCCATCCTTGAAGATAATCAGAGTGGGGATGCTCTGGACGCCGAATTGCGCGGCGACGGAGCCGGCATCGTCCACGTTGAGTTTGGCGATTTTGCTGCCGGCGACTTTGCCGACGACTTGTTCGAGGATGGGGCCTTGCATGCGGCAGGGGCCGCACCACGGGGCCCAGAAGTCCACCAGGGTCAGGCCGGACTTGATTTCGTCCGCAAAGTTATTGGCATTCAGGTCAATGATTTGATTGCTCATGTTTAGGTTTCCTTTCCGAGATGCCCCGCGGGAGCGGCCCGCGGGGCTTGGGGTTGATTGCGTTTATTTCTTCAGCACGGCTTTCAGGACTTTTTCTTTGTCCAGTTTCCGCTGGCAGAAGAACCAGTCCTGACAGACCATGTCTTCCTTGCCGTCCATGCGGTTTTTGGCCGAGCTGCAACTGGCGGCCGGGCTGACGATGACATCGTCACCGGGACGCCAGTCGGCGGGGGTGGCAATGCCGAATTCATCCGCTGTTTGCATGGCAATCAGGGCACGGTAAATTTCGTCGAAGTTGCGGCCGAGGCTCTGCGGGTAATAGATGATGGCCCGGATGATGCCTTTGGGGTCAATGAAGAAGACGGCGCGAACGGCTTGTGTGGCTGCTTCGCCGGGGTGAATCATTCCGTAGAGTTTGGCGACGTTCATGCTGATGTCATCAATCAGCGGGAACTTTACTTCGACGTTTTTGTGGCCTTTGTAGCTGATTTTTTCCTGGATGGTACGCAGCCAGGCAATATGGCTGTAAAGCCCGTCAATGGAGAGGCCGACCAGCTTGCAATTGGCTTCCGCGAATTGCTGTTCCAGAACCGCGAAGGTGAGGAATTCGCTGGTGCAGACCGGGGTAAAGTCAGCCGGGTGGCTGAACAGAATGACCCATTGGCCTTCGTATTGTTTCGGGAAGTCCATGTCGCCCTGGGTGGTCTTGGCTTTGAAGGCCGGGGCCTTGTCGCCAATGCGCGGCATACTGACTGGGGCTTGGGTTGTTGTTTCCATTGGTTGTGTTCCTTTCTTTTTTGAGTTGCGGTTAGTTTTTAACAGGGGTTAGCGGCCGCCGGAGGCGCTGATGGCGCCTATCATACCCCATACCAGCATGGAAATCCAAGGGTTGGAGTTGAGGGGGCAGGCGCCGGTTTTGCAGCCGACAAAACGGTAGATGGCAAAACCGATGGCCGCGCCGATTAGGGCACCGATGATTGGTTTCATGATGGGGATTTTCCTTTCTTGCGTATGCAGTCTAAAATGGTCAGGGAGCGGCGGTCGCAGATGGAGTACCAGACTTCCTTGCCGCGTCGCTTGGACATCAAGAGGTTGGCCCGCGACATTTTCCTGAGGTGGCCGGAAACCGCGGCTTGGGGCAGCTTCAGGCGGGTTACCAAGTCGTGAACGGGGAGTTCCTTCTCGGCCTCCAGAATATCCACGATTTTCAACCGGTAGGGGTGGGCCAGCAGTCGTAAAATCACGGCCATTCGGGCTAATTCTTTAATGGACAAGTCCTGACGTTTTGCACATTTTTTTGTTTTCATGCCCTCATAATGTATCTCACAATCCACATATGTCAATATCCAGATATAATAAAAATGAAATATGTGTTTTGGGGCGGATTTGGGAAGTTTATGAGCGGGCGGGTTATGGGGCGTTTGTCGCGCGTTAGGTGGCCGAGTGAGGGCGGCGTTTAGGGGTTACGGCCGGGTGGGGCCGGGTTATGGGGCGTTTATGGGGCGGGCGGGGGATTGGGGAGGGCTTGCAGGAGTTGGCGGGCTTCGGGGGCTGGGAGGACGCGATAGGCGGGCTGGCGGGCCTGCTGGTAGGCGGCGCTGTGGTGGCAGGCGGGATATTTTTTGGCGCGCATGCGGGCGTCAAATTGTTTCCAGTCGGCTTGCGTGAGCGGCGCGTCGGGGGTTGTCGGGAGCGCCCGGCCGAGGGCGCGCCAGGCTTGGAGGAAGTCGTTGGGGCGGGCGTTAAAGGAGGCCGCGCCGGCGACAAAGGCGTGATGGAGGGCGAGGAGGTCGCCGCCTTGGGCTTTGTAGGGGCGCAGATTCAGGCGGCCGATGCGTCCGTCGGGGGTCAGCGGGACCCATAGCGGTTCATCCGGCAATGGAGCGGTGAGGGTGGTCCATTCTTTTTCCAGCCACTTGAGCGTCGCGATTTCATTTTCGATGGCGTGTTCGCCGCCGCGCGTGGCGTGAAAGAGCCATTTGTAGGCGTCTTCGATGCGCACTTCGGGGGCGGCGCGGGCTTGTGACAAGAAGTAGGTGGTGACGGGATGGGGCGACTGGGCGCAGGCGGGGAGGAAAAGAAGCGGGATGAGGGCGCAGAGTCGTTTCATGACATCGGAGCGTAGCGGCGGGTGGCGGGGACAGTCAAATTTTTCTTGCGGAAAAAGCGTTTTCATGCCATTAATACATTTATGAAAAATCGTAATAATTCAACGGATGGAGGCGCGACGCGTTTGAGTGTGTCGCTGCCGAATGCGCTGGCGCTGGAACTGGATGGGCTGGTGACGGCCAAGGGGGCGGCGAGTCGGTCGGCGCTGGTGGCGGACTTGGTGCGGGATGCGGTGGTGGAGCAGCGCGCGCGCGGCGGGCGGCAGGTCATCGCCGGGGTCATTACGCTGGTGTATGACCACCATGCACGCAATTTGCAGGCGAAGCTGACGGATATTCAGCACGACGCCGAGGGGTTGATTGCGGCGGTTATGCATGTGCATTTGAGTCACCACGATTGTTTGGAGGCTTTGGTTGTGAGGGGGCCGGCAGACCAGGTGCGGACGCTGGCGGACCGGCTGGCCGCCGTGCGCGGAGTGAAACACGGCAAATTGACCATTACAGCAGTGGGCTGAAGGAGAGACCAATGAAGATGATTGTACGAATGACTTGGATATGGGCGTTGAGCGCGGTTGCGGCGTTTGGGCAAACGACGGTGGTGACGCACGCGGAGTTGCAAGCGGTGACGGAGGAGGGAAAGAGCGCGTGGGAGGAAATATTTCCTTTCACGATTCGCGGGGTGATTTTGAACGACCCGGAGGAAATGCTGCCGCTGGCGTTTAATCCGGAGGCCGTGAGTCCTCCGACGGGCGGGCAATACCAGATGTTTATTCAGGCGGTGGCGGCGGGTGACCGGGGGGGGACGGCGCTTTATATGGCGCAACGGAGCTTTTTGCCGGAGCAGAACTACGACGAGGCGGGCTGGTTGAGTGAGATGCAGCGGGTTCGTTTTGATGAGAATGGCCGACGGTTTCGCAAGGGCGATTTGGTGGAAGTGACGGCACGGAAGGCGTTGTTCTATAACGGGAAGCGGAATATCAACGAGGCGCACCGGATTGACCCGAATAATAATTTTGACGTCGCGCTGGTGAAGCCCAATGTGGGGTTGCCGCAGGCGGAGGCGATTACGCTGGCGGATTTGAAGACGGCGGATGATGAGGCGATTTTCGATGCGACGCGCGAGACGGGCGGCGAGCACTGGCAGGGGATGCG
>MTKW01013690.1_pt1 | contig 12026 bp, 13 predicted proteins | sample 1042761 | NCBI WGS metagenome assembly MTKW01 (sample SAMN06205366, study PRJNA360243) | anaerobic digester metagenome | biome: Wastewater treatment plant; feature: Anaerobic digester sludge; material: sludge; isolation source: anaerobic digester fed with sludge from wastewater treatment plant ...
CCTTCTCATTCAGTATCCTTTCAGAGACCTGAGCCAATTCATCCCAAGTAGTCGGCGACTGAATTCCCATGGAATCAAAAATGGTCTTATTATAGTATATGAGTTCTCCCGTCTTAACTATCGGAATCATACATCTTCCGCCTAATTCCATGCCTTCCTTGCTCAAATTGCCGGATAAAATCTTGTCGAAATCCGGTAGACCGATTTTCTCGTGATTTATATATTCGTCCAGATTAATAAATGATTCGGTATTCTCCTTAGTAATTTCAAATGGAAATGCAATGAGTAAATCGACTTCTCCTTTGTGTGCTGCATCAGTTGCTGCTTTTAAATTGGAAGCTTCCTGCTTAACCGTCTTTACCTTGATACCCCTGTCAGAATTATTGTAGACCTCTACTAGTCTTTCGAGTTCAGTTTGTAAATCATCCGAGAAACTATGCCATAGTATCAATTCGGATTCAGGTAATGGAATTTCCTCCTCAACCTTTTCTACAGGCTCTACTTCCTCATCTTGTTTTTGGACTTTTGCATCCTCTTTATTCTCTGAAGTATCCGTTTTTTCTTGCGGCTGCTCCACCTCGGTTTGAGGTTTTATGGCACAAGCCGACAACAAAAGCGATACTGCTATTAAAACTGCTAATAACTTTTTCATCCATACCCTCCTACTAATATTATCCGCAAGTACTGCTCTGATAAATATAAGATATATTCTAATCTATATAATAATGTTTTTCAATTCGTGCTTTAGATTCAGGCAAGTCCTTTGGGTATCCTATGGTCATGGCACCATATACAACTTCATCTTCCGGAATATTTACCAGCGTCAAGAGCTCTCTGATTTCTCTGGTATCATAGCAGTGCTTAAGCTGGTTTATCCAGCAGCATCCAAGTCCATAATAAGTCGCTGCCAGGTAGAGGTTTTGAATCGCTACTGCAGTATCTGCCAATCCGTTTTCAGAGTCCCTTGGTACCGAGATTATTAAAAACACCGGCGTATTAAAAAGAGAGTAATCTTCCCTATTAAGAGCAGATTCTATCTCCCTTTCAAATTTTTTTATTATTTCAGCATTTTCTATTATCGTAAATCTTCTATTTTGGTTATTCATTCCTGTAGGTGCATGCTTTGCTGCTTCCATTAATTTTTCGAGTATGTCCCGATCGACTTTTTCTGTTTTATAATTTCTAATGGTTCTTCTCGTTTTTATTATATCAATAAGGTCCTTCATATCCGTCTCCTATGTAATGTCTATCACTCTTGCTTCAGTTAATTTTATTAAGTCATCATGGTGTAGTTCTATCTGAAGCCCAATCTTTCCTCCGCTTACAATTACCATATCATTATTTTTTACCGATTTGTCAATTATAGTCTCGTATTTCTTTTTCATACCGATAGGAGAGCATCCTCCTCTGATATAACCTGTAATTGACAGTATTTCGTTGACATGGATGGGCACTATTCTCTTCTCTCCTACTTCATTGGCGAGTTTCTTTAGGTTTACTTCTCTTTTAACAGGTACAACTGCCACATATACTTTATCTGAGTTTCCTTTTAATACCAATGTTTTAAATACTGATTCCATCGATCTGCCGATTTTTTTAGCTACCGATATGCCGTCTATTTTACCGTCATCAGCTTTATATTCCAGCACATTATGTTCAATTTTTTGAGCATCTAAGATTCTCATGGCATTGGTCTTGTTAATTTTAGCCAAGTGATCACCAGCCTTTTTTAATCTTTTCCAATAAGTCGTTCAGAAGTTGTTTTTCCATCATTCCAATTCCTCTAATTGGATATTTATCTGCTACTTCAAGTCCTTGTTCTGCATAGTATTTTGCTTTATCGAGGTCTAGATGTGCACTGTAGTAATAGTATGCCAGTATTCGTCTTGCATTTATGTCCATATCTTTTTCCAATCTATTCTCAATACCTGCAAAGAACTTAGTGGCTTTTAATTTATCTCCTATTATATAGCAGTAGTAGAATATTAATTCGTATATAATGGAATCCTTTTGTATATTTTCTAGATTATCGTATCTATTCTCAAGAAGGTTTATACGACTGTTCATAAGCGAACTGTCTCTCATATCAAGACCTTTATAATACATCATTAAATTTATAAGTATGGCAAATATATTCTCTTCATATTGGATCTCTTGAAGTTCAAGATCAGCTGGTCTTGTTCCCGATATCAATTCATTTTGTAATTTTTGATATATAAGTGCCGGTCCATTATCCTTACCTTCAGATTTGTAGAGTTTTACTAAATAGCCGTCGTTAAAATTCCCGGCGATTTCCCTGGGTATGGCATTGGAAAGTATTATTATTGTAGTCACTATGATTGAAATACCGATTAAAAACCTTTGGGAAGGAAATAAGATAAAAGTGATAATAAGAGGTATTAATGTTATAGAATTGGCTATGTATCCTGATTTAAAGAATTTGATTTGATCTTCATCCTGCACATCTTCATTAGGTATCATAATAGCTAAGCCAAGGGCATTTGTAAAACCATCCACCCTTAGCTTTAGTTTATTATTTTGTTTATAAATAGTTATCCCAAATACTTGAAAACCTAAAAAACTGTAGTTGTTTTTTACACCACAAACAACATGACCTAATTCATGTACAATTATCTGTATGAAAAGTGTCATGAGGGCAACTGCTAATAATTTGTAGATTTGTACTCCAAACTTAATAGCTACGTCATTTATTTTACTTACATCTATCATAAGTGATAGGATTGAGAGAATAATGACTAAAAAAACAGCTATCTGTTTAATAAGTTTTTTCATAATTAGTCTAGTAATAATCCCGGTAACTCTAATGGGGTTAAGGACTCCTCTCCTTTATATACTCTCATATTTCCTCCGGAGATTTCATCTATCAGCATGATATCTCCATTTTTATCTTTGCCGAATTCAAGTTTGATATCGTATAATGATAGTCCTCTGGTTGCAAGGATTTCTTTTACAATATCGGATATTTCTTTTGTAAGTTTTATAATCATATTATATTCATCTTCTGTAAGTATTCCAAGCATCAATAATGCGCTTTTACTTATAGGAGGGTCTCCGGCAGAATCATCTTTAATGGTTATTTCTACAAATCCGTCTAAGTCTTGGCCTTCTTTGACATACTTGCCAAATCTTCTATAAAAACTTCCAATTGCTTTATATCTGCAAATACACTCAAGTCCTTCCCCAAAAGGTTTTGCCTCAAGAACTTCCATGGTTCTCTTTTCGGTATCTGCACTTATATAATGTGTTGGGAGTCCTCTTCTTTTGAAAGTCTCAAAAAAGAACTTGGATAGTTTTAGTCCGGCTTGACCTGCACCTTCCATTTTTAAACCAACTTCGTTTGCACCCGGGTCAAAAACTCCATCTTTTCCGGTTACATCGTCCTTAAATTCAAGTAGTAAATTCCCATTGCTAAGTTTGTAAACATCCTTAGTTTTTCCATTGTTGATAAGCTGCATAAAATCTTCCTCCCCTTGAATACCCTAATGTTTTAGAATTTGTTTCACATTAATTATACTACAATTAAGTTATAATAAAAAGTTATGGAAGCTCATTATGCAGAAGATATTATATAATTTTATATTGTTTTAACTTTAATCTATTTTTTAGTCTCTTACTTAAATCCGGAGTAATGCTTGAAACCGCATATCCCAACAATAGCCCTGCTATAATGTCAGTTGGCCAGTGAACACCCAGTATTATTCTGGTAAGTCCTATTAAAAATGGTAAAAAGATAGCCAGGTATCTAAGGTATTTGTCCCTATTGGTCTGGATTCTCATAATTCTTGCAAGAGTCCATAGGGTCGCTGAACTTACCGACGCATGTCCACTTGGAAAGCTAAATCCCCCTTGAGTAATCCTCATGAAATTCTCAGGTCTAATCCTTATAAAGATATGTTTGAATACCTCAACTAATAAATTTGAAATCAGCGTAGCCATTAAGAGTGTAATAAGCAAGCGGTAGTCTTTCTTTAAATAACAGTAAGCCAAAACTATTGGGTAAATAGCAAAGTAAGTTGATACATTACCTATAGTGGTTATAAAGTATGGCCAGTTCCATTTGGCGCTTACCAGGTTTTGTACAGCCTCAATAAATATATAATCAAGGGCAATTCCTCTTCCTCCTCTGATACTTATTCCAAATATAATCAACGAAAGTATAATAATAGATGGTATTGTCCATTTTTTCATTTAAATCATCCTTTAAAATAATATTCCTGCAATTATCACTCCTAGGACCACCAGTGGAGCAGGAATTCTCTTAGTTGCCAATATAATAATTGTTAAAATGAGTATAATTGTATTTGAAATGCTCATACCCGCATTTCTTAAGATTATAAGTGCAGCCGAACTTATCATACCACCGGCTACTGCATTGATACCTCTTAACGAAATTTTAATCGATTTAACAGCTTTGAGTTCTTCCCAAAGAGGATATACAAAGTATATCAGCAGTATTCCCGGTAAGAATATTCCAATACCACCAATGAATCCTGCTATTATTTTGTATAAAACTCCATTTCCGGTAGCTGACATTGCCGATGCATATGCGCTGAAACTGAACATCGGTCCGGGTATGCCTTGAACCAATCCATATCCGGTCAAGAACTGTTCTCCGGTCATATACTTACTGATTTCCACCAAATCAGTGTACATCATCGGAACGACCACTTGCCCTCCTCCAAATACTAAGTAACCATATCTGTAGAATCTGTCGAATAGATAGAAGAGTTTTGAGCCTGTTATTCCATATAATAGTGAGCCAAAAATTGCAAATCCCAGAAAGGCTATAATGATATTCCAGTTCGGTCTTAGCTTTGGACGAGACCAGAGATTTTCTTCCTTTGAACTGATTATTGCAACTATCCCTCCGATTATTAAAATTAAGGGAAAAGTCCATGCTCTTCTTACAAAATAAGTCATCAATAATCCCATAATAAATAGTGCTGCTGTAAGCGGATCGTGGATTACTTTTTTTCCTATTCTATATGCAGCTACTATAATAAAACCTGCCGACATTGGGGCTATAAACCTTAAAATTGCAGGATTCAGATTAAAACTGTCAAATATCTCGGATAAAAACGAGAGCGCAGTCATTATTATTATTGCAGGAAGTCCCCAAACTAGCATTGTTAGAAAACCCAATATAGGTCCTCCCATTTTATAGCCTATTGCAACAATGGTCTGAGTGCTGCCGGGACCGGGTAATAAACCGCAAAGTGCTATTAATTCTATCAGTTCTTCTTCAGTGATGTACTTCTTTTTAGCAACCATTTGGTCCATAAATACTCCATAATGCGCCTCCGGTCCTCCATATGCTCCTAGTGAACATATGAGTACATCTTTGAGAAAGGATATCCTATTCATCTCACTTAACTACCACCTTTTTCTACTAATATATAATTCTATGTACCTAAACTTGGTAGATTAATCTATATAGTTTTCTTATATCCAAAGATTTATCAAACCTTTCTCTTAAATATGCCTATGTATTTTCTATACCCTTAAATAGCCAAGTTTAACGATATAGTCTTATTTTATTCCGATTTATTTATTATTTTACAAATACTATTATAAACTATTTATTTTCTGCTATTTAATATGTTACAATTTAAGTATTATATACAAGGAAATGGTGCCGATATGAAAACTAAAAAATCAATTTCAATTTTAATCGCTTTTATCATGTTTTTCCAAATAATAGGGATTAGAGTCATGGCCGATAATGAAACTAAAAGTGTTATTCGGATACATGGTTCTGACAGATTTGAAACAGCTATTAAAATAAGTAATAAAATAGCTGATAGTTCAGATATTGTACTCTTGGCAAATGCTCAAGATTACCCTGATGCACTAGCCGGATCGACTCTATCAGGCGGAAAATACCCTCTTTTGTTTACAAATAGGGACAAACTGGACGATAGGATTGTCACTGAAATCGAAAGACTTAAACCTCAAATGATAATAATACTGGGAGGAGTAAACTCCGTATCCAAAGAAATCGAATTAAAACTCAACCAGTCTTATGAAATTATGCGTATCGGCGGTGCCGACAGGTATGAGACTATGGAGCTTATTAGGGATTATAGTCCTCAAAAAAACGCCATACTTACTACGGGCGATGATTTCCCAGATGCGCTGGTTTCAGCGCCACTTGCAATATCTAAGGATGCTAATATAGTTCTGACTCCAAAAGCAAGAATGGGAGAGAATGCCTTAAATATTTTGAAGAAGACAAGCGAAAGTCTTTTTATCGTCGGTGGTGAAAACTCGATAACCAAATCCATGAAAGATACCATCAGATCACTAAATGAATTTGACAGCATCAAAGAACTATATGGAGATAACAGGTATTCCACATCTGTAAAAATCGCTGAAGAGTTCTTTTCCGATACCGTAATTCTAGCAAGTGGTAATGTCTTTCCGGACTCACTTGCAGGTTCTGTATTGGCAGGTTCTATGAATGCACCAATACTATTATCTGCACCTGATAAACTTGACCAGAGTGCAAGGGAGTATTTGAAACAAAATAAGGACAATATAAATAATATTATAATTGTCGGTGGTGAAACCTCCCTATCTGAAGCAGTAGTAGAAGAATCACTAGCACATATAAAGGGCGAAAATTACGTACTGGAAGGAGATTTCTCGGATCAACTACAGGAATTTAGAACTGTTTCCATATCATCAGAACTCTACGATAAACCAGATAGTAATTCTGAAGTAACAGGAAGTACTTATGTTGGTCAGTATCTGGAATGTTATGGTGAATCAGGCGGATATTTAAAAGTAAGGCATGATGGAAGGTTCTCTTACACAAATGCAAGCAGAACCCAAAAGATAAGTGATCCAAATATGTTTAAGGTCGTAGGAGGAATGCTTATCCTCAATAAGAAATACTATGTACCATCTGATTATGCACCGGGTGTTCATCCCGATGCCAGAAAAGCTCTAACAGAGATGCAGCAAGCAATATGGGCACAAGGTTTAGGCATATACATTGAATCGAGTTATAGGAGTTATTGGTATCAAAACACCATACATAATAACTATCTGGCAATGGATGGATATTATGCAAAGCAATACTCTGCAGAACCGGGACATAGTGAACACCAAAGCGGTAGAGCATTCGATGTATCGTCTTATGGTGAAGGATTATATACTTCATTCGAGAATTCAGCTACCTTTAGATGGTTGTCTGAGAACGCTCATAAATACGGATTTATCCTGAGATATCCCTATAATAAAATCCATGTAACGGGATATATCTATGAACCTTGGCACTATACCTATGTTGGTGTCCATCTGGCAGAAGAGATTAAAAACAGCGGATTATCAGTAGAAGAATATTTCAATTTAGTAGAGGAGTGATATTGTGAATAAAAAAAGATGGTTTGCCTTTGCATTGGCAATTGTTATTTTGGCAATTTCCTATGTCGTACCGGCATATAAACCTGAAACAGAGGATATGAGTCAGGGAATTGATAAAATGCTTCCATATGGACCTTTTTCAAGAGAACATAAACTTATAGAAGAGAAGATAACTGACGGTGGTCAAAATAAGATAGCAGTGCTTGAATTAAGCGGCGCAATAACTTCCGCTCAAGCTTCTGCACTGTCACCTGTAGGATATGATCATGCATTTTTCTTAAATCAACTGGATGCAATTAAAAAAGACCCTGCAGTCAAAGGTATACTTTTCGTCGTTAATACTCCGGGTGGAGGAGTTTTTGAAAGTGCGGAAATTCATAGAAAAATAAGTGAAATAAAGTCCGAAAAACAAATCCCGATTTATGTAACAATGCAGCAGCTGGCTGCCAGTGGTGGTTACTATGTATCGGCAAATGCAGATAAAATCTATGCTAATGAGGAAACCTGGACAGGATCTATTGGAGTTATTATGCAGTCCTTCAACTTCACAGGTCTGTTTAAGAAATACGGTATCTCTGTAAATACCATAACTTCCGGAGATAACAAAGATATGGGATCTTCTTTCAGAGAATGGACGGCAGAGGATAAACAACTATTCCAAGGTCTCGTAGATGATGCATATGAAAAATTTGTAAATATAGTAGCTGAAGGTAGAAACATGGACAAAGCTACTGTCAAAAAAATTGCCGATGGTAGAATTTATACAGCCAAACAAGCACTTGATAACAATTTGATAGATGCCATAGGTAATAAAGACGATGCTCTTGATGCACTTATGTCCGAAAAAGAACTGACCGGTGCCACAGTGTTTAAATACAGACAATTAAAGGCACCTACATTCATGGACTTCTTAAAAACATCAGTAGCAAAAATAAAGGGAGAATACGATCCTGTACTATTACAAATGGAATCCCTTCTAAAAGAATACGGAAATAATGCACCTAGATTAATGTACCTCTACGGAGGTGAATAAAAGTGAACGATAAAAACACTTTTGAAGAAAAAGACCTTAACAATGAGGAAACCAAGGTCATCTTTGAAGATGAAAAACCTGAATTTGAAAGTATTGAATTTGTAGAAGAACCTAAAGAAAATAGTAATAGACCTAATAATGATGGAAAAAAATCATATAATGATTATCCCGATTTTTTCTTTGCCGGTTTTTTTATAAGATTCTTTGCCTTTCTCGTCGATTCAATNNCATGGCAATTAACTTACTGAGACTACTGGTATTAGTACTATACTTTACCATCCTAACCTATGCAACTAATGGTCAAACCATAGGGAAAATGCTCTTTGGAATAAGAGTCGTCTCCTTTAGAGAACCGAGACTGAAACTCGGAACGGTTATAACGAGAGAGTTTTTCGGAAGGATAATTCACAGCTACGGAATCTTACAAGCTCTATATGTAATCTGTGCGTTCTCACCTAGAAAACAACACCTGGGAGACATATTGGCAGATACATCCGTAGTAACAGAAAAAGTAATAGAAGCAAGTAAATTAGATTTATCTACAGAGAATTATTAGAAATAAAAAGTGGTAGTGTGTCGGAATATTGAGAATTCTGATACACTACTTTTTTATACTCTTATACCGGGGTCAGGGTTGACTTAATTGACTTTTTCGTATATATATCCACTTTTCCCAGCTATTCTACTCACTTAGGCGTTATATATATTTACTATTATGTATTTATATTTACTCATTATTATCAATATACCTTTTATTAACTCCTAATTTCAATACTTCCATCCGGTATTATTTCTACTATTTATCAAGTCTTTTAGAAATTCATTCATAAATCTTTCTAGAATTATTCGCGGTATATCAGTTGATAAAAGAGGTATTAGAATCTTAATTATCAAAAAGCTGACTGCATCCAAAAAAATACTTCAGGCAGAACGAACTGCCTGAAGTAACAAGTTTGCGATACAACTAGATACCAGCACTATCTAAGAAATAGCCTTTATTATATTCACTAAATACGCTAAACAGACTCCTGTTATTAATAGCCATATGATTGTTTCAAATTTCTTTTTTTTACTATAATAAAAAAACACGCTCCAGAAAGAAATAAGTGATAGAACTACACCTGTTAATAAACTTGGCCATCCAATCGATATGAAAAACACAATAGAAAAAAGTATAAGTATTTTACTCTTTTGTTTTTCATATGTTGACAAAAGTATTCTTTTCATTTACATCCCTCCTCTTTTAATTGATATCCTCTGTTTAATATATTGTAACATGATAATATCGTTTTAAGTTTATTTTTATATTCTTTCTAATCATTTCAGAGTCAAGTCAGAGTCAAGTCCAAATTAGTGTGTAAATTGTTTTATCTTACCTTTTGATTAGCAGTTTCTCTTTTGTTCAGAACGAGCAAGAACCTTTAATTCATTTATGCCCAAAATGATTGAATCTGTATCTTTGTCAGTAAGCTTAGACATATAAAAAAAAATCCATCTCTTCGGCAGTCCATGAAAGCATGGCGAGACTATTTAAATCATTAAGATATATAACTATTTCAGTAGCCGTAGAATTATACCTATATTATTTATTATTATTTTAATACTGCAAAATAATTATAGTTCATTTGACTTTCATAAGTTATTTTAATACTTTCTTATGCTTCATATTTGTTCTTATAGCTCTCAGCAAACCGTCATAGTTAACACACCCGATGACCCTGTTTGTGTTTGGTTTTTTGACGGATTTATGAACAAAAAAAGAGCACCTAAGTGCTCAGAAAATCGTGATGATTTTTTTATGCTTCAGCTTTCCAAAGTCCGTGTAAGTTGCAAAATTCAAATACAACAACCGGTCCGTCTTCTAAGTCAAATTTTGCTTTTGGAGGATCTCCGGGTTTTAAGTTTGCAATTTGTATTTTTGCTCCTTGTTGTGCTGCAATAAATGTAATATAATGCGCTTCTTCCATTGGATGTTCGGTTGATCCGACTACTACTTCCAATTTGTTTCCATCTCTATTAAGTACTGGAACATGCTTTTCTACAGCTGCATCTACGGTATTTGCATTCAGTTCATTCATCGGTACACCACAGCATACCAATTCTCCGCCACCTTCTACTAAAAGTGCTACTACATTACCACATTCTTCACAGTGGAAAAATCTAATTTCTTTCATGTCTACCTCCTTATATTAGGCTATGCATATTCTATATACCCTTTATCAGGTAATATATTCATGTTAAATGATTGATAGCCATTATCAATTCCTGTATTCTAGGGAAGTAGTCCTTATTAGAGGTTATTTATTCCATATCCAAAAGAGACATTTGCCTATCGATTTGAGCTTCCAAAAATATGTGATTAATCTCATCCATCTTATAATATAGTTCGTATTTTTGACATGTGATTTCAAATATTTTTCTCAGTTCATGCGTTTTAGGACTTTCACAGTAGTATTTATTTCCAAAAGTCTTTTTGTAGATTTCACTAATCCCCGGAAAGTGAAGGTCTAATTTTTCATAATAGTAGTTCCTTTGATTGCCTCTGAGTGTAAGTCCAAAAGAAGGATAGATGAATTTAGCTCCTGCACTTTTTGAGGCTTTAACTACTTTTATAATATTATCCTCATTATCGCTTATAAAAGGTAGTGTTGGAATGAGTAAAACTCCGGTATTGATACCTGCAATATTGAGTTTTTCTATAGCTTTAAATCTTTCTGTAGGTCTAGAGGTATAAGGCTCTGTTTTTGAAGCCAGTATATCATCGGCAGTATTGATTGAAAATAAACAGAGTACCGGCTGAGTTTTGTTAATTTCTGTCAATATATCTATATCTCTAATTACAAGATTACTCTTCGTAGTAATTATGATTCCATGTTGATATTTTAGTATTAATTTAAGAGCCGCCTTGGTAAGCTCTTCTTCTTTTTCTACGGGATTATAGGGATCACTCATAGCTCCCATCCCTATTGTCAAGGATTTTCCTTTTTTCCTAAGCTCGTTTTCCAAGATTTCAATGGCATTTGTTTTCGCTTCTATTTCATCAAAGTTTATTATCCCATAGCACTGACTTCTACTGTCACAATATATACATCCATGACTGCAGCCTCTATAAAGGTTAATACCATAACCATAATTAAACCAGTATTTGCTCTTTTTTTGTCTAATCAGTATACTCTTGTATTCCCTTGGTCTATCCGCCATTTTATCACCATTATTAGAAAATATTTTTCTTACCTTTTTGTAATCTTTATAACACATTTCCTACATATATTTTATTTAAAATAGTCTTGTAATAAGGAAACACAAATAAATCTTAGGAGTGATGCCTTGTAAATAGAAACAATAAAATAGAAACAAAATAATAACTAACACAAAATAATGCTAACAACAAAATAAAATAAATATTTATAGTCGAGAAAATAAATACAAATCTTATTCCTCCTACCCGTCGTAATTGCGACCAATAAGAAATTGTTAAAATAGATATCGACTATGAGGAGCAGACTTCTGCTCCTCACATACTTACCCCATAGTGGATTTCCACGAGACTGCGAAAAAAAGTCTGTAAATATTGAATAGCTTCCTATGATTAGTTAAAATAAAA
>MTKW01011923.1_pt1 | contig 12018 bp, 8 predicted proteins | sample 1042761 | NCBI WGS metagenome assembly MTKW01 (sample SAMN06205366, study PRJNA360243) | anaerobic digester metagenome | biome: Wastewater treatment plant; feature: Anaerobic digester sludge; material: sludge; isolation source: anaerobic digester fed with sludge from wastewater treatment plant ...
TTTTTAGAACAAAAAAAGCACAGCTAGAAATTTTTTTTAGCTATGCTTTGTCAACAGTCTGATAAAACATTTATGTTTTATGTTAATAGGAAACAGAAAGGTAATAGTATTCTTAAAGAGTGAAGGAGGAGTGATTTCAAGTATTTTAAAAGAGAGAAAATCCAAAAGACAACAATCTGTCTAAATAATTATTAAAAGGAGGATATAAATGAAAAAAAGAATTATTGCAATAATACTTAGTGTTCTGATGCTTATGAATCCGGTTGTTTCATTGGCGATTGAGAATGGAAACAGTCAAATAACTCCAATGGAAGTGGAAGTTTTAGATGATTTTGTATTTGATAAAGAATCGCAAACTATAACCGGTTATAATGGATCTGAAACGGATATTGTTATTCCAAGTAATATTGATGGATTAGAAGTAAAAAATATAGGGGAGAAAGCATTTCAAAATATAAATCTTACTTCGGTTATTATACCTGAAGGGATTGAGAATATTGGAGAAGGAGCTTTTTTACAAAACTCTTTGATAGAGGTTGTTTTACCGGGCACTATTAAGAACGTCGGGAAAATGGCTTTTGCTGCTAACTCAACTCTTAAATCAATTCAATTAAATAATGGTTTGGAAAATATTGGAGAAGGAGCTTTTTTACGTAGTAATATTGAGGAAATAGAGATACCGGGTTCTGTAAAGAGGATAGAAAAGGTGGCTTTTTCCCGAAATGCTCAATTAAAAGTCGTTAAATTGAATGAGGGACTTGAATATATTGGACAACAGGCTTTTTCTTATGATACCAATTTAAGCGGGGAGCTTGTTATACCTTCGACTGTCCATACTATTATGACTACGGCTTTTTCAAAAACAGGTGTTACATCTTTAACCGTAGAAGGAGCTTCTGATTCTACTAAGATTCTCTTAAAATCAGGGTTATCGGACTCACTGTCAAAAATTGTATTTAAAGATCCTAAAAGAGATATTCAGATTAACTTTAATACCTTCGGCTGCACAGAAAAGACAAATAATATACATCTTGGTACATTAAATGTAAGTATAAATAATGTTGAGGATTTAAAAACCGCGGTTGAAGATGCTATAAAAGCAAGAGTAATAGGTACTTATATTAAAGGTAGTGATGAGCAGATAAAAGAATTCCCGATAATTTGGGATTATGCTAGTGCTGATTTTAGTAAATCTGAAATTGTGCTTACTGGACAGACTAAAAAATTGACAAACGAAGATTTTCCACCAATTGAAGGATATCAAACGCCACAGCCCGATAATTGTAAAGCTGTAAATATATTTCATTTGACGATTGTAAGGGAAGATGTTTCTCAAGAGCAATGGGAAGAGGCCGACTTCGTATACGATCAATTCGAATACAAAGGTAATATGCAAGTTCCGGTAATGAAGTGGGGAATCAAAAGTCTATCAGAATCAGGTGAGAAAAAGTTATTAAAAAATAAGAATCTGGTAATTCCTAAGACATTTATGACTGAAATTGATGGAGAAAACATAGAAAAACCTGTAGAAGGCATAATAAACGGTGCATTCTCCGGAGTTAAATTGGATTCTGTGGTATTTCCTGAAACAAAGGGAGAATACGACTTTATTATCGAGCATTCCGCTTTTAATAACTCAGGATTAAAAACCATCAAGCTTAATGAAGGCGTTAAGGCGATAGGATCATCCGCGTTTCATGGCAATGAATTAGAGTCTGTATATATTCCGTCGACTGTACTAACCATAGGAAACTCGGCATTTCAAAGGAATAAAATATCTTCACTTGAATTTAATGATGATGTTCAAAAAATACAAATCGATAACTATTCATTTTCAAACAATCAGATTAAAGAAGTAAATCTACCATACTCGATATTTAAATTTCTAAAATACGTATTCAAAGCTAATCCAGGTATGGAACTGCTTAACGAGTCGGAATTAGATGAAAATGATCCTGTAGGAACTGGAGTTGTATATCTATATACCAGAAATAAAGCACATCTTGGTACTGAAACATATATAGCACTTAGTCCATATCACAAGATTATAAATGTTTCAGAAGGCATAGATAGAGAGAAATTATGGAAAGCTATTGAAACTGCAAATGTCATTGATCCTAATGACTATAAGGAAGAAGATTTCGATGAGTTTATGACTGTAATAAATGAATCTAAATCGGTATTTAGAGATTCGGACTCCTCACAAGAAGAGATAGATATTGCGACAGAGAATACGATAGAGGCAATTGCAAAATTAAGAGCTTCAAGTGCTGATAAAACTAAGCTTAGAGATTTGATAAAAAAGGCTGAGGAATTAGTTGAAGAACTATTTGAAGCAGAAGGATTTAATGTTATGAAACAAGCTTTAAATTATGCGAAAAATGTTTCAAAGGATAAAAATGCAAGTGCTGCTGAAGTTGAAGATGCCTATAAGGCACTGAAAAAAGCAATTGATAATCTAGTAATCTCAGAGAATGCGTATTTTACAGTTAACGACTTTTTATATGAGGGTAACAAAATCACAGGCTTTTCTGAATCAGGAAAAGAAAAGTTTAAAGTAAATAAAGATGTCTATCTACCTGATGAAAGCTTGGATGGGACTGTAATTGAAGTGATAGGAGAAAGTGCTTTTAAAATGCCGGATTCGGAAGTTGAGTTCGGAACGGACATTGTTAAATCACCAAATGGTATTAAGAGCCTTAGACTACCAAGTAATCTAAAGGGGATTGAGATAGACGCATTTAGGGTTAATAATTTAGGAAGTATAGACCTGCCAAAGTCTGTAGAATATATCGGTGATATGGCATTTAACGGAAACCAACTTACGGAAATACTAATACCTGACAGCGTTAAGGAACTAGGACTTGGGGCTTTTTCATTGAATTTACTAAAAAAGGTCATATTATCCAAGAATTTAACTGAAATAGCTGATGGAGCATTTTCTAGAAATATTCATTTAAAGAATATAGACTTACATGAAGGATTAACGGTAATAGGAGCTTCATCTTTTATGGGCGCTCCACTGACAGAACTCCATATACCTTCCAGTGTAACAGAGATAAAATCAAGAGCATTCAGTTCGCATAGACTTGAAAAATTGAAGGTACCGGGGACCGTAAAGACTATTGGAAACTATGCTTTTGAACAAAATACTAAATTCAGAACATTGACTGAGGTTGACTTGAGAAATGGTATAGAAGAGATAGGAAACTATGCTTTTAGAAACGGATTGATTATCCAGACAGAACTTCCAAAATCACTAATTAAAATAGGTAACTATTCATTTAGGGGTAATCAAGATAGTAATAAAAATGAAGTAATAGTAAAACTCTATACCTCAAATGAAGATCATCTTAGTTTTAATAATGATAATTCTCTAAAAGCGCAAGAAGTAATCTACGACCCAAATGTACTTGATAAAAACCTATTGGATGAATTAGGGATTATACTGGAGAAAGCTAAGCTGATAGATAAGAACAAATACACAGCTAAATCGTATCAAGCTTTAAATAATGCAATAAATAAAGCAAATCAAATCTTGGCAGAAAAAACAACTGATGATGAGATAAAAGCTGTAATAAACAGTATTAGTGATGCTATAAGTAAATTAGTCGAAAAACCAAAACCTAAACCATCAAAACCTCATACACCTACTGATTCATCAAAGGATATAGAGGGAGAAGATAAGGACCTAGGTTTTAATGCAAAGATCACTCAAATTGCCGGTGAGAACCGATATAAAACGGCAATTGAAATTAGTTCTAAGAGATTTAACAAAGCTGAGAATATTATACTGGTTTCAGGAAAGGACTTTGCAGATGCGTTAACAGCCCAGCCTTTAACTCAAGTTTATAATGGACCATTATTACTGAGTTCTAAAGGAGATGTTCAGGAAGATATATTAGCGGAGATAAAAAGACTCAGTGCAAAAAATATAATCGTAGTAGGTGGAACTAATTCGGTTACAGAGGAAGAATTAGAAAGCTATGATATGGGCATTAAAAGAATAGCAGGTATCGATAGATATGAAACAGCTGAAAATGTTGCGAGATTAATTCTAGAGAACTTAGGCAATAAAGGCAAGGTAATAATAGCCGATGGTAGAAATTATCCTGATGCACTTAGTATTGCACCATATGCAACTAAGGAAGGGATACCGATCCTACTTTCAAAAGGGAATGTTCTATCAGAAGGACAGAGAAGAGTAATCGAAGAATACGGAATAAAAGAAGCTATAATTGTTGGCGGAATAAATTCAGTAGGTAATNNTTATTTGAAAAGACAACTAGAATTGCAGGAACAGATAGATATGAAACGGCAGCCAAGATTGCTGGAACGTATTTTGCTGATTCCAAAGAAGTCTTTATAGCAAGTGGAGAGAATTATCCTGACGCATTGGTGGTAAGTTATTATGCTTCATATAAGAATGCACCAATTTTACTTTCTTTAAAAGATTATGTACCAATAGCAACTAAAAATTATATTGTGGATATGTATATTCAAAATTTAATAATAGTTGGAGGACAAGATACAATCAATAGTAAAATATATCAATAATATACTTAGGATTGTAAAAATAGAATTTAATTAAATGTTTTAATTCTAAAAACTAATGCCCTTTAGTTCTATGCCTGTTATGGCAATAGAACTTTAAAAGGTCAGAAAGCAGAATCAAATCATAAATGAAGTAAAATAAATAAAAAAGGTGCTGAATTGGTCATATATTGTCCAATACAGTACCTTTTTAGTTGATTATGAAGTTAGAAATTTTTTGTTAATATATCTACGATTGCATGACAAGTATACCCATTTCTACCGGTTACTGTTTCAGAGTTGAAAAGTGAACTTAGGACGCTTTCGTATACTGACTCGCTGACTGCTTGAAAAACTATATCGATTAAATCATCACTGATTCTTTTTATGTCGATTATTTCCTTTGTTTCATGTGGGATGGTGTTCGCAGTAGAAAAAGAAATAACGAGTTCACCACTTCCATTAGACACAAAGGAACCAGTCTTGCAAAGACCTACAACTGCTCTTTTTGAAATTCTAATTAATTGCCTTTCATTTAATGGAACATCAGTTGCAATAATGACTATTACAGAACCTTTATCGGGTTCGTTAAGATTGTGGTACGGGTATTTTTCTGGTAAATTCTGACCGTTAATTACGAGATCTTCATATCTTCCGTGATTAGTAAGGACTAATGTTCCTAGTGTATATTCATTGTCACCGATTTCAAAAACTCTAGAAGATGAACCGATACCACCCTTTAATCCATGACATCTCATACCACGTCCGGCGCCTACAGAACCTTCGTCAAAAACTTTCTTTGAATTTTCTATAGCCTCAAAGACATTAGAATTTTTTATGCTAAGACTTCTTATATTATTCAGTTTCATATCATTACATTCACAAACTACAGGATTAACAGTGCCCGTTGTTTCACCGATTGAAGGGTTTTGTTCTAACATGTATTCTACCAAAGCAGATGCTGCTGTCCCAACGCTTAGAGTATTAGTTAGAATTATCGGTGTTTCGAGAGTTCCAAGTTCATTAATTTGCATTAGGCCAATACTTTTTCCAAAGCCATTTATTACGTGAGTTGCTGCCAATAGTTTCTTTTCAAATATACTTTCTCCATGAGGAATGATTGCGGTCACTCCCGTTTGAATATCATCTGATGTAATTGTAGAATGTCCGACCTTTATACCATTCACATCAGAGATAAGGTTTAGACTACCATGTCTAAGCTTTCCTGTATCTATATTCAGTTCTCTACTAAGTCCCATAATATGCCCCTTTTTATCAGAATAATTAAGATTTTTCTTTTATCTTATTTGAATTATAGCATATTTAGCATTTTTATAAGTCCTAAATTAGAGTTGCTAAGTTTTATGTTTAAATAATCTAATTTTAAATTCTCGTAAAAATTTAGTTAATGTCGAGGGGAATTTATAATAAGTTAAAATAATTTTAATAATGAATAATGTACTATACATCAAGAAAACTAAATATTTGGGGAGGAAACTTAAAAAAGATTACAATTCAATCTACAACATTACAATTTTGTGATATAATCATAGGGTATTTTATGATAGTATAGTAGGTGAAGAATTGTTTTTCGCAAAATATATATATAGAATGAGATTATTTAATTCAAACTCTTTAAAAGATAAGAGGAGCTTCAGGAGCAGTATTATAAAAAAGATTCAGAATAGATATAATATTGCAATAGCTGAAGTGGGAGACCAAGAAGTACATAATAGTCTCTTGTTGGCATGTGCAAATGTAAGTTATGATCAGGTAAATTTAGAGAAAACATATTATTCGATACTGGATTTTATAGAAACATATGACCTGGAAGTATATGAAACGGATTATTTGGAGTATTGATTATAGATGAAAAGAAAATTAAAGAAAGCTGAAGTAAGTATTGCACTTAAGATTTTAAGTGAATTATATCCTGATGCAAAAGCGGAACTCAATTACACAACGGAACTGGATTTGCTCGTGGCAACAATTCTATCCGCTCAATGTACGGATGTAAGAGTCAATAAAGTAACTGAGGAACTATTTAAAAAATGCAGAACTCCTCAAGATTATATTGCCATGGGCGAAGAAAAGCTAGGAGAAGAAATAAAGAGTTGCGGCTTCTATAATACAAAGAGCAAGAATATAATAGGAGCATGCATGAAGATTATTAGTGAATATGGAGGGGAAGTACCCAATACCATTGAAAAGTTGATGACACTTCCTGGGGTCGGAAGGAAAACTGCAAATGTCGTAGCTTCTAATGTATTTGGAATACAGGCGATTGCCGTAGATACCCATGTTTTTAGAGTTTCTAATAGAATCGGTTTAGTAGCGGCAAGTAATGTTGAAAAAACTGAAGAAGGCTTGATGAAAGTCGTCCCTCATGACGAATGGACTGTAACGCATCATAGGCTTATTTTTCATGGAAGAAGAGTTTGTAAGGCAAGAAATCCACTTTGTGGTGAATGCAGATTAAATGAGATTTGTATAGATTATCGTTTTAGGAGGAAATGATGAGGGGTAGAGTTAATAAAATAACCGGAATATCAGCATTGGTTTTAGTAATGACCATGTTTATAACCGGATGTGCCGGGGCATTGGGAGCTCAATCGGCACAAAGTAGAATGAGTGATTCTCAATTGTTGAATTCACTGGCTTTTTATGAAGGGGTAAGCATAGATGGTAAAGATTTCAGTGGAAAAGCAAGACTTGTTGCTGTTGAAGAATTGAAAGCTGAAAAAGAACCTGCACTGGATTCATCTAAAATAAAGTTTAATTATAATGATAAATCATTTGAGTATAGTTTGAGAGAGCTTGGTTTTTATTATGACTATGATGGAGCTACCAAGAAAGCTTTCAATTATGGTAGAGAGGGTAGCGATGAACAAAAGCTTGAATTGATTAAAGATTTGACTAAAAATCCTGTAAATATTGAGCTTGAAATGTTACAAGACAATGAGAAGTTAAATGCTGTAATAGATGCTATTCATAATGAAATTAAAATAGATGCCGTTGATGGTGGATACAGTTATGATTCCGAGTCCGGTAAGGTTCTTGCCAAAAAAGGCGAACCCGGACTTGGTGTTGACAGAGAAAAGATCAGTGGTATGATTCTTAGCTCTTCAAAGTCTTTGGAAGGGATAACTATTCCTACAAGCCCAATTGAAGTTAACCCGCATCACGAAGAATTAGCAGCAAGGGTAAATGGAGTTATTGGATCTGCGTCATCTACTTATAACCCTTGGTTCTGGGAGAGAGTTACCAATATTGAAGTGTCTACCGATGCTTTAAATGGAATAGTCGTTGCTCCGGGAGAAACTTTCAGTGTTAACAACTGTATAGGAGATACCACCTATGATAAGGGATATCAAAAGTCTATTGTTATAGTTGGAACTAAAGAAGTACCCGGTATGGGAGGAGGAGTATGTCAAACCTCTACTACACTATACCAAGCTGTCCTTAAAGCTGATTTAGAAATTGTAGAAAGACAGTCTCATACTTTGAACCTAAGTTATTATGATGGTGGACTCGATGCTGCCATCGAATATGGATTGGCTGACTTGGTATTTAGAAATAATTATGATTTTCCAATATTAATAAAAGGATATTATTCAGAAGGTCAGGTTAATTTTGAAATTTGGGGAGACACTAATGTTAAGAACTACGAAGTCAGCTTGATTTCAGAATGGCAATATAGCATTCCATACAGTACTGAATATGTTCATGACGATTCATTAGCACCTGGGACAACCAAAACTAAAACAGCAGGAGTTACCGGTTCATACTATGAAGCATATCGTAAAAATGAAACAACAGGAGATGTTGAGCATATTGGAGGAACTTACTATCCTGCAGTAAATGAGGTTATATTAAAGGGACCTGATGCACCGGCATCAACGCCGGAACCTGCAGAATCTGAACCTGCACCAGCTCCGGAACCTGAACCTGTACCTGAAGAGCCTTCAGAAACATCGGAATCGTCAGATAATGAATAAAGAGAGTTTAGGCTCTCTTTTTTTGGTATAAATATCAGTTGAAATAGCTATCTTATTGGAGAAGTTATCTTGTAAATATTTATAAAATATGTTAGGATTTAACTATAGAAATTCATTTTTCAAGGGGGAAACAATGAAAAAGTACGGAAAGATGAATTATGTGTTCATCATTGTGTTAGCTATTGTATTAATAGGGACCGGATGCTTTCCCATACAAGCAATTCCAAATGGAACAAATGCAGCAGTAGCATCAGCTGAAAAGTTAAAGCAAAGTGATTTAAATGAATGGCAATTATTACATTCGCTTAATATTTACGAAGGTGTAACTATTAATGGACAGGATGTTTCAAATAACAATAGATTAAATGTCATTGAATTACTAAAGGAAGAAAATGATTCAAAATTAGACAGTACAATTCTTGAATTTGAGTTTGAGGATTTTAAATATTCTTTTTCATTAAGAGAACTTGGCTATGATTTTGATTACGATAAAGCTGCCAGTGAAGCTTTTAAAAATGGAAGAGGGATTAATGATGAACAAGAGCGATTAGCAAAGATAAAAGAACTTAAAGAAAATCCTGTCAATATTGAAATGAAATATACTACCAATCCTGAACTATTCAATGAAAAAATGGAACAAATATATAATGACATATATATTGAAGTAGTAAACGGAAAGTTTGAGTATGATGCTGAAAATGAGAAAGTAGTAGCCAAGGAAGGTAAAGACGGTCGAGAGGTAGATCGTGAAGCTTTGGCCAAAAGTATAAATGAAAAACTTAATACCGGAGGGAAAATAGAAATTCCTGTTGCCGCCATCAAGGTGGATCCAGCATATATTGCTAAAGCCGATAGGGTCAATGGTGTAATCGGTGCAGCAGAATCATATTTTAATGGTCATTATTGGACAAGAGCGAAAAATGTTGAAGTATCGACAAAGTATATGAACGGCGTCGTTGTTGGACCCGGTGAGACTTTCAGTGTCAACAATTATTTGGGCGATACAACTCCTGACAAAGGATATGAACTTGCTGTTGTAATAGTTGGAGATGAAGAAGTTCCTGGATATGGTGGTGGAGTATGTCAAACATCTACTGCATTGTATCAAGCAGTGCTTAGAGCTGATTTGCAAATAGTAAATCGTTCCGGTCATACTATGATTATGCCTTATTCAGCTGGGGGATTAGATGCTACTGTCGATTATGGGTTGGCAGATTTTGCTTTTAGAAACCAATATGATTTCCCGATTTTAATAAAAACTTATCATGAGTTTGGAAGAATATATTTTGAAGTTTGGGGAGATACTACTGTTAAAAACTACGATGTAAGTATTTATAGCGAGTATTTATATTCAATACCATATAGCACCAATTATATATATGACAGTACTTTGGAACCGGGTCAAGAAGTTGTGAAAAAAGAAGGAGTCACAGGTTCAGCATATGCTGCTTATAGACGAAACGAAGCTACAGGTAATGTTGAGGAATTGGGTATAACGGTATATCCTTCTATTAATAAAGTTGTAAGAAGAAATCAATAAATATAGAATTGGAGAATTCATGAAAATAAAAGCTTTTGCAACAGATCTAGACGGAACATTATTATACAAAAATGAAATCTCACAATCGAATTTAAAGGCTATCGAGACTCTTATGAAAAACGGAGTGATACCTATATTTGTAACGGGCAGAATATATACTTCAGCTCTTTACTATGTAAAAAAACATGGTTTAAACATACCCATTATTGGATGCAATGGGGCTGTGGTAGCGAATGTCGAGGGTGAAATTATAAGTTATAATCCGATTGAAGATGAAGTCAGTTTGAAGATTGCTGAATTATGTGATAAAAATAATTTATACTATCATTTTTATGATTTAAATACTTTTTACTCTAGAGTTATGAGAACAAACAGAATAAGACATTTGACCAGGAGCATGGATGAGGACATTTCATTTCAAGTTGATATGATGTTTTCGGATAATGCAATTTATAGGGCAATTGAAAGAGGAGAAGGCATTACAAAATTCGTCATAAATGTTTCCGAAGATAAAGTGGAAGAACTCTTTAGCAGTTTGGATTTAAGTAAAATAGAGATAACTAAATCCGGACCATATTCAATAGAGATAATGAAGTCAGGCATTACTAAATATAAAGGGCTAGAAATATTGGCAGATTATTATGATTTAAATGTAAATCAGATTGCGGCAATTGGTGATTACGACAATGACATACCAATGATTGAAAATGCCGGTTATGGAATTGCCATGGAAAATGCTCTTGATAGTGTAAAAGAACATGCCGATTACATCACTATTAACAATGCAGAAGATGGAATCGCTGCGGCAATAAAACACTTATATGAAGAGGATTTAATATGATAAATATATGTTTATATCAACCGGAGATGCCTTCCAATACGGGGAATATTGGAAGAACTTGCTTATTGACCGGTTCCAGGCTACATTTAATAAGACCATATGCTTTTAAACTGGATGATAAATCACTAAAAAGAGCGGGTATGGATTATTGGAAAGATATTGATTTGGTAATCCATGACAGTTATGAAGAATTTCGTAAATACACTGAGGGTAAGAGGGTTTTTTATTCAACTACAAAAGCCAGCAATTACTATAATCAAGTTAAATTTGAAGACGGAGATTATATAGTTTTTGGTTGTGAATCAAGCGGTTTACCTAAAGAGATATTGAATTCCGGAGATGGAGAGTGTATTAAGATACCCATGATAAATACGACGGATAGAAGTTTAAATCTTGCAAATTCAGCAAATATAATACTATTTGAAGCATTAAGACAGCTTGATTTTCCCGGCATGGATTGATATAGTTAATATAAGGATATTTATATATTAGTAACGGAAACGATGAGGTTTTGGTAACATCCATTATAAAACATAGGATTTTGAAAATATGCTTATATTATCCCATGAGATTTTTACAAGTGATTTACTAAATGTTTTCTTAATTTTAAAATATTTAAAGTAGACTCATTAATCAACATTATACTGTATACATGGTATCGCCGATTACTTACAGATTAAGTAATGTATTTCATATAAATACAGTCAATACTTTACAATTTCTGTAAATAGAGGTATAATGAATGACGTACGATAAGATTATGACATGACGATGTGCACCAGGACTTTACTGTGCGACAGTGAAGTAGGAAGATACAATATTATCGTCATTTATAACAAAAAATGTTAAAAAACGCTGAGATAGGGTATAATAATAAGTAGAAGTATGAGGTTATAGAATAAACTATGGAGGCGTTTAATGATATATGATATGATTATTATAGGAGCTGCACCGGCTGGATTAACTGCAGCTCTTTATGGAGCCAGGCAGGGAAGCAGTGTACTGGTAATTGAGAAGGACACACCCGGTGGGCAAGCAGCCAGTACTAATCTAATAGAAAATTATCCGGGATCTGTTGAAGGTATTACCGGTCCTCAATTAGTTGA
>MTKW01021293.1_pt1 | contig 12018 bp, 13 predicted proteins | sample 1042761 | NCBI WGS metagenome assembly MTKW01 (sample SAMN06205366, study PRJNA360243) | anaerobic digester metagenome | biome: Wastewater treatment plant; feature: Anaerobic digester sludge; material: sludge; isolation source: anaerobic digester fed with sludge from wastewater treatment plant ...
GTCGAGTTTGCCGGACCTTGTTTTTTATGTTAGAATAAATCTGCTTTAGTTTCTGAGCGGGGGTGCCTTGATGCTGGAAAAAATACTGACCGCACTTTACATTCTTGTCTGTCTGGGCTTGATTGTCACAGTACTGCTTCAATCGGGACGCAGCGCCAGCCTTGGCGTTATNNCTGGCGATAGCTTTTATGCTTTTCACAATTGTGTTGACAGTTTTGCGGTAAGCTGAGGCTGTTATGGTGGGCAGAACCCGGTCTGCCCTGCTGCTTTGACAACAAGACGCCGGCGCTTCCCGATGTATTTCGGATCAGGGAACAGTTGCAAGCCGGCACTTCTGCGGGGCGGAGGTTTTTCTTCGCTCCTTTTATTTTGCCGTGGCAAAGGGTATAATGTAAACAAGCCTGTAAATGGTAAAAATTTGGAGGAGAAACAGATGGAACGTGAGGAAGCAATGGGGTTGGTAAAGGAAGAGGTCAAGACAAAAAACTTGATCAAGCATATGCTGGCTGTGGAGGCGGTAATGCGCCGCCTTGCCGGGGAGTTGGGCCAGGATGAAGAGTTATGGGCGCTGGCGGGCCTGTTGCATGATCTTGATTACGACAAGACTGTAGACTGTCCGGAGCAGCATGGATTGCTTGGGGCACAGATTCTGGAGGAGAAGGGGCTGCCTGCCGAGCTGATCCAGGCGGTAAAGGCGCACAACGAAATGCTGGGGGTGGAGCGGCAAAGCTTGCTTGATAAGGCTCTCTATGCTGCGGATCCAGTTACCGGGCTGCTGGTGGCAGCAGCCCTGATCCACCCGCAAAAAAAATTGGCGGCTGTTGATCTTGATTTTGTATTGAACCGCTTTAAAGAGAAAAGCTTTGCCCGCGGAGCGGATCGGGATCAGATTGAAACATGCAGCGAGCTGAACCTTTCCCTGGAAAAGTTCATTGCCCTGAGCCTGGAAGCAATGCAGACAATTGCCGCAGAGTTGGGGTTGTAGTTTCACAGGATGGAAATTAAAAAGAAAAAGGACGCATTGACTGGGCGTGCGAAATGCCTTACCGGGGTTTTGCAGGGAAACCGACGGGGCTACGCCTTTCTCAGGCCTGATTCAGGAGAAGAAGATATTTTTATCAACCCATCCGCCCTCAATGGCGCTGTTCACGGAGACAGGGTGACAGTTCGCCTTATTTCCAGCAGCCGGCGCCGCCGCAGGCCCGAAGGGGAAGTGGTAGAGATTTTGAAACGCGGCTGCGAACGTCTCATCGGTACGCTGGAGCGGAAGGGCAAAAATTATTATGTTATCCCCGATGATAACCGCCTTGGACGGTCGGTAGCTCTTTCGCGAAATTTGAAAGAGGCCCGCCGCGGTGAAAAGGTCATGGTAAAGGTGGATTCCTGGCAGAAGGGAAACCGGCTCACCCGCGGCCATCTCGTGGAGCGGATCGGGATGCCGGGAGAAGCGGGAACCGAGGAGTTCCTCTTTGATCATCAATACAAGCTGCCGGGCCCCTTTCCACCCCGGGTTTTAAAAGAACTGGACACCCTTCCCTCGGAAGAGGCGGTTCCGCTCATTGCTTCCGAGGCGAAACGCCCTGACTTGCGCGGCCTACCCATGATCACTATTGACGGGGCGGACGCCAAAGACTTTGATGATGCTGTTTCCCTGGAGATGCTCCCGAAGGGCGGTTACCGCCTGGGGGTGCACATTGCCGATGTTTCATATTATGTCCGCGAAGGTAAAGCCATTGATCGGGAGGCGCTGGAAAGGGGTACCAGCATTTATCTGATCAACCGGGCGGTGCACATGCTGCCGCCGCTTCTCTCTGAGGAGCTCTGCAGCTTGAAAGAGGGGGCGGACCGGCTGGCGGTAAGTGTATCCATGGACCTTTCCCCTGCGGGTGATTTACAGTGCTACAGTATTTCCCCCAGCCTGGTGCGGGTGGCGCGGCGGCTGACTTATCCCCAGGTTGAGGCCCACCTCACCGGCGAAGCAAGAATAGGGGGCCGCGGTGGGATATCCGGCAAGATGCTGGATCAGATGGACCGCCTTGCAGCGCTGCTGCGTCAGAAACGTTTTCAGCGGGGCGCCCTTGACCTCGACATTCCGGAGCCGCAGTTTATTCTTGATGAGGCGGGGCATGTTACGGGAGTGGAGCGGCGCCGGGCGGGGCGCTCCGAATCGCTTATCGAAGAGTTCATGATTCTTGCCAATGAGGTTGTAGCCGTTCATTTTGCCGAAAAGGGCCTTCCCCTGATCTACCGGGTTCATGCCCGGCCGGTCCAGGAAAAGCTGGCCTCCCTGCGGGAAACACTTTTACTGCTTGGTGATAGAACTGCTGCCGAACTGCGCGAGTTCAAGCCGCACCATCTGAAGATGCTTCTGGAAAGATCGCGCGGCAAAGAGGCGGAGGTTTTGATTCGCTACCTGGTGCTGCGCTCGCTGCCACAGGCCCGCTACAGTGTTGTCAATGAGGGACATTTTGGACTGGCTTNNTGGTCCACCGCTTATTGAAAGAATCGCTGGCTCCGGGGGGGATTGCCGGTAAGCGACTCGCCGTCCTGGAAGCGCGCCTGCCTGAAATTGCCGTACATGCTTCGGATAGGGAGAGGGAGGCGATGGAGGCGGAAAGAGCCTGCGAGGATGTCAAAAAGGCTCAGTTCATGGAGGGAAAGCTCGGGGAATCCTTTCCGGGGCTCATCAATGGTGTGACAAACTTCGGCCTTTTCGTTGAGCTGGAAAATACCGTTGAGGGGATGATCCCCCTTAGCGATCTTGACGATGATTACTATGTTTACAGGCAGGAGGCGGCTGGCGTTATCGGTGAACGCCGGCGCAGGGTTTTCCGACTTGGCGATCCGATCCGGATCAGGGTTATCCGTGTGGACAGCTCTCTGGGAAAGATCACTTTTGCCCTGGACAGCGAAGATAGATGAGGGGTATTGCTGCAGTTAAACAATATCAGGAGGTGGTGTTGGAGATGGAGCTGTATGAGGCTCTGGAGGGCAGGCGCAGCATTCGCAAGTATACTGCAGATCCGGTTCCGAACGAGGCGCTGCAAAAAATGTTGAATGCCGCCCGGATCGCTCCTTCATGGAGCAACAAGCAGTGCTGGCATTTTATCGTTGTGCGCGAGCAATCCCGCAAGGAGAAGCTGGCAGAATCACTTCCAGCAGAGAACCCCTGCAAAAAGGCAGTTGCAGCGGCTCCGGTAGTCATTGTCCTTTGCGCCGATCCGCGGGCTTCGGGACACCAGGATGGCAAGGATTATTACCTTCTTGATGCGGGGCTGGCCATGCAGCAGTTTATGCTGGCAGCTTACGCCGAGGGCTTTGGCACCTGTTGGGTGGCATGGTTCGATGAAAGTAAAGCCCGTACGGCTTGCTCTATTCCCGAGCCCCATCGTGCTGTAGCCCTGACACCTTTGGGTTTTCCGGCCCGCCGACCCTCTCCGCGGCCGCGCAAAGAACTGGAGGAGATCGTTTTTGGCGAAGAATGGGGCGGCAAATTATCCGAATAGTTTGACCTGCACGCTGCCAGTTGAATACAGCTTGTTTCAGGGGTGACCCTGGTTCGCCTGCTTCGTNNAAGTGGCGCATGGTGCATTTCAAATTTTGGGGGTTCCATCTATTGCCCCGGTGTATTTCTTCCAATCTCCAGCATTTTACCTCCAACCTCTGTTCAGCCAGGCATGTGCCGCTTTCCACATTTCTCCCAGAAAAAGGGGCGTCACTGAAAGGGCGGCCACATAGAACCATCCCTCGGTGTCCAGCGGAACCACATGGAAAATAGTGGCGGCGGGGGGTATCAGAAGAATGGCCAGTTGAAGCAGAGCCGAGAGAAATACCGCTCCCAGCAGCTGCCGGTTGGCAAAAAATACCTTTCCCACAACAGAGTGTTGCAGTGAACGAAAATTGAAAACGTGCACCAGCTGGCACAGAGCAAGAGTGGCAAAGGCCATGGTTTGTCCTTTTTCCACAGAATCTGCCCCTCCGATCCGAAATGCCGTCAGTGTGATTACACTGATGAGCAGACCGAAAACAACCAGTGTACGGATGGATTGAGGATCAAAAAGACCTTTTTTGGGGTTGCGCGGCGGGCGGTGCATGGTATCGCTTTCCCGCGGATCAACCCCCAGGGCCAGGGCCGGCAGCGTATCGGTAATCAAATTGACCCANNAAAAATCGTGAATATCTCACCCGCATTGCAGGAGAGGAGAAAATAGATTGCTTTTTTGATGTTGTCATAGATTACCCGGCCCTCTTCTACGGCATGCATGATGGTGGCAAAATTATCGTCGGCCAGAATCATCTCCGCTGCCTCCCTGGCTACGGCGGTGCCGCTGCGGCCCATGGCTGTTCCGATATCGGCCTGTTTTAAAGCCGGTGCATCGTTAACACCGTCGCCGGTCATGGCGGTGATTTCCCCTTTTGCCCTCAGGGCTCTGACAATGCGCACTTTGTGCTCAGGTGCCACCCGAGCAAAAACCTGTAGTTCACCGATCCTATCAGCAAGATCTTCATCGCTGATCCGCTCCATTTCCAGGCCGTCGATAATTTCATCTTTACCGGAGGCTATCCCCAGTTCCATGGCAATGGCCAATGCTGTTCCTGCATGGTCGCCGGTGATCATTTTAACGTTGATGCCTGCTTCATGGCAGCTTTTGATCGCTTCTTTAGCTTCTGGGCGGGGTGGATCGATCATCCCCATGAACCCGGCGAATATCAGCTCCTGTTCGGCTTCTTCCGCCTGCAGATCAGCATAACCGGGCAGCGGCCGAAAGGCGAAGCCCAGCACGCGCAAGGCCTCCCCGGCCATCCTGCGGTTGATGGCAAGCAGTTCGGTTTTTTTAGAGCCATCCATTTTCGCGAGCCCTGCAGGAGTCAACCGATAGCTGCAGCGTTCCAGGATCAGGTCCGGAGCCCCTTTTGTCAGCAGCCATATTCTATTGTTCTTGAACTCTCCCCAGGGCAGATCGAGTTCACCGGAGTGCACAGTGCTCATCAACATGCGCATTGAATCGAAGGGGAATTCAAGGAGGCGCGGCATCGCCGCCAGCACTTCCCCGCGATCCAGGCCGCCCTTCATTGCGGCCACAATGAGAGCACCCTCGGTGGGATCGCCTACTACCCTGATCCGCCCTTCCTCCTCAACGAGGGAAGCGTCATTGTTCAGCAGGGCGATGGTGAGAAGCAGGCGCAGTCGAAAATCCTGCCGGGGATCAACGGTCCGGCCATCAAGTGTAAATTCTCCCTTACTTGCATAGCCCTCACCGGAGATCTTGATGGTTTTGCCGCCGTAATCTATTTTGCGGACAGTCATTTCATTTTGGGTCAGTGTGCCTGTCTTGTCCGAACAGATGACTGTGGCTGCGCCAAGCGTCTCGACTGCCGGCAGTTTTCGGATAATGGCTTGCCTGCCGGCCATGCGCTGCACGCCCAGGGCCAGGACTATGGTAATTATTGCCGGCAACCCCTCAGGGATGGCCGCTACAGCCAGACTTACAGATGTCAGAAACATGGGCAGGATATCATGCTTGCGCAGCACCCCAAGTAAGAAAATAAGGATACAAAGGATAATGGTCAGCAACCCCAGACGCCGCCCGAAACGATCCATATTCTTTTGCAGCGGGGTCTTCTGCATGGGTGCGGCCTGAATCATTCCGGCGATGTGACCGATTTCAGTGTTCATTCCTGTGGCGGTAACCAGGGCCCGTCCCCGTCCCCCCGTTGCAATAGTTCCCATATGGACCATGTTTTTCTGATCTGCCAGCGGCAATGTGCCCGCGGGGATAAAATCAGCTTCTTTTTCCACGGAGACTGATTCGCCGGTCAAGGCCGATTCATCCACACCCAGTCCGGCTGTTTCTACAAGCCGGGCATCGGCCGGAATGTAGTCCCCCGCTTCCAGCAAAATCAAGTCCCCGGGTACCAGTTCCCTGGCAGGAATCTCGAAAATGGTCCCGTCCCTGACTGTTTTTGCGCTGGGCGCACTCAAGGTTCTAAGCGCTGCCAGTGACTTCTCGGCCTTGTATTCCTGGATCACCCCAAGCAGGGCATTCAGCAGTACAACAGCCATGATCACAATAGCGTCTGTTGTTTCTCTGATAGCCATAGAGACTGCTGCTGCGGCCAACAGAAGCAGAACCAGGAATTCCTTGAACTGGCTGAGAAACATTCCCCAGACCGTTGCACTCTTTTTTTCCTTTAACTCGTTGAAACCGTACTGGTTCTGCCTCTGCTCTACTTGTGCCGAGGTCAGACCCCGGTTGCAATCTGATTCCAGCGCTGTTGCAACAGCTTCCGCGTTGAGATCAGGCCACTTCCTTTCCATGGCTGCCCCCCCTATTAAATTAACCTTCCAGAGCAACAAAAAACCTTTAACATGAAAAATGTTAAAGGTCTGGCTGCTTGCGACGGGCAAGAGATGGACCAGGTATCTCTACCGGGATTGTTGATCCATCTGACAGGATGAACCTGCCAGTTACTCCCCTTCGTCCTGATTATAACTGTCGGTCAAGCCCCGGTCAAGCTGCATCACAACCATCATTGCTTTGATCTTGAACGTCCCCTCCGACTTTTCTTTTCGTTAATGCTGGCAAAGCGAAGGATCACGAATGAACTGCCCGGGAACCACCTACATGCTGAACCCCAACCAGACGCCGTAGATAATCCCCATCTGGCCGAGAACGTACGTTAGCCAGATCCAGAGATGAGGTCTTTTCAGCGCCACTCTGCCGATATCGGTGATCCCGATAATTGTATCGGAGAGGTAAAAGAGGAGGGCTCCTGGCAAAATTGTCCACCACCAGCCGCCCAATTCCAGGCCCACTGCAAAGGTGAAAGAGGTCATGGCACCGATTAGGAAGGCATAGATAAGGGAACCTGCGTTCAAGGCATGCATCTTTTCAGGGTTGTAAATAAATAGCCGCCAAAAGATTGTGGTAACCAGCCAGACTGCGGCCAGGACAATCCAGAAGTAGGCTGAAAACAGGGCGCCGGTCTCTTTAACCAGGATAAAGAAAGCGAAGATATAGAGACAGTGTGCCGCTCCGAAGGCGCTCATTCCTCCTATCAGCGGCACCGGCAATGATATTACTCCGGCGTTAAACATATCACCAAAAAAAGAAAGAATCATACCCAGAAGAATAAAATAGGCGGCGGTGCTTCTCAGTGACAGAGCTATCAGAAGGGCTGCCACAACCAGGGAGGTGCTGAGAATAACCCTTGCTGATAGTGGGAGATGAATATTCCTGGGATCACCGGATACGATTTGTGAGCCCTTTTCCAGGCCCCACCCCAGCAGCACCAATTGCCCCAATGCCAAAACTGACAACGCAACAGGAATAATAATAACCTCCCTTTGTTGTGAATAATTATTAATTCAATGCAATTATATATATAGCATATAAATGGTGCTTTGGCCAATCACTGTAATTGTTTAACTTCTCCTCCCCTGTTAGACTTGACGGGTAGGGGTTGCGAATGCTATTATTTACACTGTAAACAACGGGCGCTAGAAGCAAACCCTATTCGCTCTTCAAGACCGATAGGGTTTGTTTGTCCGGGTAAGGAACTGGCAGCATGGAAAAAATGATCAGCCGTAACCGCAAGGCCTATCATGATTATCATATTGATGAAACCTATGAGGCCGGAATTGTGCTCACCGGGACAGAGGTGAAATCTGTCCGCGGCGCCAAGGTGAATCTGAAAGACAGCTATGCTCGCGTTGAAGGTGGAGAGTTGTTTCTTTATAATATGCATATAAGCGCTTATGATCAGGGCAACCGCTTCAATCACGATCCACTGCGCACCCGGAAGCTTTTGATGCACAGGGCCGAGATAGGCCGCCTCGCCGGGAAGGTGAAGGAGAAAGGTTATACCCTTATTCCTGTAAAAGTGTACCTGAAGCAGGGCCTGGTCAAGGTGGAGCTGGCCCTGGCCAGGGGGAAAAAGCTTTACGATAAACGCCGGGATATTGCCGAACGCGACCAGCGGCGTGAAGTGGAGCGCGGCCTTAAAGAAAGGATGCAAAACAGCTGAAGGAAAACTGCCCTTTAGCGATGGGGTTTGATTCGGATCGCACGGGTTGCCGGTGATGCGGTTGCGGGCCCAAGTGTGGCTCATGCAAATGTTTGTTTATTTTTCGCTGTATTTCGGTTATAATATAGTTGACTGTTAAACATGGGGGCGTAAGGATTCGACGGGGGTTGTGGGAGCAGGAATTGCAGGCTCGGGACCATGGCCCGAAAAAAACATGGAACGGCTATAAACGCCAACGATAATCTAGCTTACGCTGCTTAATCAAGCAGCGCGTCCCTCTTCTCCCTGACCGGGGGAGGAGCCGGGGGCGTCGACAAACCGGCCTACCGCTGCAAACGGTTGCTCCACCGCTGCAGGGGGAATTACAACGGAGACAGCAGCGAAGGATCCCGCTCCGGGGAGCCGGCGCTGCGAAAAGAAAACCGGAGCTAAGCCTGTAGAAGTTTCTGTGGCCCTGCCTTCGGACGCGGGTTCGATTCCCGCCGCCTCCACCATATTAAGTAACAGAGATTGATACAATTTCACCCCGCCGTCAGTGGCGGGTTTTTTGTTGTCGGGGGGGGCGGAAAGGTGCTTGGGATAAAGGCTTCAAGCACCAGGATATCGCTCCCATGTGTTTTGTGCATAAGTTTAGGTGACGGGTGCAAAACGGGAGATTTCACACCAGTAAAGGGCGGGGTCTAAAGCAAAATAGTCCCTTTTTGAGGACTATTTAACATAGCGCTTCAGTTGTTCGTAAAAATTTCCCCGGGTTCCGGCCAGCAGATCTACAATTTTCCCCCATCTGCTTTACCCTTGGTTATTTATCCGCCCTTATCACCTCCCATTTGCCTCCCGTCTCCCTTGTAAGGACAATAATACGCACCGGAGGTCTCCAGGGATCGGTGAAAATGCTAACGCTCAGGGTACCGGTCTCGTCTTTAAGCTTGTCTTGAAAAGCCTCGTTTTCCGCTGAGTAATCGGCCCGCGCCGACTGCATAGTCACGCCGGCCTCCTCCGCACATCCCAGCCGGCGGTAATGTTCCCGCGCCGCGTTGGCGGCCGACGAATAGGGTTCACCGGTAGATATCTGCGGCCCGGTATGGTCGCCCCTGCGGGTCGATCCAGGGGATGGGCTGCCCGTGGGTCCACCCGGTCTCGCCGGTGACCGGCCGGCGCAGGGTGTAATTCATGATCATCAATTCACCGCTTTGGTTCTCATATTCGGCATAGATGGTCACTACTTCATTATCTTCGGTTTTGCTTCCTGCCGGCCCGATGATGGTGGAGTGTTCGATAAACCGCTCCCCGTTTTCATGCACATCCATAATTTTATAACCGGCGGCAATCAGTTCACCTCTGATCAAATCGGCGGGCTCGGTCCCCGCTGGATGGCTGTCGCCCCTCGGGGCGGGGGTTTCAGCGGAGTATGGATCAGCTGCCTTCCCCCCCCAGGAATTTAAACCACTTTCCTCCGTCCCCACATCCTACCAAGGCGCTCCCGGAGGCCAGGACATGACCCCCATCGTCAAGGGCAGTCGCCGTGATTAAAATGTTACCGTTCTCCGTTATAAATCGTTTGTTTACCTCTGAGAACCCCGTCCAATAGATCGTCTCTACGGTGGTCACTTTATCCCCTTGGCTTTTTACCTGATCATTGCTATAGGTACAAAAGGAACCTTTATCACAGGCATAGTTGAAGGTGGTGGTGCTTGGCGGGGCACCCTGCACCACTAGCTCAAAGCCGAAGATGGAGCTCATAGCCGGGGAATAAAGATCGCGGGGGGTGGTGATGGTCAGCCCGGGTGTATTCCGGTTAATTTCACCGGGCCCGACCGGTTCCCAAAAATCACGGTTGAGTGTCAGTCCAAGTCCTAGAGCTGCTACTAGGATAACGGCAAAAATGATGCTCACCCTCGAAGGTTTCTTAAAATTCAACACGTTATCAATCCTTTCTTTCATTCGGCCTTCCCCAAAGGCGAGGGGACTGCCGTTAAATATAGGTTTTCCCGCCGCCAGGCGGATCAGTGACCGGGAGTAAGCGATTTTTATCTGGCTGCCCAGCTCTCCTAGCACTCGTTCATCGCAGGACATTTCCATATCGGCGCTCATCAGCAGGAAAGCCAGCCAGGCAAGGGGGTTGAACCAATGGAGGGAGAGTATAAAATAGGCCAATATTTTTATGGCCGGATCGTGCCGCCTGATATGTATCTGCTCATGTAAAATTATGTAACGGCGCTCTTCTGGGTCCAACCCGGCCGGGATAAAGATTTGCGGGTGAAGCAGCCCGATTACAAACGGGGTTTTAAGATTGGCTGTTTCATGGATATTACCCTCAACATTTACCGCAGAGCGCAGTTGCCGCTTCAACTGAACCATGGAGAAGATGGCGTAAAGCAACATAATCATAACCCCGGCCAGCCAGATGGATGAGCCGATCGTCAGCCAGCTCTCTAATGGACTGGCTCCTACCGCGGTCAAAGCGGCGGGGAGGGCGCTGCTGACGGCTTTGTCGATGAGGGAGATTCCGTTCTCGATCTGCGGGATTGCCCGCGCGGCTAGGTCCGGCGGGATGGGGGCGGAATTAAAGGGAAGCAGGCTAAATAAACCCCGGATGGGGAAAGGGAACACCAGCCGGAAACCTGCCACCGCCCACAACAGGTAGGTGATAATCTTAGGGGCTTTTCTGAGGGGAAACCGGGCCAGCGCAATTACGGCGATTACGAATGCTCCGCTGAAGCTCATATTCAATACGGCCAAAAAAAACCTGCTCATCCTCAGTCCTCCCGATGCTGATCGATCAAGCGCATCAGTTCTTCCGCCTGTTTTTTGGAGAGTTTTTGGCCCCCGATGAAGGAGGTGATGAATTTGGGCAGGGAACCGCCAAAGGTCTCCTCCACATAGCGGCGGCTCTGGCCGGCGTAGAATTCTTCCCGGTCTATAATCGCGGTGACCACCGCATTTTCATTTTTAAATATACCGCGTTGGCAGAGCCGCCTGAGGATTGTATAGGTGGTGGATTTTTTCCAGTTCATCACCTCGGCGGAAAGCCGAACCAGTTCCGTAGAATTAATCGGTTCATGATTCCAGATCAGATCGGCAAATTTGGATTCCTGTTCCGCCAGCCTGTAATCAATCAATTTCCTACCTCCAGAAGGTTACCGAGTGTAAACCTCACTGTTAGTTTACACCTAGTAAACCTGTCTGTCAAGGCAATTTAAGAGGTTTATTTTCCTAGCACAGCATTTGTATTTATATAGACACACCAAAGCAAAAATGCACCCACCTTTTTAATTTTGAACACACTACCAAACTCAAAAATATGGTATAGCTAAATTGTATCCATTCCTCTTATTTTAGACATATTAAGTAACAGAAATTGATACAATCTCCGCCCGCCGGCAGTGACGGGTTTTTTGTTGCCCGGGGCTTAACCCTTGGATAAGGGTTGACTCTATTGCAACATACACTTGCTTGACATGGTGGAGCCTTTCTGATTACGATAAGTGCACAAGGGGGTTGTCCGTGTCCATCATTGAGGCAACAACCGGTTTTGGTGATAAACTGAGACAATTATGTCTGGAAAGAGGTATAACACAGGAAGCTCTGTCCATGTAAATATTGTGATCGCGTTGCTAAGCCCANNATATCTATGAAAATCATGCAGATTGGGGAACTAGCCGGTGGTTTATCCGATGGTTTTAAAGATAGAACCACAGAACAGATACAATGGTGAATGATCCGCGGTATGCGGAACCTGTTTGCCCATACCTACGCTAAAATGGACAAGAAAATCATCTGGGATGTGGCGACCCTGGATATTCCAGGGCTATTGCATTTTTGTAGTGGCATTTTGAAAAAGGCAGAAAAAGAACAATAAGAAATATGCTGTGTATTTAATCACGATGTGAAATCTTAGGCTATACAAATGAGTTAAAGACAAATCGGCTAATCCATAAACGCAGAAGCATTGGGCTTGTTGGGAACAAAGCGAAATGGCAGCATCAATCA